>Ga0100394_1003749_pt1 | contig 12478 bp, 6 predicted proteins | sample CryGeymeta201518_FD_81549 | JGI IMG/M metagenome (GOLD analysis project Ga0100394, IMG submission 81549) | Groundwater microbial communities from Crystal Geyser aquifers in Utah, USA - Crystal Geyser metaG 2015-18 | ecosystem: Environmental > Aquatic > Deep subsurface > Groundwater | place: USA... | reverse complement strand
TTGTCTTGGTTGTTTTGCTTAACGCTGTAACAGTCAATAATGGAATTAAAATTGGGTCAAATGATAAATGTGCATCAAAAAATTATCATTAAATTATCATTTTGTTTTTTGAATTGCCGTGCTGGCTGTATACTGCAGTGTGATAGCAAATGTACTTAAGAATGCTGATGTAACCCTTGTTTAGGCGTTAGTGCTTAAGCGAGGTAATACAAACTGTTATAGTTCATGCTCGATTAATTTTCACCGCTTATACTCGCTGAAGCCTTTCGCTTACAAGGATTAGTTATGCCTGCCTCCGGGTCATTGTTATACAAAATATTTGGGTCTGTTCAGTGGGTTGCTCCTGGCTGGTTGGCACAACTTAGGAAAAATGCACAACAGCGGCCTACAAAGTTTTGGGGGCTAATTGTGGCAATATTGGCGCTGGTTGGTAGTACAGTTGGTGGCTACTACTACTACCAACAACTGCCTAAACCGTTGCGAATAATAGCAACAGTGACCAACCCAGAAGTAGGGCATTATCAGGACGATGTAGAGCAACCAACATTACTTCGCTTAAAATTTAACTATGACATGCGCAACCAGGCACAACGGCAAACTGTGCTAGCGCCGTTATCCGCCGCGCGGCTGGATTTAATTGGCGAAGTGTTAACCGAAGGCGTGAGTATTACACCAGCCATTGCCGGCAAGTGGCTATGGCAGGATGACAACACACTAACTTTTACTCCAGAGCAGGCTTGGCCGGCGGGCAGTCGTTTTGATGTGAAGCTGGATAAACGTATTTTTGCTGCAGGTATGCGGTTGTCGGAGTTTGAATACGCTGTTGATACTGCGCCTTTAACAGTAAACATTAACCAACTTCGTTTTTACCAGCACCCAACGGAGCAAGCCACACGACAAATTGTGGCGACATTAAATTTCAGCCATCCAGTAGACATCGACAGCGTGAAAGCACAAATGTCGCTGGTAATGCGACCAAATGGTGGTGAGGTTAATAGCAAAGGTCAGCCGCTGGCATTTAATTTAACCGCGGATAAAACTGGCCGCGAGCTCTACGTGCAATCAGTTGCACTTACCTTGCCAGAACAAGAGCAATATTTAACGTTGTCCTTAAAGGCGGGTATTAAAGCGCGTCTGGGTGACGGTAAGATAGTAGAAGACAGTTCGAAACAATTATTGGTGCCAGATAAAACCAGTTTTTTAAAGGTAGACGAGCTGCGGACAGATATTGTACGCACGCCTGAGCAAGAACCTGAGCAAATGTTGTTGCTGAGTTTTACCGATCGTATCGGTCGCACGGAATTACAAAACAAGCTTAAATTATATGTGCTGCCTAAGCATCCAAAACGTAATTCTAATTATTGGGCGCCGGGTGAAGTAAACAATAGTGTATTGCAGCAAGCTAATTTGCATAGTTTTGAGCTGATGCCAACCCCGGAGCAGCATGATAACGCCTTTAGCATTAAGCTGGATTTACCACCAGGCCAAAGTGTATTTGTGAGTGTGGCTAAGGGCCTACAGTCAGTTAGTGATTTTAGCTTGGCTAACGAATACCGTGCTGTGGTTCAGGCACCTAAGTATCCGCAAGAGGCCCGCATTATGGGTGAAGGTGCCATGCTAACGTTAAGCGGTGAGCAAACATTGCAATTGCTAAGCCGCGGCGTTAAAGGCGTTCGGGTAAAGCTGCATAAATTGTTGCCACAGCAGCTAAACCACTTTATTAGCCAAACCAGTGGTGATATCAGCCAGCCGCACTTTTTTAACTACAACTTTGATGAAAGCAACATCAGTAGCCTGTATGAAAAAACCTTTTCTTTGGCAAACAGCCATGCCAAACAGGCTAATTACCTGTCATTAGCATTGCAACCCTATCTGGCTAAAGCTGGTATGGGGGTGTTTTTTATTCAATTGTCTGAATTTGACCCGGCTCGGCCAAAACAACAAGGCCGAGAGTTAGATAAGCGGGTTGTGCTAGTGACTGATTTAGGGTTATTGGTAAAACACAATGCGGATACTACGCAGCAGGTTTTTGTCATGTCTACAGCCAATGGTAAGCCTGTTGCCGGTGCGAAGGTAGCACTGTTGGGGAAAAACGGCGTGGCGGTGCAAAACGGCACCACCGATGCAAATGGCAGTGTCAAATTGGGCAAGACGAATGGCTTTGTGCGTGAGCGTCAACCGGTAGTGTATTTAGTAAGCCGCACCAGTAATGGCGTAACGGATAGCAGCTTTATTCCGTATGACCGCTACAGCCGGCAGTTGGATTACTCTAAATTTAATACCAGTGGCCGCTATCAGAGTGAGCAAAGTGAAAAGGGTTTAAGCGCCTATATGTTTAGCGATAGGGGTATTTACCGCCCCGGTGAACAGGTGCAACTGGCGGCGATAATTCGCCATAACGATTTATCGTTAGCAGAGCAAAAACTACCGCTAAAAATTCACGTGCAGGGACCGCGCGGTACAACCTTTTGGCAGCAAAATTTTCAATTGAGTGGTCGTGGTATGCACAGTTTTAGTGTGGACACGCAAGCCAACAGTGACACCGGTAACTATCATGCCAATATTAGCTTGCTCGATACTAGAGGCAATACCACACGGCATTTGGGTTCAGTAAGTTTTGCTGTGGAAGAATTTCAACCCGATACGTTAAAAATTAGCAGTCGCTTTAACCAAAACATTTCGGCGACGGCAGCCCAGGGCTGGTTATCACCGGAAAATTTAGTTGCCCTGGTGCAGTTAGACAACCTGTTTGGCACCCCGGCACAGCAGCGCAAAGTAACGGCTAAATTTGAGCTGATCCCAACCCACTTTAACTTTAGTGAATACCCGGATTATCGCTTTCTCGCGCCACAAAGCGAGCAAGTTAACCGGGCCAGTGTGCGACAGAGCCTGGATGAGCAGCAAACCGACGCTGACGGTAAAGCCAGTTTTAACCTGCCGTTATCGCAATATAGCGGCGGTACTTATCGTCTTCTATTAACAACGGAAGGTTTCGACGGTGGCGGTGGCAGAAGTGTACAAAGCAGGCATAGTGCTTTGCTATCACCGTTAAACGAGTTGGTCGGCATAAAAACTGATGGTGAGCTGAGCTACCTGAAAAAACAACAAAGCCGTAATGTGGAATTTATTGCCGTTAATAATGCGTTAGCGCAAATTGCGCTAGAGGAATTAACGCTGAAGCTGGTTGAAAAGCGGCCGCTGTCTAGCCTGGTTAAGCAGAACGATGGTACCTATCAGTACCAGAGCATAGTGCAGCAGATTAATGTGAGTGAAACGCCGTTTAGTATCGCGGCACAGGGCAGCACCTATGCATTACCAACCGACACCGCCGGTGATTATGAGTTGCTGCTGCAAAAGGGTGAACAGTTATTAGGCAGCATTGCGTTTAGTGTAATAGGTGCCGGTAATATCAGTGCCATGCTGGAAAAAAATGCCGCGCTTAACGTTCGGCTGGATAAAACGGATTACAAAGCCGGTGACCGTATAGAGCTGAATATTACTGCGCCCTATACCGGTACTGGTTTAATTAGCATTGAAACTGACAAAGTGCATGCCTTTAGCTGGTTTACTGCCGACACCACCAGCAGTATTCAGCATATTCAGTTGCCTGAGGGGATTGAAGGCAATGCGTATATCAATGTGAGCTTTGTGCGCGGAGCCGACTCTGATGCGCTGTTTGTTAGCCCGCTAAGCTATGCTGTGGTGCCATTTAATATTGACCGCAGTAAACGTCAGCTAGATATTAGCCTGGTAGCGCCACAAGAAGTTCGGCCGGGTAAACCCTTCACGCTAGGCTATAAAACCGACCAACCCGCTGATTTACTGTTGTATGGTGTTGATGAAGGCATTTTACAGGTGGCGGGGTATCAGCTGCCGGATCCGTTGTCGCATTATTTGCAAAAACGGGCATTGCAGGTACGCAGCTTGCAAATGCTGGATTTAATTTTACCAGAATTCAGTGCGTTACAGCGTCAGTTGGCTGGCGTGGGCGGTGATGCTGAGCGAAGGGCAATGGCCGCAGCGATGCTGGACAGTAACTTAAACCCCTTTGCGCGCAAGGCCGATCAACCCGGAGTATTTTGGTTAGGCATCCTAAAAGCCGGCCCAGAGTTAGCTTCTGGGCAGGTCACTGTTCCCGCTAGCTTCAGTGGCAATTTGAAATTAATGGCGGTAGCGGTAAGTGATGCCGCGTTATCGGCCACCAGTAAAGATGTGCGGGTACGCGGCCCCTTCGTATTAACACCGGATGTGCTCACCAGTGCAGCCCCCGGTGATGAGTTTGATGTGAGTGTGTCTGTGGTTAACGGTGTAAAAGGCTCAGGTAAAGATGCAGCGATCAGAGTTCAGTTAACCTTGCCCGATAGCCTAAGTGCTGTGGGGGCAACTGAGCAGGTACTTAATATCAGCGAAAACAGTGAACAAAGCGCGCGCTTTAGGCTAAAAGCGGGTGATAAGCCCGGTGAAGCCAGCCTGAGATTCAGCGCTACGTATCAGCAGGGTGAGCTTATAGAAGATGCCAGTCGTGATATTAGCCTGAGTATTCGTCCGGCCAGTGATTACCACACTACGCTGCAGGCAGGGTTTGCGGATAAGGGGCCGGTAACACTAAATACACGTTATCCGTTGTATACCGAGTTTGCGCAGCAGCATGTTATTGCCTCGGCTAATCCGCTGGTGCTGGCTGAAAGCTTTACCGATTATCTCTCACACTACCCACACGGTTGTACCGAGCAGGTGGTGTCGCAGGTATTCCCCTGGATAGGGCTTGTGCAGCAGCCAGCGTATCAAGCGCAGTGGCCAATGCTAAATGAAAAATTTGCCGTGTTAATACAAAAATTGGCTGAGCGCCAGCAAAGTGATGGGGGTTTCAGTTTTTGGCCGGGTGGCTACAGCAGTGGAGACTTCCCCAGTATTTATGTGATGCACTTTTTGCTGGCCGCGCGGGAGCAAGGGCTGGCAGTACCCGATTATTTGTATCAACAAGGCATAGAATATTTGCGTAATGTTGCCAGGCAAAGTGGAGCTAATTTGTATCAGGCACGCTTGCGCGCCAATGCAATTTACCTGTTAACCCGCAGCGGTGAAGTGACTACCAATTATCTGGTGGAATTGCACGAACGCCTGGAAAAACAGCATAAGCAAGGCTGGCAGGGTGACATTACTGCTATTTATATGGCCGCCAGTTATCAGTTATTACAAAAGCCGGAATTAGCCCGTGGTTTGTTATCGGGGTATCGTTTGGGCAAGCCTTCAACATTGCAAAGCCGCTATTTGGCACAAGTTACTCTGCCGTTACCGCCATTTGCTAACCCGGCTTTTCAGTCACAACTTAGCTTGGATGCCCAGTATGTTTATTTACTGGCAAGCCATTTTGCTGAACAAGCCAACGCATTGAATGGACAAGACATACTAGATTTATTACAGCCGGTATTTAAAGGCGAGTACAATACTATTGGCTCAGCATATACTGTACTGGCATTGTCAGCTTACGGCCAGCTTCAGCCGGACTCAGTGGCTGTAGCCCCTAAGTTTTATCAACTTGATGACAAAGGGCAGCGTACTGCACTGTCAAAGGCGGATAACGCCAATGCCATACCGCGTGCCGTCTTTACTACGAGTGCTGAGAAAATATTGCTTGAAAGCCAACAGCAGCTGTTTTACGCCTTAAGTGAAAGTGGTTATGCCAAGCAACCAGCAACAAAAGCGCAAGCGCAGCAATTGGAAGTCGTGCGCGATTATTTAGACGCAGACGGCAATAGCGTTACCCACGCCAAGCAAGGTGAAGAGCTTACTGTGCGCTTGCGACTGCGTAGTTTAACAACGGGCTGGCACAGCAATATTGCCGTGGTAGATTTATTACCAGCAGGCTTTGCTGTAGTGCGTAGTTCTGTACCGCGTCAACATGGGCGTTGGCGCGCCGACTATGTCGATATTCGTGAAGACAGAGTAGTGTATTACGCCAGTTTTGGTCCGCAGATGACTGAGCTGCGTTATCAGGTAAAAGTCACGGCGGCCGGCGACTTTATAATACCCGTGGCATCAGCACAGTCGATGTACGATCTTTCAGTTTATGCCAGTACCGCAGTAGGACGCTTTGTGGTGAATGCGGCAGATACTGACTAAGCCGGACTGTGACAGTGATAGATAAAAGGCGATTAAGCGTTTGGCAATGGCGGGTACTGGCAGCAGCGGGTGTGTTTTTGCTGTTGCCGCTGTTAATGCTGATACTGTCGCCAAAACCAACACTTTATAGCGGCTATCAGCAAAGTAGTGCATATTTTTCCGCTGAGGGAGAATTGTTAAGTCTGCGGTTGGCTGGCGATCAACGTTACCGCTTACGAGTACCTCTGGCAGATATTGCTCCGGCATTGCAACAGGCTACGCTGTTATATGAAGACAGGCAGTTTTATCGTCATTTTGGTGTCGACCTCAGCGCGGTGGGCCGGGCCTTCTGGCAAGGTGTTATTAAAGGGGGCAGACGACAAGGCGCATCAACACTGAGTATGCAATTAGCGCGGCTGCACTTTAAACTGAATACCAGCACCATGGGCGGTAAGCTGCAGCAGCTGGTGTATGCGCTTTATCTGGAACGACATTTTTCGAAAGATGACATCCTCGAAGCTTACTTCAATTACGCCCCTTACGGCGGCAACATTGAAGGTGTGGCCGCGGCCAGCTTGATTTACTTTGGCAAAGAAGCAAGCCGTTTAACGGTAGCCGAAGCGCTGGCGCTTAGCGTGATCCCTCAAAACCCGAACCAGCGTAGCCCGTTAAGCACAGCAGGTGAACAGCAACTGGAACTGGCGCGTCAGCGCTTAGTGACATTGTGGTTGCAGCAGTATCCGCTGGCAGATCAAAGCATGGCACAACGTTTAAGCTTGCCGCTGCAGTTTAATAACCGAGCCGATTTAGCCTACGATGCGCCGCATTTTATTAACCAGCTACAAGTGCAGGGGCTAACAGAAGGGCGTTTTTACACCAGCTTGCAGCAAAAGACGCAACAGCAAATTCAGCGAGGTGTAGCAGGGTATTTGCGTCGCAACAGTGATAAAGGCTTTACCAATGCCAGTGTGCTGTTGGTAAAACGCAGCACCATGCAGATACAAGCCTGGCTGGGCTCAGCCGATTTTTATAATACGGCTATTTCGGGCCAGGTTGATGGTGTTACGGCGCTGCGCTCACCGGGCTCGGCACTAAAGCCATTTGTGTATGCTTTGGCCTTGCAACAGGGCGTTATTCATCCGCAAAGTTTGCTAAATGATCTGCCGCGCCGTTATGGTAGTTTTAACCCGGAAAACTTTGACCGGCGCTTTGTCGGCCCGGTAAATGCTACGGAAGCGCTGATCAACAGCCGTAATGTACCCGCAGTACAATTACAGGCCAGCCTTACCAAGCCGGATTTTTATCACTGGTTAAAGCAAGCACAAGTGCCGCTGCAATATAAGCCAGAACACTATGGCTTGGCGTTAGTATTGGGGGGTATGGAGCTGAGCATGCAGCATCTGGTGCAGTTGTATGCCATGCTGGGTAATGGCGGCAACTGGCAAACTATGCAATGGCAAGCACAGCCGGTAACGGCTGCTACACAAGCGTTGTTATCACCTGAAGCGGCGTTTTTAACCCTGGATATGCTGCGACAACATACTAAACCTCAAACGGCTTTACTGACTGAATTGATAGACAGTGCTCCGGTAGCGTGGAAAACCGGTACCTCTTATGCGTTTCGTGATGCCTGGGCGATAGGGCTTAGTGGTGACTATGTTTTAGCCGTGTGGTTGGGTAATTTTGATGGCAGCTCTAACCCTAACCTGGTCGGGCGAGCCGCTGCCGGCCCGTTATTATTTGAATTGTTAGCCCTGTTGCCACGCGATGTTGCGGCAGAAAAGCAACTATTTACCGCCGATAATAGTCTTAACCTCAAGCAAATAGCCTTGTGTAGTCGCAGTGGTGAGCTGCCAAATAAATACTGCCCGCAAACACAGCCGGGTTGGTTTATTCCCGGGGTGTCGCCAATTAGCGTGTCAAATGTACACCGGGCTGTACCGATATATGTTGATACCGGTCTAAGAGCGTGCCGACATTCGCCGCCGCAAACAGCACTAAAAGTGTTTGAATTCTGGCCGTCTGATATCGCAGAGGCTTACCAGCAGGCGGGTATCTTACTGACCTTACCACCACCGTATCAGGATGCGTGCGGTTCAGGGGTGTTATTATCGCAACAAGCGCCGCAAATTCGATCTCCTCAGCCAGGTTTAACCTATCAGCTGGGTAAACATGCCGATCAGCAAAAAATTGCCCTGCAGGCAAGCTTTGATGGTGCAGTTACCCAAGTACATTGGTTTATTGATAACCGCTACCTTGGCGTTGCAGCGCCTGGTGAAACCGTATTTTGGCATGGAGAAGCGGGTGAGTTTCAGCTTAGAGTCGTAGATGATTTGGGTGGGGTGGCGACTCAACGTTTACAGGTACAGTAGCCGGTGGGTGCTTATAGGCGTTTGCTAGGGTAAAATACCCTTGATTGTTAAATGTTTGCGGATAACCTATGTACTGCGCCCACTTCGACGCGAAACGCTGCCTGTCATGCCACTGGCTGAGTAAACCCTATGCAGCACAATTAAGTGAAAAGCAGCAACAGCTGACATCCTTATTGGCGCCTTTCAATACACCTGAGCTGTTGGTTCCGGTTGCAAGTAGCGAGCAAGGCTTTCGCTACAAAGCGAAAATGGTGGTGTTGGGCACGGTAGATGCGCCAATGCTGGGCATTATTAATGCGCAAGGCGAGTCTGTCGATTTAGCTGACTGCCCGCTGTATCCAGCCGCTTTCGCACCGGTGTTTGCGCTATGCAAAGCCTTTATTACCCGCGCTAAGCTTACGCCTTACGATATTGCCAGCCGCCGTGGCGAGCTTAAGTTTATTCTGCTAAGCCAAAGCTTGCACAGCGGCCGTTTTATGTTGCGCTTTGTGTTGCGCTCTAAAAACTGCTTAGCGTCGATACAAAAACATTTACCATGGTTAATACAACAACTCCCAGAGCTTGCAGTGTGTTCCGTTAATTTACAGCCCTTGCCTGCCGCAGTACTGGAAGGCGAAGAAGAAATTTTACTGACTGAACAAAGTGTTTTAGCTGAGCAGTTAAACCAGATCCCGCTGTATTTACAGCCACAGAGTTTTTTTCAGACTCAGCCGGCCATGGCGGCTTCGCTCTACCAAACGGCAGCAGACTGGGTAAACGAACTGCAGCAGGGACAGGGGCAGTTTAAGCATATTTGGGATCTATTTTGTGGTGTCGGTGGTTTTGGTTTGCATCTGGTTAGCCCTGAGCAGCAGCTTACCGGCATTGAAATTGCGCCTAAAGCGATTGCCAGTGCCACGCGCTCGGCAGCCGAACTTGGTTTAACCAAAGTAAACTTTCAGGCACTGGATTCTACAGCCTTTGCTAAAGCCGCAGAACGTGCACCCGATTTATTGGTGGTTAACCCACCGCGGCGCGGGCTGGGAAAGCCGTTGTGTCAGGATATTGAACGCTTAGCACCTGCCTGGTTATTGTACTCCAGTTGTAATGCTCAAACTCTGGCCCAGGACTTGTCGCAGCTTTCAAACTACTCGTTAGTGAAAGTGCAGCTATTTGATATGTTCGCCCACAGTAGTCACTACGAGGTGTTAACCTTGCTGAAAAAGTTGGATTAAAGCTTAATGCTGATCAACTATGCAGAATCGGTTTGCCCTAAACTCACCGTTTCAGCCCCGGACGGGCTGAAACGAGCCCCCATGGATGGGTTTACGGCGTGTTAGTGTGGGCAAGCCGATGGCAAATTAAACCTTAACTGACTGGCATTAGGCTTAACGCCGGCCTACCAGTATGCCTATAATTACTTGGCTGTGCTAAAACATCTTCAGTTTAATGCCAGCTTAGTTAGCTCTGGTTTATCCAACTAACGTTTCTTTTTGTTTAATAGTCCCTTTATCACATAGTATCGCCGCTAAGCTGGTTGACTTATCAGTGCTTTTGGCTGAACTTAACCTTTCTAAACGCGATTTTCACTAACGGGAACTGCTATGCTACTTCAAGTGCAACATTCGCTAGTGCTACTAATTGATATGCAGCAAAAGCTGGCGCCGGCTATTTTTGAGCACAAAGACGTTGAGCAGGCGGCTGCATGGGTGCTGCAGGTGGCACTGCAATTAGAAGTACCGGTGTGGGCGACAGAGCAGTATCCGCAGGGCATAGGTGCCACACTGCCTGCATTGGCAGAGCTGATACCCGAGGCGCAGGTGCTGCAAAAAATGCACTTTAGTGCGCTAAAAGAAGCGCATATTGCCAGTAGCCTGGCCTGTACCGAGCGTAAGCAAGTTGTCGTGCTGGGCATTGAAGCCCATGTTTGTGTGCTGCAATCGGTACTGGATTTACTGGCATTGGGCTATCAGGTGTTTGTGGTGGCAGAAGCTACAGGCTCTCGCACCGAGCAAAATAAACAGCTGGCACTTAGCCGCATGCAACAAGCCGGCGCCCAAATTATCAGTAAAGAAATGCTGGCATTTGAATGGCTGGAATGCTGCGGTACCGATACATTTCGTCAAATTAGTAAGGGCTGGATCCGTTAATGTGGCGACGTGGTTTTATTATTTTACTGCTTAGTTTTCCACTTTGGGCCGATGGCATTATTGACCAGCAATTACCTGATTTTTATCAGCAGTTAAAACAAAAACAGACTTTTAGCGATGCCTGGGAATCCGGTAAATTTCACACGGTTCAGCAATGGCGACAGCATGGACGAAAATTACTTCGCGACAGCTTATTATGGCCAGATGAACCCGTCGATTTTTCGCCAAGACTAATACGTACTGAAGCACAGGATGGCTACAAAGCCGAAATTTGGTCTGTGCAATTGACATTGCAAAGCAGGGTAAACCTAATGCTGCTTACTCCAGATCTGCCGAAACCTTTACCGGCTGTATTGCTTTTACATGATCACGGCGCCCGTTTTGATATTGGTAAAGAAAAATGGATCAAACCATTTAAAAATGACCAAAAACTAGCCAGTGCTCAGCAGTGGGCGGATAAGTATTTCAGCGGTAATTTTGTTGGCGACGAGCTTGCCAGGCAAGGTTATGTGGTGCTTGCTGCTGATACCTTTGGCTGGAGTGAACGCGGGCCTATTGCTTATGACGCGCAGCAAGCCATGGCGAGTAACTTGTATTTACTAGGCCGCTCTTTAGCTGGCATGGCTGCATATGAAGATTTACGTCAAGTCGAGTTTTTAAAACAACTTCCTCAGGTAGATAAAAACAGACTGGCAGTAATAGGGTTTTCGATGGGGGCGTTTAAAGCCTGGCAGCTTGCAGCCTTAAGCGACGATATTAAAGCCACCGTGTCGGTAGCTTGGATGAACAGCTATCAGTATTTAATGCAGCCGGGAAATAATTTATTAAAAGGCCAGTCGTCTTTTTATATGTTACATCCTGGTTTGTCCGCAAAGCTGGACATCCCTGATGTTGCAAGCTTAGCCGCACCGAGTGCCATGTTGTTAATTAATGGCGCCAGGGACACGCTGATGCCCAGAGAGGGTGTTGAATACGCTTATGCCCGCATGGCCAAAGTGTGGCAAGCATATGGCGCAAGTGAGAAGTTCAGCGGCAAAATTTGGCCACAGTACGGCCACGAGTTCAGTGCCGAGCAGCAGCAACAAGCGTTTAACTGGCTGGCCGCTCAGTTAGCCAAATAAGCATGTCGAATACCGATTTATTCCGGTACCAACTGATTTACCTGAAACTCACAACTATCGCTTAGCAGTGGGCTTAATTCAGTTAAGGCCTGTTTCATATTGGTTGCCAGGGTATAAGGCGGGTTAATCACCAACATACCGCTACCGGTCATACCAAAGCCATCGCTTTCAGGCAGTGGGCAAAGTTCAATGCGCAACATATCTTTAATGCCGGTAGCGACGAGGGCATTAATAAAGGCTTCTACCGCACTGCGTTCAATAACCGGATACCATATGGCATAGGTTGCCTGCGGAAACCGCTGATAGGCGCTTTGCAAACCGGCTACCACATCCTGATATTCGGTTTTTAGTTCATAGGGTGGGTCTATTAAAACCAGGCCGCGTTTATGTAACGGTGGCAGCATGGCTTTAAAGCCTGCCCAGGCATCCATATGCTCAATACGGCTATGACGACGCCGGACAAACTGGCTGGCCAAAATAGGGTGGTCTGTTGGATGTAGCTCGGTAGCCTGAATACTGTCGCTGTTACGCAGCATCATGGCAGCAATTTTCGGTGAGCCAGGGTAAAACGCCAATTCATCATTGCTATTGAGTTGTTTAATCAGCTCGATATAACGCGCCAAAGCCGGGCTAGCCGCTTGATATTGCCACAATTTGCCAATACCGGTTTGATACTCGCCAGTTTTTTGTGCCTGCTCAGCTAATACGCTATAAAGCCCCGCACCAGCATGGCTGTCGTGGTAGCAAAACGGCT
>Ga0100394_1003731_pt1 | contig 12496 bp, 12 predicted proteins | sample CryGeymeta201518_FD_81549 | JGI IMG/M metagenome (GOLD analysis project Ga0100394, IMG submission 81549) | Groundwater microbial communities from Crystal Geyser aquifers in Utah, USA - Crystal Geyser metaG 2015-18 | ecosystem: Environmental > Aquatic > Deep subsurface > Groundwater | place: USA... | reverse complement strand
GCTTATTGGTTCTTGCGTTTCAGCATGGTTGGTGTAGCTCGTTGTATGGCCTGCACCCACCTGTCCCAGTCTTTACGAGCAACCTTCTCGGGATGCTTGATTTGCCATCTGCCGTTATAGAGCTGGGTCTTTCCCTCAGTCTCATCCTTGGACATCGCCTCGAATGCCACTAGGGACTCGGCTAGGATGGTAGCAACAGCTTCTTGTAGCGGGCCAACCAGGAACCAGCAGCCGGAACACTTCGGGACTGGCACGATTCTTGCATAGGCGGGTTGGCCGTCGGGCATTGTCAGTATTATCCCGATTGCCTCGCGGTACGAGATGCCGGGGATGAATATACCACGAAATCCGGCGGCACCCTTTTGGTGGAACTTCCGGAACACGAGGTTGCTCATTATTGTCCTCTTGTGCATTGGTTGGTGCGATATTCTATTTATATACTATTTTTTTGTCTACGTCAATATAATCTAAGGTAGAGACCTTTTTATTTCTTTGCGTTTATGCTATAAAGTGTTAGTGCGGATCATTGAGCAGAGGAGTGCTCTTGAATGCCTACAAACATTCAGAAACGCTGTCCTTGTTACGGTTTTGGTTTCGCAGTCAGGACACGAGTGCTAACACCGTCCTGGGGCAATCAGTGTGCTCTCTATATCGGCGAAGCCAGGCCGTGCCAGATGGAGATTCAGGGACAAGCCCCTGACTGGGGCAAATGTCCATTGAACGCCGGAGCAATATGTCGCCAGACCTTTGGTCGCTGGTGTCAGGAGGCTGTGACAGTTATCGCGCCAGAACATCCGGAGGGCATCCAATTTCGGGAGTGGGTGGAGATAGTTCTGGCTCAGAACCCTAGTGAGAGGTATAAATAGAATGCCCAGACAACCTGAATTTTGTGCGGAGGTGAGCACTGATGCTATATCTGACTTCGCTTGAAGAAGTCTCAGCTGGTTAGGAGATCAAGAAGTTCGTCGAGAAATTCGACGAAGACGCCGAGGTGCGCTATAAGCTCCTATCAGAAGTTTGTGGCGCTCCGTATGGACCCCTTTCGAGGGAGGAAGTCGCCGACTATCCCCAGGCTCTCAACGATTACACTAGTCATGTCTGGGTCAGGGAGATGGCCCGTGGATATCGAGAGATCATTACTGGGATGATCGACATCCTTCGCGGCCGACGCAATCGGGGCTTAGACCTCAAGACTAGTCTTCCGACTCTTGAGAACGAGATCCACTACCGCAGCTTGTGGATTCGGGCTGTGGATTTCCGGGAAGCCACAAAGGTGATGATCAAGGAGCTTGACGAAACCCTCTGGTGGCTCAACGTCCAGATGATTGGTATCTGGATCACTAGGTCATTCAGGTTCCCGCGACTGAGCTTCCTCGACGGTCTAAGCGAAAAGGATCTTCACGAACAGATGCCTGCCATTGATACATTCACCTACATGACGGGCAGGAATCACTTCGGGCATCGAGTCCACAATGCCTACGACCAGATGATGTCTGCCAAGGCTGATGACAGTCTGAAGGGGCTGTTTAAGATCACCAGCGAACAGCTGGAGGAACTGGCCACGGCTCTGATAAAAGGCCGCGCACCAAATACATCTCTGTTCGAACGGCCCGAGGAGCCAGCGAACATCGCGGATGAGGAAACCGAAAGGCATGCTGGAGTTGCTTTCCAGATGCGGGGAAGTCTCTGGATGCCAAAGGGCAGCGGCTAAGGTGAAAAGTGAGGCAAGAATTTAAGCCCGGGCAAGCAGCCCGGCGTTTTCTTTTTATATCGCTTCCGGGCAGATATCGCGATAGGGGCAGTATTTGCATTGAAAAATATCCGGTGTCGCCTTCATATTTTGCTTGCGAATCCCATCAACGACTTCAGAAATCATAGTTCGAGTTTTATCTAAATCTAATTTTTTGAAAGTTATTTCCCCTTTTAGGCCCGATTCGATAAAGTAAAGTGTTGTTTTTGGAATTGTGCCGTATTTTTTCTCCCAAGCCAGCGCATAGATCATCATCTGGGTTGATTCTTTAATTCTTCGATCAGCATCTTTCTGTTCGCGAACATCTGAAGTTTTAAAATCGCAAATTTCTGTTGACTCCCCTATTCCATAAATCAAATCGAAACGACCCTTGACTTTGACATCACCCTGTAAAAATTCGAAAACTTCCTCGACTTTCGCTGGTTTTGCTTTATCTTTTTGGTCTTCAGTAAAAAATCGTGCCAGCGAATCAAGTCCTTGCCTAAAACGCAACTCTTCTTGATCGCGGGTAATAAAACCAACATTTTTGAAAGCATTTTTAAAGTCGGCATGAAGCTGTTCTAAAGATAACTTCTCGCCGGCAATTTTGCGGGCAAAATAATGGTCAAGTGCCGCATGAATTGCCGTTCCATACATTAGCTGTTGGTTTTCTAGAAGTGGAATTTTTACAATGTGAGCGTAATAAAATTTCTTCGGGCAGGAGTAATAATCGTCAATTTGCTGGCGCGAAAGCTTTAAAATTCTCTCCGAGAATTTAGTCGGTAGTCGGTAGCCAGTAGTCGGTAGTTTTTTGAAACGCTGGATTTTCTCAATTGGTGAGAGTTTATGTTTCAATTTCTCCGGATTTGGTTCGTCCAATAGTTCTAAAACAAATTGTGAAAGTTTTTTTACTCGTTTTCCGCCATAGTCCTCGGCTGCGGTCAGGAACAAATAATCCCGAGCCCTAGTTGCAGCGACATAAAAAAGTCGCCGTTCTTCTTCGAGATGCCAATCCCCCAGCGATAATCGTTCTTTGATTAAATCCTTTGGAATCGGCAGTTGCTCTCGTCTTTTTCTGGTCGGGAACCTGTCGGCAACACAAGCCACTATAAAAACCACTGGCCACTCAAGACCTTTAGCGGCATGAACTGTTAGAATATTTACGGCATCAATATCCGGATCAATATCTGAAGTTACAACTTCATCTCCAACTGCTAAAATTAGTTCTAAATTTTCCAAAAATGACAAAACATCGCGGCTGTTACTTGAATGATTAAATTGAGCAATGCGGTCAAAAAATCTGGCAATATTAGCAATTTTTATCTCATCTTCAATACTTGGATTTTTGCTCAATTTTTTTAAGTATCCTTTATCGGAGAGATAACTGTACAAAACTTCGCCAACTGAATCGTTCTTCTTCTCCTGGTATTTTTCAATATCTGTCACAATCCCTTGGAGTTTATCCAGATCGTCTGATTTTGCGACATTCTTTTTAATTAAGCCGACGACTCCCCTATTGCTTCTCCTCGCAAGCGTATAAATTTCCGACAGAACTCCGTGAGAGACATTATAAATTTCTGAAGTTGCCAGTTGATAGAAAGCCAAATTGTCGTCAGTATAAGCCAGACACTTTAGAAACGCGACTAGCATCTTTATTTCTGGCTGTGAATAAAGTCCGGAGGCACCGGAAAAAATTGAAGGGATACCAGCCATATTTAAAGACTGAATAAATGGCTCGGCTTGGCTATTAGCACGAACTAAAATTGCAAAATCATTATTTTTATATTTTTTTTCTTTTTTTAACTCCCCTATTTTTGCCACCACTTTGTCGGCTTCGCAAGACAAAGAATCACAATATAAAAGTTCGGGCGATGGCCCATGCTTCTTAGCGATTAGTTTCTTATTGATATTATTCTGAACCTCGAGACGATCAGGATTATTATGTTGTATGAGTTTGTATGAGGAGTTAAGAATTTCCTGTGAAGAGCGATAATTTTGATTCAGAACTAATTCTTTAGCATTTTTGTAAAATTTTTTGAAGTCCAAAATATTAGAAATTGCTGCACCCCGGAAGCGATAAATTGACTGATCATCATCGCCAACAACAGTAATATTGCCTGTTCTACCGGCAATTAATTTAACAAGTTCGTTTTGGGCAAAGTTTGTATCTTGAAACTCGTCTACTAGAATATATTTGAATTTCTCTCGGCATTCTTTAAGAACTTTTTTGTTCTCTTTCAGCAGTTTATAGGTTAAAAAAATCTGGTCACCAAAATCTAGATTCCCCGACTGAATCATTAGCTCTTGGTAGCGCTGGTATGCTTTTGCCAGCTCCAATGTTTTTTCATATTCGATTTTTTCTTCTTTACTTTTAGCTTTAAGCTTTAAGCTTTCAACTAGCGCCAGATATTCTCCTGGCTCAATTAACTCGTCCTTTAGCCTGGAGAAATGAGTGAGAAGCTCCTGAATATGTGAGAGTGGATCAGCAATTGGCCGATAGTAATTTAGATCAAAAGCAAACAAATTCTGTCTCAGAAATATCGCCTGCTCGGTAGCAGTTAGGACTTTGAAATTAGCTGGTAGCCCGAGATTAATTGCGTAATCACGCAAAAATCGATCACCAAAAGCGTGAAAAGTCGAGATCCACATATCGGTGTAGCCGTAAGGCACAAGTTCATCAACGCGCTGCTCCATCTCAGCTGCTGCTTTTTCAGTAAAAGTCAGAGCTAAAATCTCCGATGGCCTGGCCCATTTTTGCTCAATTATATAAGCAATTCGACGAGTGATCACTGCGGTTTTCCCGGTTCCGGCGCCAGCAATTATCAAAAGCGGCCTGGTTTTGTGGGCAACAGCGCTCTTTTGTTGATCGTTAAGATCAGCAAGAATATTTTTTTTCTCAGCAAAACCGAGTTGTAATTTGTTTCTGTTCATCGTTATCCTCCTTCGCCCAAATTTTTTCTTTATATATCCGGGCGAAGTAGATGCCGCGTAGCCCACTCTATTAAGGTTTCGCGGGCGAAGTGGATTTGAGCTATGGCGGGATTAAAAAATGAAATTACTATTAAAACTTAAGCGTATTAAAACACTAATACTTCATTCGATTATAACGGAATTTGCTCTGGAAAACAAAAAGAGCCCCCGCGCTGCGTCGCGCAGGAGCTCGTGTCCGTGTGGTTGCGGGCCAGACTCACTTCGCCGGCTGGGGCTCTGGTTCAATCTTGATGTCCTCGATCGTCGCCCCGGGTGGCAGAGTTACCTTGAGTGTGATGGTGGGTTGGGGCTGTGGTTTTGGCGGTCTCTCCACTACCGGCTGGCCAGGGCGAAGAATGATAGGTGGAATGCTCTTTGCATACACCGCTCTCATCCCCAATTCGGCACCGGTGGTGGAGAACCACTTAGCGCTGCCGTCAAGAAAACTGACGTTGACCCCGTGATCTTCCATATCCCCTCCCGTCCTGAAGTCCGGGGACCAAGCCGCACCTTTCCCTTCGACAGGGCAAAGGTCGGTTACCTCTCTGATGATTCCTGAAGGCAGGTTGCTGTCCACAAAGACCAGCACCTGGTCGTAGCTCCTCGCGGGATCGGTCTTACCGTAACCGCTGACTCTCTTGAGGTCTGTTCCCAGCAAGTTGCCGTTGAAGGCATACGACGGCCAGATGGAAACTATCTCGCGAGAGTTGGGTTTGGAGTAGGCCGCGATTGGCGCTTCGGATTCGCGGCTCCGAGCAGAAGGGCACTGGAGAAGGTCCAGCGTCTTGTCCTTGAGTCCAGGGGTTGCCATCAGGAAAAGGTCAGGCCTGACTGATGACGAGGGCATCGCGCACCCGTCGTAGTCCTCGGTATAGGCCTTAAAGCCCAAGACTAGTGCTTTCTGGTTGCTCTGGCAGCTCAGTGAATGAGCCTTCATATAGGTCCTGCTGACGACTGAGCAGATGATCCCCGCCAGGATCATGACGACCGCGATCACCACCAGCAGTTCGATGAGCGTAAAACCGTGCTTTTTCAACTGGGATGCCTCCCTTTCGGAGTCGGATTGAGCTCTTTCTGAGCTTGCCGCAATTATATTACAAATGCTAGGAAAAATCAAGGTTTTAAATGCAAAGAGCCCAGCACCATATGGTGTTGGGCTCGGAACTGTAAGAGGGACGCGTGCCGGCTAGCGCCGGCGCCCCGGGAGCGGCAGCCTTACGCCCTTTTTGAAGTAGGCGTAAAAGCAGATAATGGCAAGAATTGCCCAGAGCCAGCTATTGCCAGCCAGCTCCGGATTCTTGACGCCGGCCGAAGCCCGGAAGGCGGCGCCGTAGCTGGAGCCGTCGTACCAGGCGGCCGCCGCCAGGAGTACTCCTGTGATGAAAAGGAGGTGATGCCAGATACAGAATCCGGCAGCCACCACCGGCACAACAAACCTCTGAAGAACAGTGAAATGCTTCATCTTTTGCCTCATCCTTTACTGTAACTGCGATTTTCCGCCTCTTAAAGAGATCCCCCTTCGCATAAAGCTTCGGGGGGACCTCATTTAAAGGGCTTTGACGCAAAGGGCTCATATCTCAGGCCCTCATTGTCAACTTCTCCATCGTAGCACAAAAATCCTTATTTGTCAAGATGTTTTTTGATCGTAGCAACAAGTGCTTCTTTTGAAACTGCTTCGACGATTTGGTCAACAACTTTTCCCTCTTTAAACAGCAGAAACGTTGGTACGCCCATAACATTATATTTTTCGGCCAGCTTCGGATTTTCATCAATATTCACTTTACCGACAACTACCTCTTTTGTCTCCTTGGCAACTTCTTCAACAATCGGCATCATCATCTGACATGGCCCGCACCACGGGGCCCAGAAATCAACCAACACTGGCTTCTTTCCGCCAACAACTTCATCAAAGTTGTTATCCGTTAGATTTTTTTCTCCCACTTAACTGCCCTCCTATTAATAATTTACGAAATTACTTCGCTCACTCTTGCCAAATTTCTAGGCGCTTTTTTCTCGCTTCCGCCTTCGGCGAAGCGGAAAGCGCTTGCCCGCCATAGGCGGATCGAAATTAGGTAAGAGTTCGCTTTTATGAATCACAAATACAGCTAACTCATAAGCTCCAAACAACATTATAGCATAGAATATATCACCAGTGACAGAGTTGCGGAAAAACGGAATCGCCATATAGTAGCAGCGGATAAGACCGGCAAGATCAGGAGCATACCAGTTTGTTGTCAGCCAGACGCCGAAGTTAGTGATGATGAAGAAAAGAATTGAGCCAGCGATTGTGCCGCCAAGAATTGTTGCCGGATTTTTCTTCTTTTTTACAAATTGGCCAATGGTAACAGTTAACAGCAAACTGCCGTAAACAAAGAGCATTGTTGAGTGGAAGCCAAGGAAGATGTCAGAAATAAACATTACAGCTAAGGGCAAAAGATAGGCCGAAGCGCCGCCAAAATAGACACCGGCAAACAGGGCTAATGCTGTAACAGGAGCAAAATTTGGGATATGTGGGATGAAGCGTAAAATTACTGCCAAAACCAGTAGCCCCAAAGCGAGGAGATTTTTGGGCGTGAGTATTTTCTTTAATTTCTCCATTTTGCTTTCCTAAAAACCCTTATATTCCCATTTTATCTGGTCGCCATCTTTAGTGATGTATTTGTCGGCGGCAACTGTGGCGTCAACGCCATTGACTGAATACAGCCAGAACTCTTTGTCAGTGTTTTTGATGTCGTTAATAGAAGTAATGAAAGCACCGCTGGCACTGTCAGAGTATTCAACCGCAGTTTTGTCCTTAAGCAGATCCAGCACGGATTTACCTTGGACGCCAGTCAACTCTACAACTTTAAGATTAATTTGTTCAACTTGAGCCTCTGAGAAGGGCTTGGAGGCTTCATTCGCGCCCTGGCTCTTTTTATAATAAATACCACCAATGACCCCCCCGGCAACCACAGCCACAACTGCTAGCCATAATAATATTTTTTTCCCGCCAAAGGCGGACTTCATTTCATTTCGCATAATTTCCCTTTCTTTTTAAAAACAAATAAGCAGCCATCGAAAAGCTGCAAAGGTCCCTCGATCCGCCATTGGCGGACTCGGGATTTCGCCACAGAATTGCTGTGGCTCAACCTCTCGACCGAAGGATTTTATCTAAGCCTTGGTTTTCTGGCTTATTGCTGGTTAAAATATCCGCCCTGCGGGCGAGATGATTTGTTTCCAACAAATCACAGTAGCGGGACTGCGTCGGCCTTCCTATCTCGGCTCGCAAGAGCGAGACGGGTCACCGGACTTACCCAAAGCAAAGATTCTGAATTTTTGATGTACAAACTTACTATAACAAATAATTTTTAGTAATCAATCCCCTTCTTTGCTGGAATGCCGTTGTCAAATGGGTGGCGGAGGTTTTTCATTTCAGTTACCAGATCAGCAATTTCCATTACTTCTTTCGGGGCGCCTCTGCCGGTAAGCACTATTGTCTGCTCCACCGGCTTTTCTCTCAAAAGCTTTATGATCTCTCCCGCCTCCACGAGGTCATAATTCAGCGCGTTATTTATCTCATCTAAAATGATTATTTTGTGTTTCTGCTCTTTAATTATTTTTTTCGCCAATTTTAGTGCATCACGGACAGATTTTTTATCTTTTTCCCCAAGTTTACCAATTGCTCTAATTTCTACATCTCCAGTTTGGTATATATCAATCTCCTCTATCCGCTCAACGATCTGCCACTCCCCGGTTTTTTTATAGCCTTTAATAAACTGGATAATTGCGATACGCTCGCCCCAGCCAGCGGCTCTAAAAGCTAAACCAAGTGCGGCAGTAGTTTTGCCCTTTCCTTCACCGGTATATACGATAATCAAACCATTATGTCTCATAATGTTTCATAATGCTCAATTCTCAAATTCTAATATTCATTCAAATCTTAAATTCTAATTTTTAAAGTTGATTATTGGAATTTTTATTTATGCGCATTTTGAATAGCCACAGCCATGGCAAGTATAGCAGCCACTCTCGAATTCAATCTGGCCGCCGCAATCAGGACAAGTCTGGACCAGAAGCTGATCTTGCTCGACTGAAATTTTCTTTTTTTTCGGCTCGGCCACGGTTTCAACTTCATCGGAAAAGTCCAAATTTAATTTCTTCGCCCGTTCAATATAACGATCAATTGCCTTGCCAATAGCATCAGGACAAGAAAGAATTAACTCCCCATTTTGCCAGACAGGACTTGAGCCACGGATACTTTTCAGATGTTTGGCGATAATTTTTGGTTCAACTCGAGAACGCAAGGCTATTGAAATTAATCTTCCAATGGCCTCAGTCATTGCTGCCGCTTCGCCGCCGGATTTACCCAGGCGGACAAAAACTTCATTCATTCCTTCACTATCTTCGTTAATAGTAATGTACATGTCACCAAGACCGGTAGGAATCTTCTCGGTGGTGCCAACTACTATCTCAGGCCGTGGACGAGGTTTAATTTTGGTTTCATAAATTATTTTTTCTTTACTTTCCTCACCACTTGGGTGACCCTCTTTGGTTTTACCGGTTGACAATACTTGCTCGTTGCGGCTGCCATCACGATAAACTGTTACACCTTTGCAGCCGGTCTTGTAGGCTAGAAGATAAGCATTATAGACGTCATCGCGGGTTGCGCTATTTGGGAAATTGATAGTCTTTGAGACCGCGTTATCAGTGTATTCTTGGAAAGCAGCTTGAATGGCGATATGCTGCTCGGGGGTGACATCATGTGCAGTAGTAAATACTTCTTTAATGTCTTTGGGAATTTCGGCAAAATCATGTAATGAGCCAGCATGAGCAATTCTTTTCATCAGATCTTCTGAATAAAAACCGCGCTCTTTTGCAATTCGCTCAAATTCTGGATGGATTTCGACCAAAATATCATTATCCATCACATTACGTTCATAGCAAACTGCAAAAAGTGGCTCAATGCCCGATGACGCATTAGAGATGATGCTAATTGTGCCGGTTGGCGCAATGGTAGTTGTCGTCGCATTGCGCAGAGGATCTTTTCTTGCTTTGGCATAAATTGATTTTTCGAAATTCGGGAATGGCCCACGTTCGCGAGCCAGAATTTTAGATTCCTCTTTTGACTGGTCATCAATAAATTTCATCACTTTTCGTGCAAGCGTTACTACTTTGTCGGAATTATAAGGAATGCCGAGTTTAATCAACATATCGGCGAAGCCCATAACTCCAAAGCCAATTTTTCTGTTAGCCCGGGTCATTTTATCAATTTCAGGTAGGGGGTAATTATTTAAGTCAATAACATTATCTAGGAAGTGGAGGGCATCATGGACTAAGATTCCTAAACGATCAAAGTCTATGGTTTTCTTGCTACCAGCTTCCTTGACGACTTTGCCAAGGTTGACTGATCCTAGATTGCAAGATTCATAAGGCAGAAGCGGTTGTTCACCGCAGGGATTTGTGCTCTCAATTGCCCCGATTTGCGGGGTCGGGTTAAATTTATTTATCCGATCAATAAAAATAATTCCCGGCTCGCCGTTGCCCCAAGCGTTGTTAACAATTTTGTCGAAAACCTCAGGCGCAGATAATTTTTTATCTAACGTTCCGTCACGGGGGTTGATTAGATCATAGTCCTCGTTTCGTTCAAGTGCATCTATAAAACGATCAGTAATCGCAACGGAGGTGTTAAAATTAGCTAATTCTCCTTCTCTGGTTTTGGCGTCAATAAATTGCAAAATGTCCGGATGATCAACGCGCAAAATCCCCATATTAGCCCCACGCCTTGTGCCCCCCTGTTTGACGGCTTCGGTTGCGGCATCGAAAGCACGCATAAAAGAAATTGGCCCAGAGGAAACGCCTGTTGTGCTTTTAACCCGGTCACCGGAAGGACGGAGGCGGGAAAAAGAGAATCCGGTACCACCCCCAGATTTATGGATTAAGGCGGTATTTTTTATTGATTCAAAAATACTCGCCAGATCGTCTTCTATTGGGAGAACGAAACAAGCTGAAAGTTGCCCCAAATCTCGGCCAGCATTCATTAACGTTGGCGAGTTAGGCATAAATTCGAAACGAGCCATCATATTGTAGAACTTCCGAGTTAATGATTCTATGTCGGCTTTTTTATTGTAGGCCTTGTCAGCTGAGGCAATTGTTGCTGCTACGCGCATAAACAAATCTCTCGGAGTTTCAATGATTTTACCGTCGGTATCTTTTTTTAGGTAACGCCTCTTAAGCACAGTCAACGAATTTTCAGAAATTTGTGGCTCGACGAATTTTTCATCAATCGCTTGAATTTTTTTCGCCAGCATAATTTCCTCTTCCACTTCAGCCTCAAATAGGGCTTTGTTTCTTGCCTCTTTTCCGCCTCGGCTTCCGTCTGGGCTCGGACTCCGCCTTGGCTCGGCGAGACAGGCAGCCGAGACCGACGCCGGAGGCGAGACGGGTTTATTCTGGACTTTTTCAGCCATGCTTCCTCCCAGGTAGTGAAAATTTGATATTTTTTCACTAAGTTATTTTGTTTGGTTAAAACTTAACTGGCGAATAATTTTTTATTACTGACAAAGACCTGATGTAATAAAAATCAACATAACGATCAAATTTCTACTACCTGGCCCTCCTAATTAATTTTCTCGTTTTACTCGAAACCAGTTTTTGTGCTTCACTGGCGAAACTTTTCACTGATGAGAATGATTTGTAAACCGAGATAAAGCGCAGATATGCCACTTCATCAACTTTTTTTAGTTTTTTTGTCACGATCTCACCGATTTGAATCGAAGGGATAACTTTTTGATTGATAAGAATGATTTCATGTTCAATGTCGTCAATCAGATTGGCAACCTCTTCTTCGCTGACCGGTCTTTTCTCTAGGGCTTTACAGATACCTCCTTCAATTTTTTGGCGGTCATAACTTTCAACGTGGCCATCACGTTTTCTGACCTTGATTCGCGGAGTTTCTAAGCGTTCATAAGTAGTAAAACGAAAACCACAAAGAAGGCATTCCCTCCTTCGACGAACTGTTTTTTGGTCATCACGAGAATCAATAACCTTGGTGTCGCTCTTTTTGCACTGCGTACAAAGCATTGGTCCTAAATAAAAACACCCCATATCTAGTTTCTCTATTCATTATCTTCTACTAGATGTTGGGGCGTCAAACAGGTTACAAGCGTGAACGGTTTATTAGTTATTCACAGTTAAAATACTTTCACTCAGGAAGCGGAAATTTTGAGAGAGTTCTATAAATTGTATCTCCAGAAGCGTAATGATGGTATATGTAGTGTTGGATAAAAAAAGCGCCCGCCGCGGATGCGGCGAACTATGTCTCACTCGGCGGTAAGATGTGTCCCAGGTAAGCGTTGACATACTCTTGCTCTTCCTCGTCAACTACTATCGTGATGATCTGGGTGCTACGGCCATTGAGTCCACAACGGGGTTCATGAACGGCTCCTGGAGGAAACGGACCAAGAACAGATTCACAGGTGCATTGGATATCCCGCACCGCCTTGACCTGGAAATTCCGGCCTTCAAACTTGGGAATAGCTAGGTCTTCATCTGCGGTTCCTGTGACCCAGTCTCCGACTTCGAACTTATCGTCTGCTGGGATCAATCCTAGTAACTGTCCGATGCGAGGCATTCGAGGCTCCTTTTCAGATTCAGGGATTGCTGCAAATATATCATATATTCTCTTACTTGTCAAATAAATGTACATGATGACGACCTTTTGGACAATAGCCCGTACTTTTCTGCGTACTGTAGTGGGGTCAAATAATTAAGTTTTTCGTGTGGTCTAATTGTGTTGTAGATAATCAACCAATCAGAAAT
>Ga0100394_1003721_pt1 | contig 12517 bp, 10 predicted proteins | sample CryGeymeta201518_FD_81549 | JGI IMG/M metagenome (GOLD analysis project Ga0100394, IMG submission 81549) | Groundwater microbial communities from Crystal Geyser aquifers in Utah, USA - Crystal Geyser metaG 2015-18 | ecosystem: Environmental > Aquatic > Deep subsurface > Groundwater | place: USA... | reverse complement strand
GCCAAAATTACCTCTTCTGGTTTATCAGAATTTAAAAAATCGGTATAGGCTATCTCTTGAACATTGACAAGACTAAACTCAAAATTCAAATCATTGTGATTGATTTTTGTGTTCATTTTTGCTTTTCCTTCTCCAATATAAAAAACGACTTGTTTGAGTGTAAGCTCGTGTTTACGAAACATCAACGCATAATATTCCAACATACGATGCAACATTTTTGGTTCATCAACCACTTGAAACTCAATATGTAAAATATAATCCTTTTTAGAATCTTTATGCACTACTTTTTTGATGAAGTCAGGTTTTCGTTCGATGGTCTGCTGTAAATCTACTGTAATTTCGACGAGCTTTTCAAGACGAATACCTAATAATTTTTCTACCAAAGGAAGCGCAATCTGTTCTATATTTTCTTTGAAGATTTTGTCGTAGTCTTGGGACATTTTTTTTATTGGAGTTGTTTTAATTGATTTTCTACCCAGTTTAGATTGCGTTGAAATTCAGCATAATTTGAAAATTTCTCTGTAAGTTCTACATAATGATTTCTAGCTTTTAGATAATAATTCTTAGCTTTTTCTATATCTTTTATCGTTTTAAAATAAGAACCTAATTTTTCATACGAAATAGCCAGTCCATTTTTAAAATTGACGTTGGTAGGAAACTCGTGGTAGAGTTGTTCCTGTAATTCTAAATCTTTCTCAAAAAATTCTAAAGCCAGTTGTAGATTTCCTAATTTTTGATTTGTTTGTCCTAATTTAGAATACGAAATAGCCAGTCCATTTTTAAAATTGACGTTGGTAGGAAACTCGTGGTAGAGTTGTTCTCCTAACTCCTTTCTTTTCTCAAAAAATTCTAAAGCCAGTTGTAGATTTCCTAATTTTTGATTTGTTTCTCCTAATTTAGAATACGAAATAGCCAGTAAATTTTTAAACTCAACTGTATTAGGAAATTCTTTATGAAGTTGTTTTTCTAACTCATTGTATTTCTCAAAAAATTCTAAAGCCAGTTGTAGATTTCCTAATTTTTGATTTGTTTCTCCTACTCGTTCTAAAGCAATTCCTTCTCTTGTTTTATCTTCAATTTCTCTACTTATTTCAAGACTTTTCTTAAAAACTACTAAAGACTTCTCTAAATTTCCTATTGCTTTGTAATTATCTCCCTTGTCTATCAATAATTTAGCTTCGTTTTCTTTGTCTGTATTAATTTCTAATAACTTATCTATCAGCTCATTAGATTTTTCATATTCTCCTATATCTGTGTATAAGGTAGCTAGTTGTGATAAAATCACTTCTTTAAGAGGAATATCATTTGGATTTTCTGCAAAAAGTTTTTCCAAACGCTTTATTTCTTGCTGTTTTTCTGTTGCTGTATTTCCCCCTAAAGAACTGATAGAAATAGTATCTTTTTGATTGTTTGAAAATTGAGTTTGCTTTTCTTGTGCTTGAATATCTTTTTCTAAATCTAGCATAAAAGAACGAAAAGACCACAAATCAGGCATCTTTTCCATAATTTCTCTAGCATAGAGTTTTGGGGCAGAAGGAGAAATAAAAGCAATTATTGCAATCGGATATTTTGCTAGTTTATCTCTACGCTGATTGAGAGCAGGATAAATTTCAGTGTTTTCTAAGAGTTTATCAAAGTTTTCTATCAAAAAAAAACCACTTTCCAGTTCATAATAACTATCTACTAAACTTCTGTAATCTGTTTTTGAGCCATCTATTTCTTTGCTTTTACGCTCTGGGAAATATTCTTTTAAATCATCTTTAATTTTTTCTACCAAAGAATAATGATTGTATTTTATGGTAATAAATCGAAATGCTTTTGTGCGTAACAGTTTGAAAAGTAATTTTGATTCTTCTTTGTATGTATCCATTTGGTTTTCTAGTTTTCTATTTCTTGTTTGTATATTTCAGATTGTTCGACGATTGGATTTACACGCTTATATGTTCCATCGTTATATTCTAAAATAATTAATTTTTCTATCAAATCCTGCCATTTATCATCTGCAAGAGTAATTTTATTATCCTCGTTATTCTTTTTGAGAATTTTCAATAATTCAATATCTTCACTCTTGAGGTATTGGGCTGTCTGTGCAGCTAATTTTTTTATTCCTTTTTGTAATGCTTCTCCATCTATCTTTTCTTCATCGGCATGTATATTTGCATATTCCAACACACGCAAATATTCTCTAGGCGAACCTCCACCCATCAAAATAGCTTCTCTAACTGTTTCTTCGCTATCAAAAAGATTTTTATCTATTCTTTTGTAGGTAAATTCAATAAATTTTTGAATTGCCTCTTCTACAACCTCTCCATTTCGCTCTCTTATTTTGACAAATGGAAAAGAAGAAACGGTGCTAAAGGCTTCTAATCTTCTTCCTTCCGACATAAGCTCAATAGGTAGAGTAAAGATAGTATTGACTTTTATTTGACGAATACGACCCGATTCTTCCACTACAATTTTTTTACGAATTTCTTTATTTGTTGTCTTTTCAAGTCCATCAACGACAAACAAAATTTCATTTGCTATATCATTATTTTTCAATAAAATATTTACATAAGCGATAAATTCATTTGCTTTCAAGGCAAAGTCACTAAAGTTATTTTTGAAAACAGTACGCAACTTTTGAGCATTTTCTTTACTTCCTGTCAAGTTTGCTTTTACTTTAGAAGTGAGAGATAAAAAACTGAATAATTTAGGTGTACCTGCTTGTATTTCTAATTCTAAACCTCCTTCTCTTTTTATCATTTTGTTGGCTTCTTCTACTCGTTCGGTAAACCATTTTTGTAAAGACGCAATAACTGAAGGCTCTAAAATAATACGTTTTTTTTCTAACTTGTCTAGTTGTTCTACTAATTTTTCTATCTGAAAAATAAGAATATCCATATATTCCATATCATTCAAATCTAACTCGTCAATATTACAAGTTACACAAAAAAAAGCTTCTTTATGATTGAGCTTTTGAGTAATTTTAGCTAGTTCAGAAGTCTTTCCAGAACCTCGCATACCTGCCAAGAAAAGCAATGTTTTATTACTTTTATTTACTTTTGAGTTGTAGATATATGTTTTAGGATTTACGTTCAGATGTTTATAAATCATTCTATCTTCAAAATCTCCTCTAACGTCCGAGAAATCCGTAAAAAATTCGTGGTCAGCAGGAACAGGCACATCAAAACGGACAGCATTATCTACTTCTTCTAATGTATTTGCTTTCTTGTAATTTTCTAAGTCTTGATTTATCATACTGAAATTTGGAATTTTAAAAGTATTTTGAATAAAGTTAATTAGTCTTTGAGTTATAAGCAAAAAAAATGAATTGTTTTTAACGATACTTTGGAGAGTATCGGCTACTTTCAAAACATTCCCATTCATCAAGCTATTTTTATTCTCAATTTTTATTTGTATTTTTGTTAATTAATTTTAGCCCAATTTAGAATAGAAACGATAATTTTAAGACTCACTCTAAAGAGTGAGCTACATAAGCCGTAAAAGGGAATACTCTATATAAGAACAACGTATGAAAAATATCAGAAATTTTTGCATCATTGCACACATTGACCACGGAAAAAGTACGCTTGCCGACCGTCTTCTCCAAACCACCAACACCATTACCGAACGCCAAATGCAGGCGCAAGTTTTGGACGATATGGATTTGGAACGTGAGCGTGGAATTACGATAAAAAGCCACGCTATTCAGATGAATTATATAGACCCTGTTACAAAAGAAGAATATACCTTAAACTTGATTGACACGCCTGGTCATGTTGATTTTTCGTATGAAGTTTCTCGTTCGATTGCTGCTTGTGAAGGGGCTTTATTGATTGTAGATGCAGCACAAGGCATTGAAGCACAGACAATTTCGAATCTTTATTTGGCTTTAGGAAATGATTTGACGATTATTCCTGTCATGAATAAAATTGATTTGCCAAGCGCACAACCCGAAGTAGTAGCAGATGAAATAATGAATTTGATTAGTTGTGAGCGTGAAGATATTATTTCTGCTTCGGCAAAAGAAGGAATAGGTATTATAGATATTTTAGATGCGATTGTAAAACGTATTCCTGCACCTGTTGGAAATCCTGATGAAGAACTGCAAGCACTTATTTTTGATTCTGAATACAATACGTACAGAGGAATTGAGGTAATTTTTAGAGTCATTAACGGCACAATCAAAAAAGGCGATAAAGTAAAATTTATGGCAACAGGAAAAGAATATGAAGCTGATGAAATTGGTATTTTAGGACTGGAACAAAAGCCACAAAATGAAATAAAAGCTGGAAATGTAGGCTATCTTATTTCGGGTATCAAACAAGCCAAAGAGGTAAAAGTAGGAGATACAATCACGCATATAGCTAAGCCGTGTAAGAAAATGATTGAGGGTTTTGAGAATGTAAAACCAATGGTTTTTGCAGGAATTTATCCAGTAGATACGACAGAATTTGAAGAACTTCGTGCCTCTATGGAAAAACTTCAACTCAATGATTCTGCGCTTATTTGGGAACCTGAAACTTCGGCAGCTTTAGGTTTTGGTTTTCGTTGTGGATTTTTGGGAATGCTTCACATGGAAATTGTGCAAGAGCGTTTGGAAAGAGAATTTGATATGACCGTTATTATGACTGTTCCTTCGGTTCGTTTTCAAGTTACGACCAAAAAAGATGGTGTTTATAACGTCAGTGCACCTTCCGAAATGCCAGACCCTGGGTTTTTGGAGAAAGTAGAAGAGCCATTTATTAGAGCTGCCATTATTACAAAAGCAGATTATATCGGACAAGTTATAAAAATTTGTATGGATAATCGTGGTATTTTATTGAATCAATCCTATTTGACTCCTGACCGGGTAGAAATGACTTTTGAAATGCCACTTGCTGAGATTGTATTTGATTTTTATGATAGATTAAAAACAGTTTCTCGTGGTTATGCTTCTTTTGATTATGAACTGATTGGATTGCGCCAGTCAAATATGGTTAAGTTAGATGTAATGCTCAATGGCGAACCTGTCGATGCGCTTTCTGCGATTGTGCATAGAGATAAGGCGTATGAATGGGGAAAACGTCTGTGTGAAAATTTAAAGACTTTGCTTCCTCGTCAGCAGTTTGAGATTGCTATTCAAGCAGCGATTGGAGCAAAAGTAATTGCTAGAGAAACCATTTCAGCACTTCGTAAAAACGTAATTGCAAAATGTTATGGTGGAGATATTTCTCGTAAACGTAAACTTTTGGACAAACAAAAGAAAGGTAAAAAACGTATGCGTCAGATTGGTTCGGTAGAAGTTCCACAAGAAGCATTTATGGCTGTTTTGAAAATTAATAATTAAACTTTTTCAAAAACCTCAACGACGGCTTTAGCCTCGTTGACGGTAGGAGTACAAAGCGTATCAGATATTTATTCTCATAATTCTGTTTTGTTTTCATAGAAAAACCTACAAATTTACGTGTAGGTTTTTTTATGCTTTTCATTTAGCAAAGGATTTTTTTTATCTTTGGTATGGCTATCTGTCTTGAAATATGTTTATTACAAAAAAATAGCCTATCTCCATATTCCCTTTCGAAGTTGAAATCAACTAAGCTAAATAAAATTATGAAAAAAAGTATCTTAATCTACATATCATTTCTTACTATTTTCTTTTTTCCTTTTACACTCTCCGCCCAAACCAATGAGGCAAGTGGAAATGAAAAAGATACAGAAGAAACAAAAAAAGAACCTCTTTACGACAAAAAATGGAATATTGACATTATAGGGAAGTTTTTCGAAAATCAGCGTACAGCACCACTTATTATTATTGATTCGGTAGAAAATGTGTATTTAGCCGGAACTTTCTCAAATGAACTCAAAATAAACGAACAAACCAGTCTAAAAAGCAAAGGAGGAACAGATACTTTTTTATTAAAATTTGATACAAATGGCAAACTTCTTTGGAAAAAACAAGCTGGAGGAATAAAAGATGATTATGTAGGTTCGATGCGAATTGCAAAAGAAGGAGGTGTAATTCTTTCTGGATACTTTGAAGATTCTACTTCGTTTGATAGGATTAAGGCAGACAAAAAAGAAGGGGGTTATGTAGTTAATTATGATAAAAATGGAACTGTTCTTTGGGTGAAAACAGAAAATAAAACAGCATATTCTCTTCCTCAAACTGACCGTCAGCTCAATCTTTATTTAGCAGAAGCCTATAAAGACAAAGTACAAATAGATACAACTACAATAAATAATCCTACTCGTTATTACAACAGTTATTTATCCAAATACGACAATAATGATAAATTGCAATGGTTTACTATTATCAATAAAATGAATAAACATGGGCGTGGAGAAGTCAAGACATCAGATATGGCAATCGATGATGAAGGAAATATTTTTGTAGGAGGAACATTCAAATATGCTCCTGTTTTTGATAATATAGAGATTCGTAGTGGAAAAGCAGATGATGTTTTTTTAGCAAAATACAATAGTGAAGGCAAACTAGGTTGGGTTTTGCAACTTACCAATAGTGATGATGCTTACACAGTAGACAGAGTCTATATACATGACGGAAATATTTGTCTTCGTGCAACAGCTCACTCAATAGAAAGTGGTGATACCATCCAAACGCATCATCAGTTTGAATACAATGAACATGCTACCTCAGTAGAATATCACTCTTTTTATGGGTGGGAAACAGGCGAAGATATCACAGGCGATTCTCTCAATTATCAATACAGTAATTTTGTGCAAAATACCGTCAGAAATACAATTTATAAATTTGGAATTATAGGCAATAAACTAATGCTTATGAAATTTCTTAGAAAACCTTTGAAAAACGCTAGAAAGGAAGAGGAATAATTTCTTTATTCAAAAAAAGTCTATCAAACTATAATTAATTTTGATAGACTTTTGAAAACTATTTTCTTAGAATTGTAAAAAGTTAATTTCGTTTATTCATTTCATCTCTAATTTGGGCAGCTTTTTCATAATCTTCGTTTGCAACAGCTTTTTCCATTTCAGCTTCCAATTCTGTTACTGACATAGCTTCTAAAGAAACAGCTTTTTTCTTTGTTTTCTTTTTCTTAGGTTCTTTTGTCCCTTCTTCTTGTTCTAGGGGGGCTGATTCGTCCGATGTATTGGTTGTCGTAATTCCTGCTTCACGCATAATCGTGTCTGTCGTAAAAATAGGCGCTTCAAAACGCAAACCTATAGCAATGGCATCAGAAGGACGTGCATCTACAATTACTTTTTTGCCATCACGCTCATCTACATAAATCATTTCTGCATAAAAAATCCCTTCACGAAGGTCAGAAATTACGATTTCATTGAGTTTGAATTGAAACTGAGTAGCCAAAGATTTGAATAAATCGTGTGTCATGGGACGAGTAGAAGTAACCTTTTCTATTTCGATGGCGATTGCCTGTGCTTCAAATCTACCTATAATGATAGGCAAACGACGATTACCTTCCTCTTCCTCCAAAATTAAGGCGAAAGAATCAGATTGAGATTGGCTAGAAGAAAGTCCTAATATTTGTAAGCGAATTTTGTTCACAAGTTCGAGGTATAGAAGTGATATAAAAAATTATCTTTAAAATGCTATCCGTTTATCTATGCTTTATTGTATAAAAAAGTATCTAAAAATATAGCTGCTTATTTCTTAAAAAATGACGTGCAAAACTACAAAAAAATGTTCTGAAAGCCTAAATGTTTTAAAACTCAAAAATACTATTTATCATCTTAGTATAAAATTATTGTTCAAAATTTACTATATTTCTCATAAACTTCCTCATAAACTTCAAAGTCTTTATAAAGTTTGGTGTATTTTTGTAAAAAACAGAGTAAGTTCAAGGATTGATAAATCAAACTTCTACATAATAACTTAATTTATCAAATTGAATTATCCTAATTGTGTAGATTATAAGGTTATCAGAGTTATTTTCTTTGGCTATTTTTAAGTAAATTGAATAAAAATTTTAAGATAATTATATGACTTCTAAATCTTCTCTAAAAGATTCAACAAAAGATTCAACAAAAGATTCAGCATTAAAATTTGAAAATCAAACCGATTTTTATCAAGGAAAAGTAAGAGATGTATATTCTTTTCCCAATTTTGTAGCTATGATTGCCTCCGACCGTATTTCGGCTTTTGATGTTGTCTTACCTAAGCCAATTCCATACAAAGGACAAGTTTTGAATCAACTAGCAGCTTATTTCCTTCAAAATGCAAAAGATATTGTTCCCAATTGGTTCGAAACAAGTCCACACCCACAAGTTAGTATTGGCAAAAAAGCCAAAACTCTGCCAGTCGAAATGGTTATTCGTGGGTATTTGGCAGGACATGCTTGGAGAACCTACAACGAAGGAAAACGAATTCTTTGTGGTGTAGAATTGCCAGAGGGAATGAAAGAAAATGATAAATTTCCAACGCCTATCATTACGCCTTCTACAAAAGCTGAAAATGGAGCGCACGACGAAGATATTTCGGAAGAAGAAATCTTGAAACAAGGCTTAGTAACAGAAGCGCAATGGAAAAAAATGGTCAACTATACCCATTTACTTTTTAGAAGAGGAACTGCTCTTGCTGCCGAACGTGGTCTTATTTTGGTAGATACAAAATATGAATTTGGCGTTTATAGCAATGAAGACGAAAATAATGAAGAAGTAATTTTGATAGATGAAATCCATACGCCTGATTCTTCTCGTTATTTTTATGCGAAGGAATATTATGAAAAACAAGAAAAAGGCGAACGCCAAAATCAACTCTCAAAAGAATTTGTAAGAGAATGGCTCATGGAAAACGGCTTTCAAGGAAAAGAAGGACAGAAAATTCCTGAAATGACCGAGGAGGTAATTAATAGAATTTCGCAACGTTATTGTCATCTTTATTTTTTATTGACAGGAAAAGAACTTGAAAAAAAGCCTAAATTAATGAATGAAAAAAATATTTTTGAGGCAATTTCTAGTAATTTGTAATGATTAAATTATTTTTCCAATACCCATCTCCCAATATCTAATTTCCAGTTTCTAATTCATAATTTTTCATCAATGAAAAAAATACTATTTCCTCTTTTAGCTTTATTGATTGTATCAGCTACGTATGCCTATATGCGTAGTGGCATATATGATTTTTCTGATAAAGATTTGAAGGTTATTCATGATACTGACCGAATTGCTGTGCAACTTGTGGCAGAAAAGCGAGTAAAAAATAATGCTTTTATAGAAAAATTTAGAAATTATTTAGATGAAAATGGAAAGGTTGGTATTGCTGTAAATACGTTGCAACGAATCAAACAAGTACAGACACTTTCTTCGGATTTGTTGCAACAAAGTAATGAAATTAGAGCGCAATGGCTTCAAAATCCAGATGAAAAACCAACTGATTTGTTGATTACTTTTGCAAAGGCGCAAGAAGAATATATTTCTAAACTACGAAGTTTTACAGAAATTGCATCTTCTAATTCTAATATTTTAAATCCTCTTTTTACTGACCCTACCAAAGCAAATGATCATTCGAACTCAGATAATAAAACAGAAAGTTCATCTGAAGAAAAGCAACAAAATAAATCTGAAGTAGAAGAGTTTGCAGCTTATTTTGATAATCTCCCAGTTTCTGTTCGTTTGTATGCCCTTACTTCTATTGATGCAGCAATTGCAAACCGAGAAGCAGAAGCCATTTATTATATTAGTCAGAAAATAGATTACCCTGTTTTTGAAATAAATAATTTGGTAAGTGTAATTACACCTAATCAAATTGTACTTGCAGAAGGGGATATGTATGAAGCTAAAATGAAAGTAGTAGGTGTGGCTTCATTGAATAAACCTCAATTAGAAATAGAAAATAAAGAGATTTATGAAAACTTAAAAACACAAGAAAAAAACGGAGTAGTAAATCTTTCTTTTGTTGCACAAGCAGATAACTATGACGAGCGTGGACTTGCCTACAAAACGTGGACTGCAAAAGTAAAAATTCAGCTTCCTAATGGAAAAGATTCTACATTTGTTTTGCAAGAAAATTATATTGTCCGTAAAAATAGAAACGGAAATTCTACCTCAACAACACCTACTGAAATCAATCCAAATGATGTCAATGTGATTTATGAAGAACCGAGTAATATTAAGTAGGAATTATTTTTTGAAAACAGTTGTATAACATTTCCCAAAAATGTATTTTTGTATATATGTAGCCGATAGCTTCTAAGCTGTCGTTTAAATGATCATAATTTCTGACAGTTCAGAAGCTGTTAGCTACAGAATAACTAATTTACAAGTGGAAAATACAAACTCAAATCAGTCTTTACGCACCGTTTCAAAAAATAATTTTGGTATCAATCAAACCATCACCTATTTCGAAAAATCGCTTGAAAAACCTCATAATTACGTCCGAATAGCAAAACAGTATCTACTCTTTACGATGGAATTTAATTTTTCTATCGACAAAATGAGCGTACAAATGTTTGTAGAAAAAAAAGCTCCTGTTTATAAAACAGCTTGTAATAAATTTCTAAAATATGCTCAAAAGAACGAAATTCATAGAGTTGTTGATGATTCTACGCCAAATTATAAGGGAAATAAATATGTTTTGGCTTTTCTTGGTAATGCACAACTCAGCGAAAATAGCAAGGAAACGTATGCTAGAGCCTTGCAAGAATTTTATTCTTTTATGGATACGAAAGGATTGCCTCCCAATCGTACAACAGTTTTGGCTTTTGTTCAGCAATGTAAAAATAATGGACTTAGTCCACATACCACAAATACCTATTTATCAGCTATAAAGCAGTTTGTCAAATATTGCGTTCTCAAACGAGATGATTTGAATATCGGTAAAAAAATGCTTGAAGAAATGCGTGATGTTTCTTCTGTAAATGTTTTGAAAGTAGGAGGTTCTACCCAAAAACAATACGCTAAAGATTCTTTAACAGAAAAAGAACGCACTCATTTATTAAAGACAATTAAAAACTCAAAAGACAAAGCGATTATCGGACTTATGGCATATCAAGGTTTGAGAACGATTGAGGTGGTTCGTTTGTCGTGGAAAGATATAAAAGTACAACAAGGAAAAAATTATTTGGCTGTTTGGGGAAAAGGACGAGAAGAAAAAGAATTGATTCCACTTTTGCCAGAATGCCACAAGATTTTAATAGAATATCAAATGTCTATCACTCGTCCAGAGGGAAGTATGTTTGATTTTAAAGAAACGAGTAGCATCCGAAAAATTACAAATAAATGGCTCAATGAAGCAGGACTAAAACGTGAAAATGTTTCTGCACACAGTTTGCGCCACACCGTTGCACAGCTTATGCTTGATAAAGGCATTCCAAAACCAATGGTTCAGCGTTTTCTACGACACAAATCGGAATCTATGACAAGCACCTACACAGCAAAACAAGAAGATAGAGAATTTTTGAAGTATGAGTTTTAAGTTTAACTCTATTTTTCTGATAGGTTTTTCAGAATACTGTTCATCTCTTCTAAATCTTTTATTCTAGCTTGTAACTAAATTACTTTTTCATTAAGTAATTCATTTTGTTGTTGCAATTCTTTATCTGAGTAATTGTAAGTATAGATATTACCAAATATCAAACCTCCTTGCGAATTTTGGTTATTCACATTATGTAATGTAATTGTTTCAGGTAAAAAATCTTGGATAGGAATATCTAATATTTCTGCGAAACGTATTACTTGATTAATATCTATGCTTGTTTCATTTCTTTCCAAACGAGAATAAGTGGGTGTAGTTACTCCTAATAAATCAGCCATATCAGTTTGATTTATATCTCTTTGTTTTCTAGCTTCTGCCAAACGATTGCCAATTTTTATTTTTATCATTTTTTGACGATTGTTTTATGATTTTTGATTTGATATACAGAACTATAAGACTTTTCTTGCGTTAAGAAAATTTATATTTTCTTTGTGGAAGCCGAAAAACAAAAGAGTAGGTAATTATTTTTAAATTTATAATTATGAAATATTTGTCAATAGTTCCTTTCATTTTATTATGTATGTTATTACTCACAGTTAGTTGTCAAGATGGAATAGAGGAAACTCTACCTTCTAATTCTAATCTGTTAGAAAAAGTATCTAAATCAAGCAATCAAGACAATAGTAGTAATTTACAAGGTTCTTTGTTAGAGCTAAATATACCTGTATATTTACAAAGAAAACTTGACATAGCTAATAACAGTAGTGGTTGGATAGACATGAATAATCCTAAGTATAAGGAGACATAAAAATTGTAGCAGGAAGTGATAGTCTTATTACTTCAATAACAGTTAGAGGGGAAATAGCTCAGCATTTAGATGCAAATTTCCTTGTAAATTTGATGGATGTTCAAGAAAACTCAAGAATTCCTGTTCAGCCAATAAAATACTTACTTTGTTTTGGAAATTGTATGAATGGTAGACCTTGGCATCCTATTAATTTGTAGAGTTTTATTATGATTTAAACATCTGATTATCAGCAATTTAATCCTTTTACCCATTGCAAAAGGTAGCCTAAATTAAACCCACGAATTTATTCGTGGGAAAAAGCGAATTGGCACTTAGTAACCGTTTTAACGGTT
>Ga0100394_1003719_pt1 | contig 12520 bp, 9 predicted proteins | sample CryGeymeta201518_FD_81549 | JGI IMG/M metagenome (GOLD analysis project Ga0100394, IMG submission 81549) | Groundwater microbial communities from Crystal Geyser aquifers in Utah, USA - Crystal Geyser metaG 2015-18 | ecosystem: Environmental > Aquatic > Deep subsurface > Groundwater | place: USA... | reverse complement strand
TGGTATGACTGCATTGTTTCCTGCAATCCGGAAGCTGTAAAAAAAACATTAAGTTGGCTATCTAGCTGATTTTAAAAGAATACATAGTGGCCCTAAAAGATCTACACCCAATCAAAATTACCAAAAGCAAGCGTAATTAATGTTTCGCAGATAATAACCATTGATAAATCATTTTTGTCCGAAAAGGTTCACACCCTTGCACACGAAATAATCGCGCAAGTTGATGATGGACTGAAGTTAGTCCTTAAATTATAGGGGATAAGGAACCACATCATCCCGAATTCCCTCGGCACTGTCGTACTCATGGCAATCCAGAAGCGCAGGGAATGATCAGTCAAACCATGAATCTGTTAGCGTTATCCATTTGGACACCTACAGACTACCCACCTGCGCCGTCAGGCGCTTAAGCTTCCTGCTCTTCCAGATCAGATAGATGGCGGGATAGATGGTCAACTCGAGGATCTCGGAGGTAACCACCCCGCCGATCATCGGCGCGGCGATTCTTTTCATCACATCGGCGCCGGCGCCGTGGCTGAACATGATCGGGATCAGGCCCGCCAGGATGACGCCGACCGTCATGAGCTTCGGCCGGATGCGCTTGACCGCGCCGTGCATGATCGCCTCCTTCAGATCAGCTTCGGTATGCATCCGCCCTTCCTTGCGCCATTCCTCGTAAGCGAGATCCAGATAGAGCAGCATCACCACCCCGGTTTCCGCGTCCAGGCCGGCCAGGGCAATCATGCCGACCCAGACCGCGATGCTCAGGTTATAGTTCAGAAAATAGAGGAACCAGAAGGAACCGACCAGGGAAAACGGCACCGCCAACAGCACGATCACCGTCTTGGTAACGGATTTCGTGCTGAAGTAGATGATGACAAAGATGATGAGCAGCGTCAGCGGGATAACGATTTTAAGCCGCTCATGAGTCTGCATGAGATACTCATACTCACCGCTCCACTGCAGCCGGTACCCCGGCGGCAACTGCACCGCGGCAGCCACCCGTTGCTTGGCCTCGTCAACATAGCCCCCCATATCCCGGCCGGAAAAGTCGATATAGACATAGGCGGCGAGCAGCCCTGCCTCACTCTTGATCTGGCCAGGCCCTTGGACAATTTCGATGTCAGCTATCTGGCCAAGGGTGATATAGCCGGGCCGGCTTGGGCTTTGGGGTGGCGGGCTGGCCATGGCCGGGGCACCGCCACTGGCCAGGGGCACCAGGATCCGCTTGATCGACTCGATGTCGTTTCTGAAATCGCGGGCGTATCTGACATTCACCGGGTAGCGCTCCCGCCCCTCGACCGTGGTCGTTAGATTCATGCCGCCCAGGACACTGGCCACCACGTCCTGGACATCTTCCATGGCGAGTCCATAGCGCGCTATATCCTCCCGCCGGGGCGTGATATCGATGTAATAGCCGGTCGACAGCCGCTCGGCATAGGCGCTCCGGGTGCCGGGGATATCCTGAACCGCCTTTTCGATGTCCTTGGCGACCTTCTCGATCCCGGCTATTCTAGGCCCCAGCACCTTGATCCCCACCGGCGTTCTGATCCCGGTGGCCAGCATGTCGATCCTGGCCTTGATAGGCATGGTGAATGAATTGGCGACCCCGGGAATGGTAAGGGCGTCGTTCATTTCGTCCTTCAGCTTTTCCACGGTCATACCGGGACGCCACTCGGCCTCCGGCTTGAGATTGACGATGGTCTCGAACATATCGATCGGCGCCGGATCGGTAGCGGTTTCCGCCCGGCCCGCCTTACCAAAAACCTGGGCCACTTCGGGAATCTTCATTAACAAGCCATCCTGCAGCCGCAAGAGTTTTGCCGCCCCCGCAATCGCCAGGCCCGGCACGGTTACCGGCATATAGAAAAGATTCCCTTCATAAAGCGGCGGCATGAACTCCGTTCCCAGCTTGCGGACCGGATAGACGGTGGCTGCCATGATAATGACCGCCGCGATGATTATCGTCCAGCGGTGCCGGAGCGAAAAGGCGACCCTGGGCTTGTACAATTTGCCGAGCAGGACGATGATCGGGTTCTTGTTCTCCGGCCGAATCTTGCCGCGGATGAACATGGTCATGAAGACCGGCGTCAAGGTCACCGCCAGAAAGGAGGCGAAGAGCATGGCGAACGACTTGGTATAGGCCAGCGGCTTGAAGAGCCGGCCCGCCTGGCCCTGCAGGGTAAAGACGGGAAGGAAGCCGACGGTGATTACCAGTAGCGCGAAGAACAGCGACGGCCCGACCTCCTTGGCGGCCGCGATAATGACCTCGACCCGGTCCCCTGGTCGGCCGGCATGTTCCCACTCCTCGAGTTTCTTGTGGGCATTCTCCACCATGATGATCGAGGCGTCGACCATGGCGCCGATGGCGATGGCGATACCGCCCAGGCTCATGATATTGGAGGTGACGCCAAGATAATACATGCAGATAAAGGAGATGATAATGGCCACCGGCAAGGTCAGGATCACCACCAGGGCGCTCGGCAGATGGAAGAGAAAGATGATGCAGACCACACTCACCGCGATGGAGAGTTTGATGATCTCCTCCTTCAAGGTAGCAATTGAACCATGAATGAGGTCCGAGCGGTCATAGGTGGTGACGATCTTTACGCCCTTGGGCAAGGAGGGCTGGACCTCGCTTACGATCTTCTCCTTGACGCGGTCGATGACGTTTAGGACATTCTCGCCAAAGCGCACGATGACGATGCCGCCCGTCACCTCGCCCTTGCCGTCAAGATCGGCCAGGCCCCGTCGGATCTCGGGACCAAGCCGCAGGGTAGCGACATCGCGCAGAAACACCGGGGTGCCGGAGCCGTCGGTCTTGATGGCGATATCCGCCAGGTCATGGATGTCCTTGATATAGCCGCGGCCCCGCACCATGTATTCGGTGCCTGACATCTCCAGAACCCTGCCCTCCACCTCCGTATTGCTCTTGCGGACACCATTCGCCAGCTCCCGCAAGGAAATGCCATAGGCAGCCAGACGGTTCGGATCAATGGTGATCTGGTACTGCCTGACAAAGCCGCCGACACTGGCAACCTGGGAGACACCAGGCACGCTTTCCAGGGCAAGCTTGACGTTCCAATCTTGCATGGAACGCAACTGCGCCAGATCATGGCCGCCGGTTTCATCGACCAGGGCATAACTGAAGCCCCAGCCGACGCTGGTGGCGTCCGGCCCCAGCACCGGATTGACATCAGCCGGGATCTTGCTCTTTACCGATTGCAGATATTCCAGGACCCGGCTTCTGGCCCAGTAGATGTCAGTGCCTTCCTTGAAGATGACATAGATGAACGAACTGCCCAAGAATGAGAAACCGCGCACCGCCTGCACCTTGGGCGCGGCAAGCAGGGTCGAGGTGATCGGATAGGTTACCTGGTCCTCGACCAGGTTCGGGCTGCGGCCCGGCCAGTCCGCGTAGATGATGACCTGGGTATCGCTGAGATCCGGGATGGCGTCGAGCGGGATCTGGCGCAGGGTCCAGAAACCCCAGAGGCAGAGAAAGGTGGTCAGCAACAGGACGATGAATTTGTTGCGGGTGCTGTAGTCTATGATACTGGCAATCATGGCTGGCTCAACGCTCGGACTCGCCAAGGGGAGTCACACCCTTGAGCTGGGCCTCGGAATCAATGAGAAAGGTTGCCGAGATCGCCACCTTTTCACCGGCCTCAAGACCCCTGGTCACCTCGCTGAACCCTTCGGCCCGCGCGCCAAGCTTCACCTCGCGCGGTTCAAAATTACCGCCCCCCTTATCGACATAGACGATCTGCCGTTTGCCGGTATCCATCACCGCGTCGTCGGGGATGGCCAACCGGTTGCCGAGTGGCACAATGATCTCAACGCTGGCGAACATCTGGGGCATAAGTTCCCCGCCTGGATTCGGAATCGTCAACCGGACCTTGGCGGTCCTGGTGTCGCCGGAAATGGCCGGATAGATATAGTCGATTTTTGCGGTGAATTGCCTGCCCGGAAAAGAACCGAGCGTGATGGCGGCGGTCTGTCCTGTCTTGATCAGGGCTATTTCATTTTCATAGATATCAGCCATGACCCACATGACCGACAGGTCGGCAATATCAAAAAGTTTTTCCCCGGGCATCACCTTCATGCCCTGCAGCGCCATCTTCTGCACCACGTAACCGCTTACCGGACTGAACACGGTCAGGGTACGCAGCGGGGTGCCCGAAACTTCGATTTTCCTGATCTGGCTGTCGTTTATATCCAACAATTTAAGCCGCTGCCGGGCTGCCTCGAGCAGCGCTTGCGCATCCCCCGCCAACATGCGGTTGATGTCCTCGCCGCCACTCTCCTGGGCATGGCCGGCCCATTTCAGCACATTCAAGAACTCCTGCTGCGTAGCAATCAGTTCAGGACTATAGACCTCGGCCAGGGGTTCGCCCTTGCCCACATGGCGGCCAAGGTAGTCGATATGCAGCTTTTCGATCCAACCTTCCAACTTGGTGTTGACCGTGGCAATTTTCTGCTCATCATACTCGACCCGGCCCACCGTCCTCACCGTTTTCCGGAGAGCCCTTACCGTGGCCGCGGTGGTCTGCACGCCGATCATCTCCTGCTTTTCCAGCGGAATCTCGACCGTTGGCGCCTCCTCGGTAGCCGCCGATTCCGTTGCCTGCTCCGGGGCCGTGGCCGACTGCGCGGGCGGCGCCCCGCCATGGCCTTCGTACTGGGCCAGGGCTGTCCCGAAAAATAGCAGCGTTGCCCATAACAAAACGAGCAAAACATTAATCCGCATGGGCTTCATGATTTTCATTGACTGCCCGCCATGGTTGCGGCCTCGCTGACCCCGGCAATGGACTCCAGCCGGGCGACGGCCTTTTCCCGCTCAACGAACTGCCCCCAGTAGAGCGTTTCGTAATCAAGCAGTGACTTGAGCCTGCTGATCACCGTAATCGCCTCGATCTTCCCAGACCCATAGCCGGCAAGGGCCAGCTCGAAATCCTGGCGGGTCTTGGGGATCAAGCCATCCTGGTACAAGGCCATCAGTTTTTCCGCGGTTTTGACCATGGCGTAGTTGTCTCGGATGCCTGACGACAGCATCGAACTGCTACCCTCCAGTTCATGTTGCGCCGCCAAGGACAGCGACTCGGCCTCCAACACCGCCTGCCGCTGTTTTGACCGGTAAAAAAGCGGGATATTGAAGGTGGCGGTCAGGCTCCACATGTCCTGGAACTCGCCGGTTCTTTGCGCAAGCGAGGCGGCGACCGTGACATCGGGGTAATATTCTTTATTCGCCATGCTTACCCGCGATGCCGCCGAAGAGATCATCCTGGTCTTGGACTGTAGCTCAGGTGAGTTCTCCCGGGCCGTCCGCTGGAGTTCCTCCATGCTGTAGGGTAAGGCCGCCGACGTCGGCGCCATTGGTCTACCGAGGGCAAGGTTGCTGTCCCGGCCGACCGCATTGGTAAGCATCGCCTCCAACGACTGGACCTTCTGCCGCAGCATGGTCTCTTTTTCCAGGAGCATGAATTTTTCGGTCTGGGCCATCAGCACTTCCTGCTGGCCCCCCAGGCCGGAGGCATAGCGCGCCACGGCCGCGTCCTCGATGCGGGCAAAGAGGGCCGTCTTGTCCCGGATCAGGTCGAGATCCTTATAGGCGAGAAACAGGTCAAAGTAGAACTCTTTGACCGTGGCGATGACCTTGAGCCGCGCGGCCCGATACCCGGCCTCAAGGCTGGCCGCGTCGGCCGCGGCCATCTCGCCTTTCAGACCGAGCTTGCCAGGATAGGGAAACATCTGGGCGACGGAATACATCCACTGCGCCCCCTGCATCTCACCATAGGTGTATTTGTCCCAGCCTTCGTTCTGATAACCCACCATCACCATGGGGTCGGGAAGACTCGTGGCCTGCGGAATCTTGTAGCTGGCCGTCTTCCAGCGCGCGTGGGCAACCACGATCTCGTGATTGTTATGAAGCGCCTCGGCAATCAGGGGCGGCAGGGTCAGGAACGCATCAACGGCTAACGCCTTGGTCCAAAACAATAACACGGAACCCAGCACCGCAGCCGCCACCATCAGGCACGTCAGCGCGCCGCACAGCGCCGGCGTGCCCTGTTCCCGCCTGCCCATTATCCGCGCCTATCTCGCATCCACGGTGAATTTCATCGACGCGGACTTACCGGCCCGCGTGATCTTGACCGCGATATTCCAGGGGCCGGACATGGACAGGGCAAGTTTGGCCTCATAGGCGTCGCCCTTGGCCGTAGCCTCGGTCTTGTTGCTCATCGGCGGCATCCCGGGCATCGCCGGCATGGATGCCTCAACTTTCACCTGGGCGTCCTTGACCACGATGCCGGCCGCGTCCTTGATGACAAGATTGACCATGTTGTCCCCGGCAATCGGCGGGTTGCGGTCAAAGGTGAGGGCCACGTCATAGTCGCCAGCCTTCTTGCTTACCTCATAGCCCTTGGCAAAGGCAAGACCTGCCGTAAGCAACAGAACCAACAGAGCTACTGCTAACTTTCTCATGGCTTTTCCTCCTCCTGGGGTAAGCATCCCAGGTTGTTTAGTGTTTAGACTGTAGTCTGTTAGTCTTTCAGGTGAACATATCCACCTAAATACCTACAGACTATCAGCCTGCGCCTTAACGGCGCAACATTTTTTATACTTTTTGCCGCTGCCGCATGGGCATGGCTCGTTTCTGCCGACCTTGGCGGACCGCACCGGCGCCGGCACCACCATATCGCCGTCCACATAGAACCATTGCCCATCTTCTTGCACAAACCTGCTCCGCTCATGGTGGCTGAAGACCCTGCCGCTATTCTCGAAGCGGGCCACGAACTCGACCACGCCGGTAACATCGTCCGTCCCGCCTGCCTCGGTGGCCAGGATTTCCAAACCGGTCCAACCGATCTCGGTCGGATCGTCGAACCCCTCTTCGCTCGGCCGGGTGGAGCTGTGGCAGGTGCGGAGGATATAGGGGTAATCCCGCCGGGTGTAGGCGGAATAACGCGAGCGCATCAGGGCCTCGGCGGTAGGCGCCGGTTTGCTGCCATCCAGATAGGGGCCGCAGCACTGCGTAAATTCTTTTTCCGGGTTGCATGGGCAGGTCGTCATGATCGTGTCCTTGGCAGCTATAGCCAGATTCTTAATTACTGTAGGCATTAACGAACTGAAGTACCACTTTGTTCCACAATAATAATGAGACCGCAGGCATCACGGCCAGTCCATGGATCAGTTGATTGGGCAACTGATGGGATATTGCAGGGGAGCATCGGGGGCCATGAGTTCGTCCATGAAGCTGACAAATTCCGCGTCAAACCGCGGCCCGAGTTCAAGCCAGACGAGTCGGAAATTTTCCCGGGCCCCAAACTCCCGCATCCGCGCCACCCACTCGCTCCACTGCCGCTCCTCCACGTCCGTGGTCTGATCATTATACATCACATAGGCCCGCTGGAAGAGGCCAAGCAGCATGCCAAAAAGAACCCGTTCCTGCCGAATCCGGGCCGGAGTGGCCTCCCCCGAATCAGGCAGGGGGGAATCGAGCACATCGAGTTCAGGCCGCGCCAGACAGAGTTCCAGGAAGTGGAGATACTGATTGTCCAGGGTATGCCAGGCCCCATAGGCCCGCTCATGCCGTGCCCTTCTCTGTTCCTGAAGATACAGCCAGATGGCCAGGGGCAGCCCGACGATGGTCACGAGATGGGTAATGATTTGCAGAAAATCGTTCATGAAGATGATCTCCGTTCTCTTACTTTTGGAGCCGTGCGGGCGTCCGGCCCGCTCACATCCAGCACTTCGCCAATGAAGTATAACCCGGCTACCTGGTGGCTGGCCATGGTTTTCGAGAACACCGCCGCACCAGCCACCCCGCTGGCGCAGCCAGGCCAAGTCCATCTACAGCAGGCCGTACTTTTTCCGCTTCCGGTAGAGGGTGGAGGCATCGATCCCCATCTCCTGCGCGACCATGGCCAGGGTATTGGGCACGCCGGCATATTTTTCCTCGAGTTCCAAGAGTCGCTCCCGCTCCCCCTGGGGCCTTGCCACCGTATCGTCTGTCGCCTTGCCAAGGGTTGGGAAATGCTCAATCTCCAGCTCCTCGCCCTGGGAAAGGATGATGGCCCTTTCGATGCTATGCTCCAGTTCGCGCACATTGCCCGGCCAGTCGTAACCGAGTAGCCCGGTCATCAGGGCCGAGGAGATGATCCGGCCCGTTTTTTTATGTTTCTGGCGAAATTTTTCCAGAAAATGCTGGGCCAGCAACACGATGTCGTCCTTCCGTTCGCGTAGCGGCGGCACGTACACCGGGATCACATTGAGCCGGTAAAAGAGATCCTCCCGGAATCTCCCCATCTTGATCGCTTCCTCCAAGGGCCGGTTGGTGGAGGCGATGATCCGCACATCCACCTTGATGGTCTCGTTGCTGCCCACCCGCTCGAACTCCATCTCTTGGAGAACCCGCAGCAACTTGGCCTGCATGCTGGGCGAGATATCGCCGATTTCGTCGAGAAACAGGCTGCCGCCGTCCGCGGCCTCGAAGCGCCCCTTGTGGTCCCGGGTGGCGCCGGTGAAGGCCCCCTTGACATGGCCGAAGAGCTCCGATTCCAGCAGGCCTTCAGAGAGGGCCGTGCAGTTGACCGTGACCAGTGGCCGCGCGGCCCGCGGGCTCGCATAGTGGAGCGCCTTGGCGAGCAGTTCCTTGCCAGTGCCCGTCTCGCCGCGCACCAGCACCGTGGCGTCGGTCCGGGCGATGGTGGCCACCAGTTCAAGCAGTTCCATCATCTTGCGGTTATTGGTGATGATATTGGCGAAGCGGTTCTCCTGGCCGACCTGCTGCTTCAGTTCCCGCACTTCGCAGACCAGTTGCTGCTTTTCCAGCGCCTGCCTGACCAGCAGGAACATCTCCTCATAGTTCAGTGGTTTGGTGAGGTAGCTGAAGGCCCCGATCCGCATGGCCTCCACCGCCATCTGGATGGTGCCGTAAGCGGTCACCATGATCACCGGAATATCGGGATAGGTACGATGGACATGCTGCAGAAATTCCAGGCCGTTCATGCCGGGCATTTTGAAGTCCACCAGCACCGCGTCCACCACCTTCTCGGCAAGCAGGCGCAAACCTGCCGGTCCCGAGGAGGCGAGATAAACCACGTACCCCTTGGCGACTAGATTGAGCTGCATTACCTCCAGGATGGCGGCCTCATCATCAACCACGAGAATCGCGCCCTGTTTAGCCATGGCCCGCCACCTCGTTGCTCAGGGCGGGGTTGAGCGGCAGATGAATGATAACCTCCGTGCCTGGCCCTGGTTCGCGCTGCCGCAACTGCATGGTGCCCCGGTGCTGGGTGACGATCTGCCTGACAATGGCCAGACCGAGCCCGATGCCGTTGATTTTGGTGGTATAGAACGGCTTGAAGACCGCCGGGGCGATCTCGGCGGCGATGCCGCTGCCGGTATCGCTCACCGACAGTTCCACCTCATCGCCACCCTCGGGGCGGACGAGCAGCCGGGTCTTCAGGGTGATGGTACCGCCAGCCGGGGTGGCCTCGATGGCATTTTCCATGAGGTTGATGATCACCCGCTGAAACTGGTTGGAATCCATACGCACCAAGGGCAGCGCCGCGCCAAATTCCTTTGCCAGGACAAGGGTGTGACTGGCTATTTCCTCCAGCAGGAAGGAGGCCGACTCCTTCACCAGTTCGTTAATGTTGCAGGCCGTGAAATGCGGAATCATCGGCTTGGAGACCTCCAAGAGGGCGTGAGTAACGCCGTCCAAGCGCTTGACCTGGCCATGGATCAGATGGGCGATATTCTGAATTTCCGGGTCGTCGGCATACCTGGTGCCAAGATACTGGATCCCGCCTTCAATGGCGTTCAAGGGGTTGCGCACATCGTGGGCAACCTTGGCGGCCACTTCCCCGAGTTCGGCCAGGTTCCGGGACAGGTTCAATTCCTCCCGAAGCTTGTCGCGCTCGGTAATATCCTCAAAGGCCACGATAACGGGGTTTTTCCCGGATTCGGTACCAACGTGCAGTGGCAGCACATTTAAACTGATGGTCATGGCCTCACCGGTGAGCCTGCGGACCGAGACCTCATGGCCGATTAAAGGCCGACCGTCCTGCTGATAGCGCTGGATCGCCCGCAGGATAATCCCGAAGAACTCTTGACATCGGCTGCATTCCTGCTGGATTTCCACAATATCGGCGCCGACGAGGGCTTGCAAATTGATGCCGAGCATGACCTGGGCCGCCCGGTTATAGGCGCCGATGCGCAGATCTTCATCAAGCGAGATGACCGCGGAGGAGAGGCTGTCGAGGATCTGTTCGTGGTAGACCCGCATCTCAAGGTTGCGGCGATTGGCCTCCTCCAGTTCCTTGGCATATTTTTCAAGATACTCCTTGGCCTGCCGCATCCCGTCGGCTTGGTCCCGGAGGTTTCTGACCATGAGGTCAAAACCATCATGCAGCCGCTCCAGTTCATCGCCGCTGTTTTTTTTGTACACCACGCACTTACGGCAGTCCCCGAGCTTCTGGGCATGGACCCCCTGGACCTCACCTGTGCAAAAGGTGCCGGCCACGGTCCAGCACTTCTCATCCTTGTTCCCGTAGGAAGGGCAAATGGTCTGCGGGCAGTGCAACTTTTCCCAGCAATAGACATAATTGATGGGCAACTTTTTTTCTGGAAAGATGCCGGCCAGCACCTTGTAGGTTTTCTCGGTCAGCACCCGGATGGGGTGGGAGATCAGCCGGATGATGATAAAGGCCCCGGCCAGTCCGAACAGGGCGACAAAGAAGATGACGTGCACGATGATTCTGGCCGTGGTTTCCCGCGGGTTATGCAGCAGGGTGAGCAGGTCGGTGCTGTCGAAGGTCAAGAGAACGCTGCCCAGGTATTGCCCCCCATCAAGGACCGGCGCGTAGATCACCTCAAGCCCGGCCGTTGGCATGGCGAAAGCGTAGTAGCCCTGCTCGGCATAGGCCTGCCGCGAGGTGGGACCGACCGGAATTTCTTGGCCGATCATGGCCATGTCGGTATGGGCCACAGCCACGCCCAGGTGGTCGACAATGGCGCAATCCCTGACATTGGGTAACCCCCCGACGATGGTAGCGACCCGGTTGAGCATCATCTTGTGCTGAATGGCCAGCAGGGGCGCGACGTTTGCCGCGATGCTCCGGGCCAGGGTGATATGCGCCTGCTGGATCACCGCCTGTTCATTCAAGGCGACCAGCAGGGTGCCGGCGCCGCCGACCATGACCACAAAAACAAGATAGGCGAGGATGACCTTGACGTTGATGGAAAAATGCTGGAAAAAATATAATACCTTTTTCATTGAGCCCCTGCCTTGTGGTCTTCCAGGGAATCCAGAGCTTTCTGGACCAGGCTGTCCACCCCATCCAGCCGGGCTGCCATCCGTTGCAACTGAAAGGTATGCCAGTTTGCCTTGCAGTCGCGCAGTTCGCGACTGGCGAGATTCAGAAAACCACTGGCCTTGTTCTGGTTCACGCCCTGCCGGCCGGCCACCTTAAGCTTCTCTCGAACCTGGGCGATCTTCCAGTCAATACCCGCCATCCGGCTCAAGATATCCCGGGCCAGGGCGCCCACCTCGGGTAAATTCCGGTTCCCCGGGTTATGGCAGACCCCGCACAGCTTCGCAATCGCCGCCGCCCCGATAACCTTGGTCGCCATGGCGTCATGGCAGGCGATACAATCAGGGCCCGTCCCCTGGCTTATCAGGCTCCGGTAATGGCTGGAACTCTGAAAATCCAGAAATTCCCGCTTATGGCACTGGCCGCACAACCCGGTGATTTTTGTGTAATAGACCGTGCTCCTCGGATTCATGGCACCGTAAACCCCTTGATGGGCACTGCCCTTGTCGACTTCCCGGGGGTTGCCGGCGTGGCAATCCTCGCAGGCCACATGCAGGCGCGCGTGGATTGACCCCTCCCAGTCAGCATGCGAATCCCTTAGCGGCCGGGAAGCAGCAACGGCATGGCAGTCCACGCAACTGTTGGCGGCAGCGGCAGCGGCAGCCACGGGCATGAAGCAAACCGCCAGGAACGTCAGGCAGGAATGCCGGCAAACTTGCTTAACGTCGATTGCGGGTGAATCGTGCATGGTAACTTACTTATGCACGATTATTTCCGGAAAAGCGAAAAGAAAATCGCGCCCACCTAAAGGCCGGCACCGTCAACTAACGTGTAACATATTGTTATAAAAGTATTTAAATATTATTCATGCGCCTTGGCAAAGGAATTGCATAATGCATCTCATACCACGATGTGGCATACATTTTTATTTTCTCACTTCAGGTTGGGAATATCATCATGGAAAAAACCAACATTGCAAAAGGCAGGGTGCTTAAATTCCCTGGATCACCCCGCGGGGCAAGGACATTGCATCGGTCCTTCATACCGCGGGGTTATGCGCAGGGACATGTCCGCGGGAGTGTGGTGTTGGCAACAAATATAATTGTCCGGTTTTGTAGCAAATGAATTGTCCGCTTTTTATCCGGGGCGGAGTGGCTGGAGGGCGTAGCCCGGAAGCCACTCCGCCCCGGGGCAGGCGCGGCGGT
>Ga0100394_1003686_pt1 | contig 12561 bp, 10 predicted proteins | sample CryGeymeta201518_FD_81549 | JGI IMG/M metagenome (GOLD analysis project Ga0100394, IMG submission 81549) | Groundwater microbial communities from Crystal Geyser aquifers in Utah, USA - Crystal Geyser metaG 2015-18 | ecosystem: Environmental > Aquatic > Deep subsurface > Groundwater | place: USA... | reverse complement strand
CGGAGTCGACGCAACTTGGGATACTGTGGCACCCATTTACATGATCTTTTTTGCTACCAATGCTAGAGATCAAGTAGAGCTTTCTATTGATCCATCCAATGAAGTTTTGATCTCGCTTTGCTTGAAGCACGACCTACCCTACACGACGGAGACGAACCAGACGTTTGACTCCACCAGTGTGTTCAACGTAGTTCCTGTGTCTGGCAACAAGCCAGACACATTCCCAATGGCTGGCCAGTTTGTCAGTCTTTATTTTCCTCTGGGACACATCAAGAGCACAATGCCAGACGACCACGAATTTACAATCAAACTCGACCAGCTGTCTCAAAAGTGGTTGACTACGCTGTTCTAATAGGTGTTTGTCTTGCGGTAATGCTCGTAATCACATCATTAAAAACGTGTAGATATTCCAATAGAGTGCATTTATTTACTTGCATAGCAACCATTCACTATGCGCGCTCATTCCCAAATTGATGTTCAAGGTATTCGTCATACCAACTGTTCGTCAACGCTTGGTCAAAGACAAATGGATTCTCTAGGCGGAAATCAACCGCTCCCATTAATGGCGGCCAAACAGATCCCTCCACGACAATCACAGAAAAGTTGCTTATGTTTTCGAATTCTGTTTCCCAACTCCATGGCTCGACGCCCAAGTTGCGGTTAATCAATACAACAGGGACTTGATTGTAGTCTGCTGCGACCCTGCTTTTGAAAGGTTCATAAAAGGGGCTATTCGATGGGACGTCGGGGTCTGCATGAGCAAATAAAACAAAGGCTTTTATGCTATCCCTGTGCAGTTGAAATTTTTGGTCAATCCACTGCAGATTGGCCTCTTGGCGCTTCTCCCATTCCTTTGTGTCATGAACTGAGCCACCAACCAAGTTGATGCCAATGAAAAGAATGTCATTGTAGCTAAAGGCAAAGTTCTCCGGGTAATCCTCGTCACGAGTGACATTCCAAGCCTGAGGCACATTCCAGTGCTGTGTTTCGTAGTCTAAAAGACTAGCGTACCACTGTGACATGGCATTTTTTGGATCTGGGCAATCTAGAACACAAAAGATGGCAGATGTTCCAAATTGTGATTTGAGCGAAATTGCTTAAACGAAAAGACTCAGCAAGAAAAGAAAAGCAGTTTCTGTTCACGTACCATTAAACTCGTTGTCGCCAGTTACAAAATATACAGGGATGCTACTGTTGGAATAAAGGTCGTTGACATCTTGATAGGATTGAGCATCACATTGGGTAGCATAAGGACTGTTCCAATCTCCTAAATGCACCAAGAACGATGTTCCACCGCGTACGGGTAAGGTTCTCAATTGTTCGGGGAGTTGTGTCAGTGCATCATTGGTAAATCGACCTGCAGTGACAAAAAAAGTTGTAACCAATTCGTCGTAAGGAACAGCGGCAGGATCAGTAATTTGCATAGCATCGCTCTCTTGTGGAAGCAGTCCTGCGTTGTCAGTGTGACCCAAAAAATCCCCTACAAATGTTGGCGCCGACGTAGAGGGTGTAGCTTCGCTTGGAGCTGGAGCTGGTATCGGGTTGGATGATGCAGTAGTAGTAGGTATGGTGACAACTACAGGCGGAGACTTGGAGGAAAATTCTTCCGAAGCTGTGGCGTTTGAAGACCCATCGTTGCCATCATCGTTCAGTGCCGAAACCAAAGCTACTGTTACCAAGACTGCAGCTCCCACTAACAAGGCAATACTAAAGAGAATCACCACTTTGAGCCATTGAGGTGCGGCATTAACCCATTGAGGAAATACTCCCTTCTTGGATTCCCCATTGGCTGTGCCTTCCGCAAGTGAAGGTGTTCCGGATATCTGAATCTTTGTGGGAGTTCTATGGGACCCCTTTGGAACGTAGACTGGTTCTGGGTCTTCCGCCCCCATGCCGCCCATGGTTTTGGGGTCCACTGTTCCCTCTTCCATACTTGAGGCCGCACCGACAATTTTCATTTGATTCGATGCGCCGCGATAATAGCTAGATTCGTAAATTGATGAAATGTCATCTTGAATGTCGTAGCCTGTGGTTTCGTTGGGAAACTGCTGAACGCTCTGACCATCGTAGGTTGCTGTCTCGGGGAGTTGGACACTCTGACCATCCAAAGAAATGCCCGATGTTACTCCAATGAGAGACGCTACACCTCCTGAATACATGTCTTGTTGCGACGATTTCTTTGATTTTTTCGAAGAGTAGACCATATTGGAAATTGGAAGGGTTGGTATGTTGTATGTTTGAACCAAAAAAGTAAGCTGGCTGGTATAAAACGGGATAAAGCAAACTCGAGTGTGTTGCCGTGTTGCCTATCGACTACGCAAGTATCAAATACTCTAGTAATCTAAAATTAGTTCAAGATGAGTGAAAGAAATTAAGTTGGCTGTACCTTTGTACAATCTTGCTAAAAGGATTTCAAAATTTCTCTTCATACCGTACTACTGGATCCGTTGCCACATCTTTTTTCCAACGAAAGAGTGGCCTGGTGTATAAAACTGAAGAATGACGTTCAGTCGTCCTTTACTATTTAGATTGGATCGAAAAACGGCTTTATCAGAAAAGGCGGAGAGCCCATAACCTAACAGGTAGAGAACGATGGTTGTTCCGGGAAAGGAGGCCCGGCTTAGTAGATCGCACACAATCTCCAAAAATTCCTTTTACTAAGTGACTTTCGGCGGTTTTTTCGTTGGCTAATCACCGAACGAGTTTGAAAAAGCAACGAGCCCCTCACAACTTTACCGCAAACCTCAAGGATGTCTTACTATACTAACCATCCTTGTCAGATTCCTTCAAACATTTCTTTTCCAAACCCTCATACCTCTCCTCTTATATCTCGGCCAACTGCAGCTGCAGCAGCAACAGCAGCAACAACAAGACGAAAATCGCCAGCTGGTGCAGCGATATTGCTTGTTTCGCACTTATTGGTTCCTTTTAGTGGATCTTGCTGTTGCCTCGAATATAATAATCATGGGTCGTGTCGCTTCTCGACTTCAAGCCGTACAAGGTCAAGGTCGTGTCTTGTTCCCCGTTGAAACTGAAGAATTTGAGGGACAAGGTGATGTCATGATGGAGGATGAATCTCGCGATGACAAGCCGTCCGTCCTGGAGCGATGTGGAAATGAGGAGTGTCGAGACAAGGAACCATGTGGCATATCGGGTTTTCTGCAAATAGTTGACGACGATAAAAAGCCCAATAAACCTAATAATCGTCGTGGAAAACGTCATCGCATTCGACAGCGACCTGTTAGTGGATCATCGTCGGTGCTGGAGGAATGCAGCAAAGAAAATAATCCATCCGTCAAGGAACGAAACGATAACATTTGCATATCCTCGTCCCTGTTAGCCTTGCCTGGCCCTACTAATCCACCAATGTTGACAATGTCTCGTCAAGAACAAGAACCTTTATTTTTCAATCTGATACCCAACAATCCAGCTACGACTACCACTACTTCGAAACCCAAGCCACACGAACCAGAATCAACCAACATGAGAAAAAGTAGACGAAATCAAAATTCTCTACAAGGTGGAGGTGTTCTGTTAGCGTTAGAGAATTTGCCAAGCTGTGCGTCGAAATCAAGGAAGAATCAGCTCACAAAGATGAAACCGACTTCAACTGGGGATACTGACTCTGGCAGGGTTTTGAGAAAGCCTCACACGAGAGGCAATAAGGAACACAATATTGCTGGCGCGGGATTGATGGGATTATTTGCCGATAATGCGGCATCAAACGAAATAAATAGAGAACTGCCTGCGGGATCTGTAACAGACAAGAGGCAAGTCATCAAAACAGGTGCGAACAAACGAGCATTCAAAGAGACAACAGAAGAAATTCAACCCTTTACATCATTCCTGGTATTAGTCGACCCTTCCATCAAGAACAAATCAATTAAACCGCAAATCAGAAAAGTACTCCCTTTTGTATCGCCACTCATACCACAACCATCTAGACAGGAAAAAATAGAATTGGCCAAAGCCAAATCAGGATGGTTGGACCTCGAACGAAAATCATTGCGACAATCCATTGAATCGAATTCTAGCACACGAAACGTCTTAAAGCCTACCGATAATAATAAGATGGAAAAGGACAAGCCCATAGAACCAAAGATTCAGCCTATTGATGTCGATGTACCTCTCTGGGCAGTGACCAATCCACCGAAGCAGCAACAAACAAAAGAGACACCCATGCCAAGGCTGCGCTCAGCAGCAGCCAAGGCTGTCACTGATGCGTCACCTATTTGTGTATTTGCCTCTCCTATTTCTAGTGATTCTACCTCGGTACCGGATAAACGCGCAAAAATTACTTTGGAAAAGCCATCTTCTGTCCCGGTTACCGACCAATTTACAGCTTCTCCCACGATGTTCTTTGCATCGTTGGAAGTTGTCGATGGTCAAGTCTTGCTCAGAAAAAAAGCAGGAGATCGTAGTGAAGGCCTGGCACGAGATGACAAAGGACAGCCTGCGACAACGACTTCTCAAGCTAAACATCATTCTACGACGGCAAAGAAATCATCAAATCAAATAAAGGCTGACAAAAAGCCGCGTGCCGATGTCAGAAAGACAAAGAGAAAAACTTTCAACGTCGGGAAGAGGTTCAATCAAAAGAAAAAGCAAGACATCGATATCAACGCGCACGTGAAAAAATCCAAGTCTCCTACCAAAGAAGATACCGTGCGAAAGACTCGCCAATCAACCAAATATAACAAGAAGGTCTCAGACCCCAAACAGCTTACCCGTAGATCTCTACAAGGTAAATCAAAGAATGTTGGCAGTTTTAGCACTGAAATATCTGACCAGCAATTGAGCGGTATTACGCGACGTCGAAGCATTCGCAAGCGAAAACCATTAGATCGTTTCTCCTTCATGACTGACATGGATCCAATTAAGACAGAGACAACTCTTCGCCACCGATCGAACGCAAAAGGCAAAACTTCCAATTCGAAACTTCAGAACGAAAACAAGGCAGAACAGAAAAACCAGCGCACACAAAAGGCCAACCTTGACGCCGGACGCAAACGCAAAATTTTAAATGATGCAGACACAGTAACGGAGCTTCCAGAGACGAATCCTGCTTGTACTAGTTGTGAAGAGGATACTCAAGGTGAGAAAGATTGGATTTATGAAATATCCCCGATTGTTGTTGGGTTGCCTTCAATCACTCCCAAACGAGATACCAAGAACCGTCCTTCAGCGCAAGATCTCTCCCATGCTAAATTGCTTAGGAAGAAACAACTTTTCTACGGCGTACAAGAGGCCGATAACCGCCCACTGCAATCGCAACCCCGAGCTGCGGCTCCTGTTTTCACTGCGCTACAAATTCGAGGCGTCACTCGTCGGTCGAACTCTCCGAAAGTACTTTCTTCCCCTGGAAAATCAGAGACGGGCCGCTTTAAGTTCTCCAACGTCGAAAAGCCAATGGGAAATTCCTACCTTCGAATGAAGTTGGGACAGCCTCCAATCATGGAAGTAGTAAACGAAGAAGACAAGCGCCAGCCAGCAGCTCGCGAAAAAAAATCTCCGAAACGCCTGAAATCAAACTTGATGGTACGGGCAAAAGCGAATAAAGAGGAATTTATAGTGAGCAATGAGGACGGCTGGACTGCACAGGAAGTAAAAGTATTACGTGGTGCTTATGCAAGAGCTCACGCACTTTCACGGACGTTTTGGGATGATATTGCCCTTCGTCTTGAGGGCCGAACAGCCTCAGAGTGTCGAGAGAAATGGTTTTCTTTGGTCAAGACACCACTTCGCAAAGGACACACACAAAAGAATAAATCTAGTCCTGACACCCCTGCCTCCTTCCTTGACTCATCGGACGATGAACGAAGCGACATCCTCAGTCCGAGTGAAGAGGTGGCGGCTTTGGCTGAAAAGCGGCTCAATATTGGTGGTCTGCCAAATCTCAACTTTGGAGCAGGTAGTCCTATCCGCTTCCGCAAGAAATCTGTCGTCGAAGTTGTCGAAAACTGTGATGACGGAGAGCAGGGCGAAGATCTGATGACCAAGGATATTCGTGAAAAGCCTGGATACATTACCTATATTCGCGAGTGTCAAAAGAAGATTCGAATTGCAAAGAAGCAAGAGAACAAAAAGAAAAAGGCAAAGAAGGAGAAAAAGCCACTTTCCAAAGTGTCCGAAAAATTTGGGGATGGCGATATTGCTGTTGATGGGGCCCTCTCGCCTGGTGGCACACTTCGTGTCCAGACGCATTATGACGACGAAGATGACGATATTGTCTTTCAAGATGATGGGGATGAGAGCGAAGATGAAGACCTTTAAACAACGAACGCTGATGAAAGGACTACAAGGTGTAATCAACACGGGTGTATCTAAACAGCAAGCTTTTACATGTAGAGATCGTGTTGATGTTATCCTGGGATTTTTGCTCTTCATTTTCATAGCGTATTGTTCCCTCCAGCAAAAACAAATTCATTTCTACTCGCTATTATTAGAATCGTCTAGGTCTGACGGCTTTTGACACATTGCCATGAAGGCTTCAAATGTAGCTGGGGAAAATGTACCCCCTCCTTGATCCTCTGCCACTTGTTGGGGTTGCTGGTTGGATGCTAAATTAACAGTGTCAATCGGAGCCCGATAGGATGCCAATGGATCTTGTCGTACTTCCAAAGCATTTTCTACCACTCTTAATTCGGGCCAGTCAGTAGGCACTTCTACACTGTCAGGTGGTATTTTAATATCGACCAATTCTTCCCACGTGTACAAAAGTGCATCGGTTTGAATGCTCCACACATTGAAATCTACTATCCAGACACGATTGCTCCTGTCAATGTACACATCAAAAACATAATTTTGGAGACGATTGCTGGCAAATTGTTGACAGATGACATTCTCGTGAAAGTCCAAGATGAGCGACTGGAATTGGAATTTGTCCTTAAGCAAATGCGGGTAGTGTTGTGTATGATTTCGTTGTGATATTCCGACTAGAGTGAGGTAGAAGAGAAGGCGTGGAAGGCGAGAGGTGAGATGAGATTCAAAAGAAAGAGACCACGAAAAGAAAAAAAGGCGCATGGCCATTCAACATTACGAGTACTTACTTAATTCGTTGTCTCGAACGAAGCATCGAAATTCCATACTGGGATAAAAATTGCACCATTTTCGTAATACCAATTCCAATTGGAACTGATTGTTCTCCGTAATCGTGTCCTCGTTGTTGGATTTTTGTATTGCCTCGTTGTTGCGCATACTGCTTCCTTCCTCGTTACTGTTTTTGCTTATTGCTGCTTGCAATGTTTCCAAATCGTGCAGTACAAAGTCACTGCTCTTGAGTAACAAATACACATCGCCCGGTGTTTGACATTTCAAAGTTCCCTCGTTGACCCAGGTCGCATCCTTGGGTGTTGACCAATTCAATTTGGGAACCACCGCACCTCCCAATGCATTCAAAGCCACGACGAGAGATTGAGTGAGCTGCGGAAAATCGTATTGTGAAGCACAATCATCGCAGTCGTCATCATTCTCATCGTCGTTTTGGCGTTCGCTGAGTGCACACGAAGATAGTCTGGTAGCATTGCGTGGCAATCGAATCCCATCTTCCAACAAAAATCGTGTAAAGTCATCAGGTAAGTTCCTTACTATTTCCGATTTTATCGTTACATTGGTCCGTCCCTGATAGGCATCGTCTTTGGAAAGATAACGAAAGGTAGTGTACCACGAGGAAAATTGACATTCTATCAAATCCTGTCGGGAAGCTTGCAAAGGAAGTGGATTACCAGGAGGAGGAGGAGTGTTGGTGGTGCTATTGCTATCGTCGTTTTTATTGGCATTATCGTTGTGCAATGGCAAATCCTCCTCATCCTGATCCAGATGTTGGGTAGATCTATCGTTCTGCGGAGCTGTCATGATGTTGCTTGTCTGCTACTCCAATATCTACAAGTGATCTGTTGACTCGAGTCAGAGGAACGACTAGCTATTCTAGTAGACTAGTCTAGTCTATGTTTTTCAAACGCAACCAACTGTAATTGATAATGAAAAGCACAGCTCTGAAGGATTTTTGTGTGGTCGCGAGAAATGATACTGAATCGTGTAAATTGTTTCTTGTCTGTCCATCGCCCGGAATGTTTCGAACCACGAAAAAAAATAACAGTACCTGGTAGTGTAGTATTTGAGAAAAAAAAATGAAACTTTCATTCTTTGCGATTCCTGGTGATTCTTTCATCATACACTATCCTCTCGCTCTCATCACAATCACACCTCGCACCATGAACAACAATAATAACAGTGACGACGATAGCGTTAGCGATGGTAGCAGTGTCTTGGGACTTGGAGATGTTGATTTTTCGGGTGTTGATTTTGATGTCAACGAAACCTGTGCATCAGGATTGGATTTATCGGCTCCATTGTTGAAATTGGACCAAACTCTCGCTTTGCAGCCAAACGAATTAGTAGCATCGGACAAGGACAAGTACACGACCCTTACAAATGACTATCCCAAACTGGCTGTCGTTGTTGAATTGGGACAACAATTGGCCACGGGAAATTATCTGAATGTTCTCAAAGGACCGTCAGCCCAAACGTTGCTGTCCGATTTGGATTTGAACCAGGAAAAGAACGTTGTCACTGTGCCTCGCTTGATTCGTCAACAACTTTACCAACAAATTCAAACACCCGAACACTTTTTGGAATTTCAACTGGTTGGTGTTGCTGCCTTGAATATGTATTTGCAACTTAATTATACAGGACCGTCATTGGACCAATTCGTGGCCAAAGATATTGCGCAGCACGGAATGCAGCCGACAGATCCATTGGAAGGTATTCATCCACATGCCAGCTTGGCAAACCATTTGTCGGCCAATGAACCGAATACAAATGTCAGTGGTGATACTCTAAAAACAAATACTTCCATTACAACGTCATCCTACGTGCACACCAAGTTTCACAATGCCGTCTTGAGTGAATTAGCCGTGGACGGAGAATGGCCTTGTCAAGTTTGTGAAGTACCCTATTTCTTACTCTTGGCACGGTCCATTTTGTTGCCACTGTCTAATCCTGGTGGTTTGGATTGGATGCACGGCGTAAAGGATACTACAACTGTTTCAAAAGAAGGAAACGATGCCCCCAAATTAATTCACCAACTTGCTGAACGCTTCACAGGAATCCATCTGTGGAGTGCTCGTGCTGCCGTAGCACATGCACGATTGGTACCCTCGGTCGAACCATCTCAACGCTTGTGGAAAGAAGTCGAGAAAACATTTTCCAACTGTATTTCGCAGCTCTGTCCTGAGGATTTGCTGACGGACATTACGAACAACGAGTCTACCACTCCTGCTAACTGGGAACGCCGGACCAATGCCGCCACCGTCATGTTGGAATGGGGATTAGCGCAGCATCACTTTGATCGACCTGGTAAGGGTCGAAAATCTTTTGACAAGGCTCGAAAGTATTCTGGCCTGAAAACAGAAGTAACGGGTGCGGACGGTGTTCGTACAAAATTTCAAACCAAGAAAACAGCTCAAATGCTGGTAGAAGCCATCTCAACATCAAATAACAACAACTACAATAAAGAAAACAATCTCGAGGAAGAAACGAAAGACAACAATGTTGTCAAAGCCCAAGCAGTTGAAGTAGAAGATGATCTCTTGTTGAACCGTATTCAGTTTGATGACGACGAAAAGAACAAAGTACAGGACTTGAATATCTTGGACCAAGCCATTTTGCTAGCACTATGCTTGGACGTCAAGAATACCAACCCAACGGGAGATGAATTGACTGCGGAGGAAATGGGAGCATACCTGGCTCGTGTTTTGAGTCATCATGATGATTGGATGCTATATTCGACTGCCTTGTTGGAACGAGCTTGGCTAGAATTTGAACGAACACACGGTCGAGAGCGTGCTATTTTGCAAGTCCAAGCTTTAGCAGATCAACACACGAATCGTTTGACCTTGACGCAATCGACCAAAAAGAGTATCGAGGAATCAGCGTCCGCACAGGACCGTCTTCGTAATCTACATACAATTGTGTATCCTCCGCGATGGGAAATGATGAAAGATCTGGCGGATCGTTATGCCAATTTGGGAATTTTGATGAGTGCAGCGGAGCTATTTACGTCGATTGAGCTTTGGGACGAGGTAGTCGAATGTTACCGACGTGCAGGGCGCGCCGCCAAGGCTGAAGAGATTGTCAACGAACGCCTGAGCATACAAGAAACACCACGCATGTGGGCTGCATTGGGTGACTTGAAACAAGAGCCGGAGCATTGGGAAAAGGCTGTGACGATTTCCAAAGGTCGTTTCTCCACTGCCTTGATTGCACTTGGTGCATATTACTTCGAAAAACGTGATCTGATCAAAGCCAAAGAGTATTACAAAAGAGCCTTAGAGGTTCGGACGATTGCCCCCGCTGTTTGGTTTCGCCTAGGCACCATCAGCATGCAGCTTGACCAGTGGGACGATGCCCTTGAGGCATTTTCGCGGGTAGTTCAGCTGGAACCGGAGGAGCACGAAGCCTGGGCCAATGTTGCTGCTATTCATATGCGCAATAAGAGTCCAAAGGATGCCTATCCCGCTCTTGTCGAGGTATGTCTGCCATTCCGCTTTTTTTCTTCTGAAATGTTGTTAACAAATCAACACTCTCCTTACCCTCAACTTCCTCTAACTTCTCTTCTCGCGCATCCGTGCCTAATCATAGTCACTACGACACTTTCGGCATAACTGGCGTGTCTGGGCCAGCAAGCTCTATGTTTGCTTGGACTTGAAAAAATATGACGAGGGCGTTCAAGCCTGCAATTCCATTCTTGATCTGAAGAATCAAAAACAAGCGTCCGATAATATTCCGCCATTGGAAGAACGTTGTGTTCGTGCCTTGGTGGGAGGTGTCCTGCAGCAGTTTCATACGGCACAAGAGCAGGTCGACGAAGGTGCTATTGATTCGGCCAAGCGCAGTTTGGCTCGTGTACACGCCCTTTTAAACAGATTGCAAAGTACAAACAATCCCGAACCTTGGCTCTACGAAACCATGGCATATTTTCATGAACAAATCGGTGGAGATGGTAACCAACAAGTCTTGGACAATCTTATGAAGGAATACCGGGCCTTACAGACGGTAGCAGGCTGGGAGAAGGACGATGGAGAAATAAAAAAGATCTGCACTGTGGTCAGTCAGATATGCGAGATTCAACAACGCGAAGGCAGTCCACAAGCGTTATCTAAAAGCAAATTTTTGCTCAACGGTGTAATATCAAAGGTGAAGAAATCGTGGATTGATGCAAGTCGGGTGCCAAATTGTATCCATGGATTGGAACAGCTACTGGCTGGTTTAGAACAGGTTCTGCAAGAAAAGAAGGAGCAATCCTAATTTCATTTTTTTAATGCGTCCCATGATGGAACGTCCTGTTTGAATAACCTTGCACCCAGGGACCTATGACTCATGTCGAAAACATTGTGTTCTTGGATAATGCATTCAGAAACATAAACGGCATGGCTCATTGGAAAGCATTCTAACATGAGATGTCCTCTTTGCAGTACTAAGCATGCAGCTCATGTTCGGCGCATTCGATTTAGCTGAAATGAAAAATGTCCTGAAAATAGGAAGCATTGAAATCATGTCGGAAATGGGTGATCGTAGTATATTGAATTTTTCAAACAAAAAGGAGGAATATTGCTTGCTCAAGATATAGTCACGACGCCTCGTCTTCTGCATTCTTTTTACGGCAAATCATTTTAAATCATTTTACTAGTCTCAAGAACGAATCGCTTGCAACTTCGGGATGCTCCTTCAGCCACTTGGGACTGTAGATGACCTTCACTTCTTCGGCAAGCATTTGGGCCAATACGATATCGTTCTCTGTAATTCCATTGACCGAGTGCGTGTACACATCAATTTGTACCTCCCGGTAATTGGTTAAATGAAAATCTGGATGATGACCTTCGCGTTCGGCAATGACGCCCATGGCATTGATTGCGTCCAATGCTGCTTGGAACGTTTTGGCGACAAAATGACAGGTAATTTTATTGCAGTTATTGGTATTGTTCTTTTCTTGTTTCCACAACGCCAAAGAAGGCGTGGATGCAAGACGATGATTCACATCGTCGGCCGTCAAAAGAGACGATTTGTCCAGAGACGAGCAAGGAACGCACGCTTTCTTGTTGTTGTTGTTGTTGTTGCTATCGTTGTCACACGAGGCCATGATGTCGGAGTAATTCTTGAAAACGTTGGCACTAGTAGTAGTAGTAGCAGTAGTTTGGATAGGGTGTGTTGTAAAGGTTGCACCAGGAGATACAACAAAGGTGAAAATTTGCAGTAGCTGTATAACGGAGATGAAAGGAATGGTCTGCATTCACACTAGTAGCTACTAAAATAATTGCTGTTGCAATTTTTGGAGTAATCTTCTGTTTTGTTGTTGCGTAGTGCTAGTGTTTGGTATTGCAGCCACACTAGTACCGTCCATAAAAGCTACGGTACTCCGAGTAGTTAGACTACGTAGCTACTAGCTAGTCTAGCTAGTAGTCTACTGTAGTCTACGGGTAGCTACATGCATAATTTCGATGTGACGGCAAATGTGCACCTTATTTATTTGAGATCAGGGTTAAGATTATTTTATCTGGTGCG
>Ga0100394_1003664_pt1 | contig 12596 bp, 8 predicted proteins | sample CryGeymeta201518_FD_81549 | JGI IMG/M metagenome (GOLD analysis project Ga0100394, IMG submission 81549) | Groundwater microbial communities from Crystal Geyser aquifers in Utah, USA - Crystal Geyser metaG 2015-18 | ecosystem: Environmental > Aquatic > Deep subsurface > Groundwater | place: USA... | reverse complement strand
TCTTGGTACAACCCGGACAAGATAAGAACGACCTGTCAGTGGCACGGATTGCTGCTGCTGGAGGATTTTCAGGACTGCCCTTGGCTTTCGTCTTGGGTCCTTCGGAACGCATCAAATGCCTCATGCAGGTCAAAAACTACAATGGATTCTTCGATTGCGCCCAGCAAGTCTACCGTGAAGGAGGATTGCGCAGCATCTTTCGAGGTACCGGTAGTGCTGCTATTCGGGATGTGCCTGGTAATGCCGCCTACTTTGCCGGATACGAATTTTTCAAGAGAGAATTGTGTGCCTTGGAAAAGAGTGAAACTCCTTCAACTCCATCCATTTTGTTGGCAGGAGGTTTAGCGGGAGTTTCTAATTGGGTTGTGGCCATTCCCTTTGATACCATCAAAAGTCGCATCCAGACAGCACCCACTGGAATGTACAGCAGCTACGCCGATGTACTCCAACAAACGGTGCAAAAGGAAGGCATACAAGCCCTGTTCAAGGGATTGACACCTGCTTTGCTGAGAGCCTTTCCTGCCAATGCTGCCTGTCTCTTTGGAGTGGAATCCGCGCGTTCCTACTTTGCGACCCTGAGATAACACGACTAGTAAGATAGCATTACCTGTGACGAGCACATACTATTCTATACTATGAGCAGAGGTTTTTCTCTACTGTTACTTACAGCCAGGAACTGCTGCACGTTGCCTAGCGCCTTGGTACAGTATATATTATTGTACAGATCACGACATTTATCATTTGGATCTACTGGCTTGTTGTTGGCGGTCTAAGTAAATCGGTTAATGTTTCCACTGTGTCGTGCACAGGAGTAGTTACAATACTGGATTCCTATATTGATAGTACTACTTCGTATACGTGGACGCGTATAATAGGCGTTTCTAAAACCCAGCACATGCATATAATCAGAATCATCTACTCTTTTTCTTCTTCTAGCGTTCATTTTCAAGGGAGCTCAAAATGGCCGTGAACTTGGAATTCGCTGTTGTGCGTGAGTAAAAATCCTGGAACTTGCGAGAATTCAGAGCACCTTCGCAACGACTCAAGGCCATCATGGCACGTAGCGCGCTCTTGATCCAATCGTTCAATCGCTCCAATTCAGAACCGTTCTTCTGACCGGGCTTCTTGTGCATGGTCTTTTCCAAAGGCTCTACAAAGCTGTCGATTGCAGCGACCAAATAGGTAGGCTGGCGATGGCACATGGAGATGAGAATGTGGTGAGCCTGGAGCTGGATGTCTTCGACGTCCCCCAGAGCTTTGGCCAAAACGGGCATAAACGCAGCAATATCGAGGTTGCCCGAAATTTTCTCGAGGCACGTCGCAAAGATACTGAGAGATGCTTTGCGCAGGGGAAGTGCGTCGTCAACCTTGTGCGTGAAAGGTCCGAGATCAACCTTTCGTTCTAATTTCAAATCAGCCACTTCGTACAGCGAAGGCAAGACCAAATCCTTCAAGAGTGGAGCTAAGATGTGCGGCATATGATGGACGGCCGAATACTGTGACGAGAGAAATAGAATTCGTGAGGAAATTGCGGCCAATAATAAATTCAGTTGCCGGAGCAAGGACTTGAGAATAAGGAATAAAAAAAAACACTCACAGTCATTAGTAAAGCAGCATTGCGAACACTAAGTTCCTCCTCCTGCAATAGCTTCAAAAAGCCCGGCATGTAAGGAGCTAACTCGGGTGGTTTCAACTTGCCAGCAATGGCAAGCTTGAGGGATGTTGCCACCGTCCAACAAACGAGCGCATTCTCCTTGGACTTGGCATCTTCAGGATCCAAGACGCCGCCAGGAGCACTGATTTTGGAATGAGCATCTTGCATCTCAACAAGCTTCTTTAGCATCGTGTCAGGTTGCATGCAGGTCAAGGAACCAAGACATTCGGCTACCATGGCACGGGTTCCTTCCTCCGCCTCTTTGCAGTGCTGTTCCAAGTGAGGCAAAATCAGTGGCAAGCTAGTCGCAACTTCATCCCCGCCCGACTCGCGAAAACTGCACTTGATGTATTCACGCAACGCCGACAAGAGAAGATACTGCTTCTTTTGATTCTTTTCACCCAATGAATTGACAATCACGGGTAAGAAGACCGATTGATTTCCAACCGAAGCACGTCCCAATGCGTAAGCTGCGGCATGCTTCAAATCTTCAGAGGGCGAAAGGAAGTACTCTGTATAGATGTTTTGCAGCTTGTCAGCCACATCGGCCTCAAGAGAACCCAGGTCCCCAGAAACGAGCAGAGCAAGAGTCACACGGCGGAGCTCTTTGGCATCTTCTGGCGTTTCAACTTTCTCTAAGAGTGCAAGAGTTTCGTCCACTACGGCCTGGCGATTCTCAGCGGACGTAGAGGCCGTAATAACAGCAATGCACCGTGCCAAGTTGTAGGTGGCATGCTTGCCGAGAGCTTCTTCTTCACGCTTCCGAAACATAGCAAGCAAATCAGAGTACTCAACTGCTTCGCTACGGATAATCTGTTCGAGGAAGGCCAAAAGAGAGTCCAGCGCCAGGTCCTGCAACAAGGAAGAAACCGAGAGTGCCAAGACAGGTCCGAGAATATGCATCTTGACAACTGGAGCACAGTCTGGACATTCCTTCAGTAAAGAGATGGTAGCGCGCCTGCCATTGTCCAGGAAGACAAGCATAATGCAACGTTAGGGCAAGATTCATAAAGATATTCAAAACTGCAAGGAGCTACATTATCAAACTCAACAAAAAACGTACAAAGTCAAATGGCTGATGTGCAGATCGCTGTCTTGAATCAACGGGCTTAGCTGCTGCAACAACGTGTCGTACAGGTCATTGTTCGCGAGTTGCGCATACACAGACCCATGATTGGTCAAGACTGTATCCAGCGCCTCCAGGGACGTTTGCTTCAACGAACGCGACTGCAACTTTAGAAAAGCTCCCATGCTACTAATCGCATCCACCAATATAGGCGACAAATCAATCTTCGAATTTCCATCGACGTCCATAGCGTCATCACCGCCCCCAGAAGACGCTGCAATGACTGAGAGAGTCTTAATACCAGAAATTCGCGAGGTATCGCTCTTGAGACGCTCCAAAAGCAGATTCAAGAGACGATCCTTCTGTTCTAGGCTGAGATTGGCGTGTAAGTTCGACAGTAAAGAGGCGCAGCCATTGAGAGCGCACTCTCGGATCTCTTGGTCGACAGAGGTTGAAGATAATTTTGGCTCAAAAGCCTCAAAGAGTAGGTTTGCAACTCGATTTTTTTCCTTGGTTCTGGTTGCTTCGTCATCTGCTTCGGTCCAGCCTATGACGAAAAATTTTGAAACGGCGGCTAGCGAACGCAAAGCTTCCGCGATGACCTTGTACCACTGTTCCTGGGCAGCCTTGCACAACTCTGGCAACAGTGACTTTCGCAATCCCTGTTGGATATGCACGGGCGAATGATTTTCGCAGACCAACATGGCGCGAACCACAGCCAAAGCATCCAAGCGAAGCGCTTTGCTAGTTCCTTCTCCATGTACTGCGTCATCATCTTTGCTCGCCAAAAAAGACTGCACGTGTTGAAACACGGACGCAATTTCGTTACCGCCACCAACTCCACCGGGAGCTCGACACAACGTCGCCAAGAGTGTGAGAGCATTGGATTTCGATCGGTCACCTCCTTTTTTGCCGCTTAGCAATTTCTCACAAGCATTGACCACTTGGAGAGTATAATTGGTTTGTAAGTCAATCACAGCACCACCAGTGATTGTTTTGGTCGATTCCGTCTCCATGGCGTTGGAGTCCGCAAAGCTGACGACATTTGCCTGTGCGGCCGAAATAGTAACATCCAATAATCGGTTGAAGCAATCAATGACACCTACTCGGCAATTTTCTTCTCGTTCCTTAAATCGACCCACAAGCTCCTTGGCAACAATATTCGATCTATTTTTACGAATCTTGTATGTCTGGGTCCAGAGTTTGGATGGATCATGCTTCGTAGCTTCGACGACGGCCTTCAAAGCTCGCACCGCAGATCGTCGGACCTTCCAGGATTCATCATCGTCGTCGTCTTCTTCGTCTTCCTCTTGGTCTGAAAATTCGTCTTCGCCATCATCTTCAAAGGCGTCATCATTATCATCAGCAGCACCACCGCCTTCTCCCCCTTGGATATCGTTGTCGTCCCCGTACGAGTAATTGGGATCGTGCGACAAAAAGGCGAGAGCCGCTTGAATGATATTGTCCAGATGCGGTTCAACTTCAGTCGGGCACCGCAAAGTAAAGGATTCAAATCCAATGAAACAAGATTCTCGCAATTCATTCTTCAATGCAAAGGCTGCTTCGTCGTCAGAATCCATGGTTACATCGTCTACTGTATCAGCAACGCCATTGTCGTCATCGTCGTCGTCATCATCATCATCCCCACTTTTGGCTTCCATAGGATCTGTGAATTTGAGAAAAATTGGTAGAATACGATCGATAAGATCCTGTCCCAGTCGATGACCGGCCACTCCTGAAATGGTGCACATGGTTCGAATCATGGCGGGTGTATCAACGACTTCGTCGCCACCAACGGCTGATGCTGCCGCCGCTGTCGCCGCCGTCGTAGTGGGCGACATTCCATCTGTCTTTTCAATTTGCGTCAAAAGAGCTTGGACCATCCGTGTCAAGAGTGCATCACTTAGTACAACACTCAAACCACCAATCGTATTTCCAGCTCGTTTCCGAACGACCAAACTTTTGTTACCCAATTGGGTGAGACACATTTGTAGAATGGGTTCATGTTGTCGCGTAACACTGAGTGCCGTGGCACCAAATCGAGCCAACAGGTCGGTCAGAATATCCAAACAGGAAAGGATAATATCTTTTTGCTTGGCACGACGAATGCCTTCGAGGAGGCGGCCAACTTTGGTGCGTGATAAAAATAAACAAAGAAGAGATGAGAGTGTCCGTGAGAAGTACTGTATGGGGTTGCAGTTTTAATCTCTCCGTATTGTAGTGGACGTATAAATAGTCATGTTCTCGAGTGCATAGTATATAATATGATTATGATTATGATCTCTACTCCAGCAATTGCAGAAGGCACAGACAGAAACAGACGGACAGAGAACAACAAAAACAACAAAGCCAGGAACGTCTTACCCAATCGATTGCAGACATCATTGCCCATGGATTGAGGAGTGGTCTTGACCAGAGTCCGCAAGCCAATCGCGTAGACGTCACGCAAATCATTCTTGGTCACATCCAAGACTTGGTCGGTCAAGGAATCGTTGATTTCTAGCACTTGTTCTTGTTTGACGGTCGTCAACAACACGCCCAAGGTCTTAACGGCGATGGCCTGTACGTCGTTGGACTTGTCGTGCAGCAACCGCAAGACGGTGCTGCAGATGCGACGCTCCGTGGCAGGATCCAGGGTGGCCGTTGCTGTGCTGATGCCGGTGGTCGCACCTATGCTATCGCGGGCCGAATGTTTCTTGAGAATTTCCATAAGATCGTTCGTGGCCATGTACCGTTCGTCCTTATCGTAATGTTCGGCCTTTTTCAGCAAGGCGCTAACGGTGGCGGGAGCGGGAGTTGACGACATGATTTATTTTGTTGATGTTTTTATTTTCTATCTTCAAAACAAAAGTTTTTTAAAACGTCAGCCAGAAATAACAATAAAAAACCGCGCTCTCCCTTCTAGACTTTGATTATTTATATTTTATATTGATTGGTCGTTTAGCACAGTTAGCTTGCTCTATATGGTTGTGTTGGTTGTGTTGACGCGTCTGCTTTGCTTCGTTGTTGTTGATGTTGTTGATGTTGTTGATGATGTTGTTGTCCTAATTCTGCTACTACTCGAGTATTACTAGATTACTCTACTACTAGTAGACCTGTGGACACTGGTGGAGACTATCTAGCTACAGTAGCTAGCTAGTACTAGTAGAGAGACAGTCCATCGATCTTTACTGCAGCATCTTTTGGATTTCGTTCAGCAGAAGGCCGCGAGAGATATCATTCGTTCGCCGCGGCCATGGGGACAGAGGTGAAAACTCCACCCAGGCAAGTGAAATAAAAGTTTTGAATGTCTGGGTGGTCGCATACTTTCCAATAGGAATCGCCAAGAAAACAAACCGTTCCTTTCATCCAACTCGCTCAATTTTTCTGCGAAAGAAAGTTTGCGAGAGAAATGACAAACAAGTACAGCAGTCAAAAGTTTGTAACGAAACCAAGAGCACCAGTAACAGCAACAAAAACCGATTAATTTATTCGTATACAAAAGCAATAATATTGAACAAACTATACAAGTATGGGAATCTTGAAAGCAAAAGGAAGCAGTCGAGCAGAACGACGTGCAGTGTTTTCGCCGTTTCGCCGCCTGTCGAACATTGCTGAAGAAGGCGACGATAATACAGACTTTAGCAAAGACGATAACAAAAGACTTCAAAATACACCCAATCGACTCAAACTAACTCCTAATCGTCCTAATCATCGCTTTCAAAAGCTGGTCGAATATGACTACGGCGATCATGACAAACAGTACTATGAGCCACCTCAAGATTTTCTGAGCGTCCAACAAAAGACAAAAGAAAAAAAAGCGGAGACAAATAAGTTATCGATCAGAAAGGAACTAAAGGAAGACCCTTCAACACCAAACAAAGATCCATCCAAGACTCTATTCCAGTTGGCAGCGGTCACAGCATCCCTCAGCAAATCTTGTTCTTCAGACTCTTCAAGTGTGAGTGGCTCTCATGCGTCGTCCTCCAAGCGAAGCTTCCAAGCAAGCTTCGGTGGTATCGATACCAATGATAATGGGTCCAATGATCCATCTTTCTTCAAAAGTACATTGGAAAAGTCCTTTTCGTCAGCTCCCGAAGCAAGAGAATTTCAGCAGACCAGCAATGGCACGGCAAGTGATCACATAGCCCACAACACTTGCTTTCCTGACGACAAAACGACAAATGATGAGGCATTTCCAAATGTCCCAAACGACGCCTTCACTCACTTTGCTTGTAACTTTCCTCTCACGGAAGAAGACAATACATCCTGCAGTCAAATCATTGTCTTTGATAATGTCGAGTGGCCAACTACCAACAGCTTTGATTCACAGCGTCCCAAGGCATTTGAAGTCAAACGCAGCAATACAGTGGACTCATCCCTCACTGGAAGCGCTACTGCTGTAGATGATTGTGTTTCTTGGGTATCCAAAGAATCGGATTGTCGTGTGAAACAAAACATTCACCGAATCAACAGGAGGAAGGAAAACGAAAGCATGGCTTCCATTCTGCGCGACAGCACTCACAACAGCAGGAAGGTACAGTTCAGCCATGAACACGAGGTTGTGCGTGCGAGGAAAAAGACACGCTTTTCCCAAGAATTAGTTGGAAAAAAGAAAACGGACAGCAAAGTTGCGCGACGAGTTCCCACGCCGGGTCGAGGCAACGAAAGCCGTTCCAACGCTAGCTTTGACTTCGAGTCCAAGATGTCTGATGTTTCTCCTGTTGGCAGTCAGGTTCCAGAAACGGCTTTCTCCAAAAAGTCAGTTGACTTATCGTCTGCAGAAAATCACCATTCATCAGCAGGTGGGTCATACGTATCGAACAAGCGATCCATTTTTGCTCGCATCAATACTCTGGGTGCAATACCTAGGTCCACCAGCACGTACGTCTCTCATGATAAGACAAACGGCTACGACGAAACTGTTAGCAGGAGCTCCACCTACGACTCTTGTGACACGAACAGCACCGCCACATCAGCTTCAACATTTGTTGACGCTTCGCCCACAGGTATCCGGGGGGGATCCCCAACGCCGATTGCTCCAACGTTTTCGTCAATGTCCTCGTCAGCCGGTTCCGCGAGTTTGGGAAGCCAGATAAAAAGCTACAATAGTACTAGTCACAACGTATGCACAGGTAATATGGCGCGCCCTCCCACAGCTGTCCCACCTACTTCCATTCTTGGTTCCATGCTTTTTCAGAGCGGAGAAGTCCAGGCAACAACAACCACCAGCACGGCCAAGTCGCGTTCTCTCAAGAACGGTCATTGTGTCCAATACGTTCCGCAGTCTATCAAGGAAATGGACGACGACAAAATTTCAGACGTAACAGGAAGTACAGCTGCCTCTGAATGGATGGTCCAAGGAAACAAACTCTTAAACCGATACTATTACAACAGTCAAGATGGCATTTCCCAGAAAAAGCAGAAAGTAAGTCGTCAATTGCGAAAGCGCGAAGAACAGAATTTTGAGGAATACCACTCGATGGTGGCAGGTCTGCAGCACGAACGCAAAAGACAGAGCAACAAAAATCGCATCAGCGAGTTTGCTTCGGACTTCAACAATCAAGGCATGACCGGGCGCCAGTATCACCGCCGCCATCACGATGCTGATTCTATCCGAAAGGTCCGTTCAGGCTTTGACAATCTGGATGATGATGACGCCAACTCTTTGTTCGAAGCATAGATGATACCAAATAGAATGAAAATTCTTGTTTTTGTCAAGAGCCAGTGTGAGGCTCTTGACGCCTATTTGAGGTTTGAGCGCGAGCGTTTATGCAAGCGATGGAGAGCAAACGCACAAACACATTCCGTAATAGATAGAGATACTAAGTACCCTTTTCAAAGATTGTTCCCTTTCTGGTTTCGAATGCATTGCCATGTTTCGTAAGTAATGTTCCCTGTGAATCCATGATGATGCCCGGCCGGGTCATACTCAAACCTAAACAAAAAAATCTGCAAAGCTACCTACATCGCGCTCATGTTTGAACTCAAACCCGACAAACAAATACTTATTAGACAGCTGCTAACCGCAACCTCCGGGCCAAAAAAGGCTGACAATACGTGCGGCAGCAACCCACAGCAATACTCTGTTGCCTTCGTGCTATGTCACGACATGTTTAGATCTATTTCAATCATCGAAATTGATTGAAGTTCCAGAAGGTGGCCGAAACACATATTCCTATCAGTTCTTGAGCCTTCTAAGCTCTGCAATTCATTGAAGATGCCAACCACAAGCAACTACAACATTATACCAGTAAATCTATGACGTCTTTCTCATGGCGGGGTATTTGATGCAGAAAGTTTTAGGCTGGATGCCTAGTAGTCTGACTTCTACATAATATCCATTATTCACAACCACCTATCAACAAAATTCTGCAGCTTCCAGCAGATTCTGTATTACAGATCTCTTAAATAGTCTTGCCACTGTGGATTATACATTCTTGGCTGCAACTCTAGGGTATTAGGATGTTTTGCTGACTTTTGAGGGAAGCCAACCATGACGAGTCCCACAATGCGATCATTTGGATTAGTCGCTCCAATCATTTCACGAAATGCTGGTGTGTGAATAATAGGCCCTCCAGTGATCCACTTGGAGGCAATGCCCTCCGCATGGAGACTCAATAAGACATTTTGAACAGCAGCACAAGTGGATGCATGCTACAAAAGTAGAAAATAAAGTGGGAGAAGAAACAATAAGTCAAGCACTTTTTGCCACAAACCATTGTCTACAGTACAGCACAAGTTCCAGCTTACATCTTCCAGTTCTCTTTCTGCTTCAAGCGGGACAAAAGGAAAAGGTTCGTACATGGCATTGCCAGTGTCCTCCCCCCCATGCCTGGCGGCTAGGTCAGTGCTACTACTGCTACTATTGGAGTTGCTATTGCTTGTTGTCAGCGTCGCGACAGTAGTACAGATGTTGCTGGATCGCAGAGTAACTGCCAAAAAGGCTGGTATAGAATTCCACTTCTGCTGTTTTGTTTTGGCAATGGATTTCATCCAATCACGATTTCTAGTTTTGGAGGAGGATTTCAGCCGCAGCATGGTCACGCGATAGACAATCTCTGACAATTTTTTGATAGCCTTGCTAGGTGATACCATGCGATGAAACAAAAACGGCGGTCCCGTGTTAGTGTCCGACGTTTGTCGTTGATTGGGAGCGCGTCGAGCACACGCCACGGCTCGTTCCAAAGCTTCCTTCCAGAAGGACGAGTCAGCTTCTATATTTTCTTCTTCTCTTGTCGTTGAAACAGAAGAAAAAGAGGAAGCAAAGTGATTGGTAGTTCGACGTGTATGTATCAACCTTTGCAACTCATGTGCCAGAACTGTCTCATGTGAGTGTTGCTTTTCTCTGAAAGAAGAACACGGAGTTGGTGTTAGATTCGATTTTCTTGTTGTTTCAGAATTGCTTCCATTACAACGTATACCAACACCGCTTTCATCTAGATTCTCAGCTGATGACACCTTTATCAAAGATGAAGTTGCCGACGGGCCTTGGAGCGCGAGAGATTCCTGGCGTTGATATTGAATATGCTGTTGTCGTTGTTGATGATGACCACGATGACGAGGATTCAGTTGTTTCCTGTCGGACGGTGACGAAGGGAGCAGACTCGTCGTAGTCGTTAAACGAGACCAAGGTTTTTCAAGCGCCCTCGTTTGACTGACTCTTGTGGTGTTGTCATTACTGCAACAATTGCCTTCCCTATTTTCGCTGGAGTTGTCTTCTAACCACGGAATGAGTGCCACTGGAGGACGCGTTTGACTTTTAGCAGCACTAGTAAAGCTCTGCATCAAATGCGAGCGGAAAGCATTGCTAGCACTCATGCTCGTGTGCAGTGCTGTTGTTGTAGTAAAGCACGAACAGTGACAACACAAGTCCATGACACCACAAAAATGTATGTACTGTACTCAAATACTGTAATACTCGTATGTTGTTTTTGTTTTTTGTTTGGATCTTGGATCCAATTTGAATCGTGCTATGCCTATTAAATCGTGCGTGCGCTTTCAGACCACAACAGTCCGCAGCTCCATCTACTAGCTAGGCAGGTCATGGGTCTCTGGGGATGATGTGGCGGCTTCAGATTTGCCACGCCTATGTCTAACACGCCGGAGTACAGCTTTAAGCTCTCTCAATGAAAGCCCTAGAGAAGTACCCCTCTACTGTAATAGAATTTGTTTAGCCATCATTTATTTACAAAAAAGCTGAGATGAACACTAATCGATCCTCGAACCGAATTTGACCATCTGATCCTATCCGATCTTTTTCTCTGGAGACCATCCCTTTGCAGGCATGCTCCAACTCTGCATCCGTGAAGTTGGCAAAGGTGCTCCAAAAGCGTGATTTCACCATGGCCTGCCATCGCTCCAGAGTAATGCTACAGGGGTAGGCTTCTACAGTTTGTGCAATGCGACTAAAGCCTGCCAATTCCAAATCTTGACACAGTTCGTCTGCATGTGGTTGATTCTGAGCCCAAACTTCACGTGCTGCATCCCAGAGTGGATAGTCAATGTCACGTTGAGGGCGTGTAATAATGAGCAGAGAAGGCGCCTTATCCATTGTGCCGCCGTTGCTGTTGTTACTGTCGGTAGCAGAAAAACCCTTTTTCATGCCTTCGAAAATAGGGACCCGATCTTTGGGTTGGAAATGATGAACAACTTCTTTCATGAGAATCTGGTGATAACTCGTCCTCCACAACGTGGATGATGAATCCTTGTGGGGAGGATCGATCATAAATTCTTCGGCAGATGCCTTGACAAATTGAATTGCTGTAGTCTTCTGTTCATCTAGCAATGATGTTTCTGGCAAGAAGGGATCCACGACAATGGATGTCATGCGACCACACGCCTCCTTGGTAATTGCAGCTGTAAAATTTCCTGTTCCCCCTCCTATGTCCAACAGCTTGCGAGTTCCGGAAAATGAATCCTTTTCTTTAAGTTTCAGCTTATCCACTACCAAATTGCGGAGATAGTGGGAATATTCTCCTTCCTCGTAAAAATAAGCATTCTCGTACGATTCGGCTGTATGGGCTTCATAGTGCGACTTGGAATTCATGGCTCGTCGATTTTGAGTATTCTGTTTTCGTAAAGACAATAATGAAGGTCGAACTGGAAGGAATCTGCGACCAATATCTATTAGCGGATGGCGATAGCTGTGAAAGATCCCGAGGGCCCGATTAATCATATGCATCAGTCAGTCTTGTGAAACTGCACTAGTAGTTCGAACGTACTCGAGTCAGCCTTCCGTCTTGGATGTGAAGTCTTTCGCCCGCGTAATAAGTCCTCGAGAGTTTGAGAGGACTTCTTCTGTCAAGTTACTTCTCGTTCCTTAGTAGAAGTAGTACTTTCCGTGCGTTTATTTTTGATGATGCTGTTGTGTTGGTTTGTTGAGCAGTAGTAGTAGTTAGTGCTAAATGGAACAAGTCTGCGTCTTTCTTCCAGATTATGAACCTATCCCTAAGCAATATTCTACAACAACAATAATTCAAAACATACAACCAACAACAAGACCCGTCCGCACCTCGCAGGCTAACAAACACCTCCCCTTCCGCCACTACAGCTACCACTTGTACAGTTCATTGACTGTCAGCCAGAAAAAATTACTACCAATCAGTACTGATAGCAGCAGTGCAAACTCACTTCGAGCATGAGCAGCGATGAAACCTTTTTGGAAGCCTTTTTGGACAATTTATCGGGACCTCTTGCTGGACTTCCCAATGAAATCAAACGCAATTTGGAACTCATGCGGGATCTTGATCAATCCTGTTCGTAAGTTATAGCGAGGTAGCGCTTAGTGACGGAATCAGTAGATAATCTGCGCTCTATCACCTTTCTTATTTGTTTGTTGTGTTCGCTTCCTCGCTTGTTTGAATGTTCTCAAATCGCTCTCTCTCTCTTGGTTTC
>Ga0100394_1003663_pt1 | contig 12598 bp, 8 predicted proteins | sample CryGeymeta201518_FD_81549 | JGI IMG/M metagenome (GOLD analysis project Ga0100394, IMG submission 81549) | Groundwater microbial communities from Crystal Geyser aquifers in Utah, USA - Crystal Geyser metaG 2015-18 | ecosystem: Environmental > Aquatic > Deep subsurface > Groundwater | place: USA... | reverse complement strand
TCGCGACACCCAGGGCGTTAGACTCATGCGGCTTGGCAAATACGATAAGGTTTCCTCGATCGCCTGCTTTGATACTGAAGTAGAGTGATGCCTTGATTTCTCCTCTCCTCTCAGGAGAGGGAGGGGTGAGGTCATTTGCTTTCTTACTGATCTTCTTTTCTAACCTCTGTAAAACACCATCCAAGTTCGTCAGCACATCGTTGTCCCAAAATCTAATCACTGTGATATTAAACCTTTGCAGAAACTCCCCGCGTGTTTTATCTTTTTTTAAAACCGTATCACGGCTATGCTGGCCTCCATCAAGTTCTATAGCTAGTCTTTTCTCAACACAAAAAAAGTCGAGTATATAACGACCAATAGGAAACTGACGTCTGAATTTCAGTCCTCTAAACCGTCTGTTTCGCAAGTACTTCCATAGAAAGCGTTCGGCGTCTGTCTGGCTTTTTCGCAAAGATTTTACAAATTCCAAATGATCTTTTGTATGCAAAAACTTCTTCTGCGGAGCTGTCATTATTCTGCTTAACCTCTTTTCTAAGAATGACCTCATCTTAATCTTCTCCTCCAAGGAGAAGAGATTTCTCTTTCTTATTTTAAGGGAAGGGGGGTTAAAAATGTCTTACTGTTCGACCCCTTCTCCGCCAGCTGGCGGATCAGGGTAAACTCTGTGGAGAACCACCTTACTTTTAACCTTTGACTTATTACTTTTGAGCTATTCAAGAATATCCTGCTCGTTAATCTGTACCGCCTGGCCCGGCTTGATTTCCCTCTGCAGCAACTTTTGCGCCAGAGGGTTTTCCAACTTTTCCTGGATCACTCTCTTGAGCGGCCGCGCTCCGAACTGCGGATCAAACCCCATCCTAGCCAACTTTAAAACGGCCTGAGGCGAGATTTCGAAGGCAATTTCCTTAGCTTGTAGTTTATCGGAAAGCTTTTTAAGTAAAAGGTGGGTGATCTCAATTACATGATCCATATTAAGTGGTTTAAAGATAATGACGGCGTCAAACCGGTTTAAAAGTTCCGGCCTAAAATGTTGGTTTAAATCCTGCATTACCAAATCCTTAATCTTTTCCTGTGCTAAACCTTTACGGACCGCTTCCTGGATCATTACCGATTGAGCGTTAGACGTAGCAATAATGATTGTGTCGTAAAATAAAACAGTTCGACCGGAACTATCGGTTAATCTTCCGTCGTCGAAAACCTGTAAAAATATATTTAAAATATCGCTCGCGGCTTTCTCAAATTCGTCTAAAAGCACTAGGGAAAAGGGGCGGGAACGGACAGCCTCAGTCAGCTGCCCTCCGCTGCCAAAACCAAGATGCCCCGGAGAAGCACCGATCAATTTTGTAACCGAATCCGGCGCCTGATATTCGGTCATATCCAACCGCACCATGTTTTCTTCCGACCCGTAATAAATATCAGACAAAGCCTTGGCGGTTTCGGTTTTTCCAACGCCGGTAGGACCTAAAAATAAAAAGCTGGCGATGGGTCTTTTGGCCTCCTTAAGCCCGGCCCGCGCCCGACGCATGGCATTGGCGATCGCAGATACTGCTTCTTCCTGATTAATAAGACGCCGGTGAATCTCGTCTTCCAAATGCAAAAGTTTGGCGCTTTCCTCAACCGTCAATTTTGAAACCGGAATACCGGTTTTTTGGGAAATAATCTCCGCCACAATTTCTGCCGTCACTTTTTTGTCTTTGGTTCTTCTGGCTGTAACTGCTGCCTCGTCTAAAATATCAATGGCTTTTTCAGGCAAAACCCTGTCTCTGATAAATTGACGGGAAAGCTTGACTGCGTTTTCAATCGCCTGATAGATAATCATTACTCCTTGACGAGCCTCAATGACTGAAGCCAAATTTTCTAAAATAAAAGTTGCCTCGTCATCGGAAGGCTCTAAGATTTCGACAGTTTGGAAATGGGAGGTAAAAGCTTCATTGGGTTCGATATATTGACGAAAATCCTTATGTGTGGTAGCTCCGATGCATTGTAGGCCTCCTGAGGATAAAATCGGCTCCAAAATAGCCGAAGCATCAAGGAGGGATTGACCTGTGGTACCGGCTCCCATGATATTTTGGATTTCATCGATAAACAAAATCGTCTTGCCGCTCCCTGATTCTCGCAAACTGACCTGCAGTCTTTCCTCAAAATCGCCGCGGTTGGAGGCTCCTGCCAACATTGCAGCCAGATCCAGACTGACCACTTTTTTATCTTTAATCTCTTCAAGATTACCCGCCAATATTCTCTGGGCGATGCCATAGATGATGGAGGTTTTTCCAACGCCCGCAGGACCTAACAAAATGACATTATTTTTGGTTGTCCGCGACAGAACTCTCACAATCTCTTCAATTTCTTTTTTACGGCCTACGGTATAAGGAACCATTCCTCTGGCCACCAAAGCCGTAATATTTTGTGAGTAGTGCTTGAGAGTGGGAATCCAGCCTGAAGTCCAGGCTTGATCATAACCGCCGTAAAGGTGAAAATCCTTGCGTCTCCAATATTTCCACCTGTGAGCAGCCAAAATCCTGGCATAAATCCACTCCGCAGTCCGGTCGATGTCTTCTTTGCGGATTTCTAAGTCAATAAAGATTTTTTGAATCGGCTCAATATTTTCGACCAACGCTACCAAAACTGCATCGGTGTCGAGATGATAATGACCCATTTCTTGGGCTTTTTGCCAAAATAATTTTAAAAGTTCCGGCAGGGGTGCAATGGTCTTTAAAAGTTGGTCTTTCTTGCTTTGAGCGCGCTCCAAAATCGCCCGGGAAGAAATATTCAAGCGCCAGAAAATCGCTCGGTTGCGTTTTTCTTTGACCAGGGAGACGAAAAGATAATAGGGCAAGTCATTTAAATTTTTGTCTTCGTAGGCTAACTCATAAGCGTGATTGAAAGCCCTTTTAAGATTCGGCATAAAAGTTTCCGCCAAGTTTTCGAGTGAAATTTCATTCTCTCCAATATCGTAAACGGTCTTTTTGGGTTGGATAATGTAGTAACGCCAATAAAGATAGACACAGAAAAAGGAGATCACCACCCCTAAAAATGAAAAGACCCGCTGGTCGAAAAAAGACGAAAAACTAAAACCAAAATAAAAAGCCAGCGGCAAAATCCACCAGATAAGAGGAATAGTAATTAACAACGCGAAGGCGACAATCAAGATTGCCACTGAAAAAACAATCCAGATAAAACGGGTGACAAAGCCTATCAGACGGCCAACTAAGGTATAATCTTGATGATAGGGAGCAAAGAGATTTTTGACCATGGGAACCAAAGATGCCCCGTCAGCCAAAAGAAGGATGGTGCGGTAGACAAATTTAAACCAGAAGGCGGTCTGTTTAATATACCACCAAAAAACAAAATAAATGAGATGAAAAGTGATGTCTTTTAAGGTTGAAAGCGGACTTATGTTTTCCATAGGTTAATTTAAGTGTAGCCGAAGCAACCGCTGATTGTCAATTTTGAGCTGAACTCATTATTTATTATTTACACATCGTAACTTACACTCCCGATGTGTTTATGTGTAATTGTAATTTTGAATTTTGCATTTTTATTTTTTATTGTACTTCTCCATGCTCCCGCCTTTGGCGGGGTTAGTCGAAGCATAATGACCCTATCGTTCGATCCGCCAAGTCAGAGGGGAATATATCACGGCGTAAGGAGTGATAGTTTATCAATCTTGTAGCGGAAACCTTTAGGTTTCCATTTTCTCGGATCATGGCGATTCTTGCGGTCGCCGCTACGTTTCTTTTTTTCCTGTGTCACGCATAGTGTAGTCTACTTCCCACTCTGCTTGTCCCGCCATGGCGGGAAATCTAAGGTCTCATAAACCATTGACAGAGGTTGACAAAATGTTTAGTATTAAAATCTGTTTTTAATAATTTGTGTGGACTTTTAGAAAGTTAATAATGGCAAAACAAGGTGTCATTAAAGTTGAAAATTTGAGCAAACGCTTTGGCGAGCTGGTTGCCGTTGACAGCATTTCTTTTGAGATTTATGAGAGGGAAATCTTCGGGATTCTGGGCCCTAATGGCGCCGGAAAAACTACCGCACTCGAGATTATCGAGGGTTTGCAAAAACCTACCAGCGGCAAAACTTTTGTTTTCGGCAAAGAAACCCACAACAATGGCCGCGCCATCAAGGAAAAAATCGGTATCCAACTGCAGTCTACCTCTTTTTTTGATTTTTTAAACTTAAAAGAAATCCTCGAAGTTTACGGTAGTTTTTATCCTTCACATCAGGATCCAATGCAACTTTTGGAAATGGTCGGATTAAAAGAGAAGGCCAAAACAGTGGTTAAAAAACTTTCCGGTGGACAAAAACAAAGGTTTGCCGTAGTTTCAACTCTGATTAACAATCCTCAGGTTGTTTTTTTGGATGAACCGACAACCGGTCTTGATCCGCAAGCCAGAAGAAATCTGTGGGAAATTATCGAAACTATGCGCCAAAGTGGAAAAACTGTCATTCTTACCACGCATTATATGGATGAAGCCCAAATTCTCTGCGACAGAGTGGCGATTATGGATGAAGGGAAGATTGTGGCGCTCGATACACCCGAAAGGCTGATTCGGAGCCTGAAATATCCTTACCGCGCACTTGTCAAAACCAACGGACGTTTTCCCTTGTCCGAGGTTTCCGAATTGAAAGGTGTGGTTGAGGTTCGTGAAAGGGCAGAGGAGGGAAGATATGAGATTCGTCTCGAGGATAATTTGGAGGGACTCTCCGAATCCAGGAAATATTTTGAAAAGAAAAATATTAAAATAAAAGATCTCAAATTAGAAACAGCCGATCTGGAAGATGTTTTTATCCATTTTACCGGCAAACGCTTGAGGGATTAAACTCATGAAAGTCATTTTTAAACTTTTGATCGCGAATGTCAAAATGACCGTTCGTAACAAACAGGCTCTTTTTTGGAGCATGCTTTTTCCTCTGCTGTTTATTGCCGTCTTCGGTCTTTTTAATATGGAAAAGGGAGGATTTGCTAAGGTTGAAGTTTTGGATGAAGCCAAAACCCAACTTTCAGAAACACTCACCCAAGCTATTAAAAATATTCCGGCCTTTAATGTTGAAATCAAAACTTCGACTCCGGACGAAATTTATCAGGACGTTAAAAGTGGCCAGGTTGAGTACGGCATTATTATCCCTAAGGAAATCGAAAATCTAACAAATCCCCAAAGTAAAATTGACCAACCCATAAGTTTAACGCTCTATTATGACGCCAAAAACGTCCAAAATAACTCGGTTGTTTTGGGAACCCTGCAACAATTTGTCACCCAAGCCAATCTCAATCTCAGCCAAGCGCCGACCCTTTTGATGCTCAACGCAGCCCCGGTGGAAGCCAAAAAAATAAAATATATTGAGTTTATCGCCACCGGCATGCTGGGGATGTCGGTCATGCAATACGGGATTATCGGCATCTCAATTGCTCTGTCGCGCCAACGGGAAGACAATATCTTAAAAAAATTACTGACGACTCCGCTCCTTTTGCGTGATTATATCGTAGCTTTTATTTTAAACTATCTGATTTTGAGTGTGGTACAAATTACCATTCTTTTGTCTGCCTCACACTTTCTGTTCAACGCTCAAATTTACGGCAATCTTTTTCTGGTCTATGGAGTTGCCATCTTCGGGACACTGATTTTTTTATGCCTGGGATTTGTGGTGGCAGGAATTGCCAAAACCAGCCAGGCGGCAGCCGGCTTGGCGCAACTGATTGCCACTCCGATGATGTTCCTCTCCGGCGTCTTTTTCTCAACCAGTCTGCTGCCGAATGTGGCGCAAAAAATTGTCCAATTTCTCCCCTTAACTCCACTGCTTGAAGCCTTGCGCAAAGTCTCGCTGGACGGCCAGGGAATTGCAGCCATTAAAACCCAGCTTGTTTACCTTTTTATCTGGCTGGTCGTGGCCTTTCTCTTGGCTCTCGCAACCTTCCGTTTTACCGAAAATAAGGAATGAAAGAAGTAGATTGAACAAAGCCGATTTTATACCCAAATTACTTCATTTTACAAAAAATTTTTAAGAAATATGTCGTAATTTGGAGAATGCTCAACTACAACTGTTGCATTTTTGAGGAAGTTGAGCATATTAATCTTGTAGCGGAAACCTTTAGGTTTCCATGGGTTAAAACATGGCGATTCTTGCGTTATCCGCTACATTTCTCTTTTTTTCTGTGTCATTCCTGACTCCGGGTAAGGAATCCCGTTGGGTCTATCACATTCACACGGGATCCCGCATTAAATGTGGGATGACACCTGCTTAATGGCCAGTCGCTGGTTGCCAGATGCCAGCAGCTGTTTTTGACTTTTATGATATGATGGATAAGATGAAGATTATCTCCTGGAATGTCAATGGCTTGAGAGCGGTCTACAAAAAAAATTTCCCCGCCTGGTTTGACCAAAGCCAGGCGGATTGCGTGTGTCTGCAGGAAATTAAAGCCTCAAAAGACCAACTCCCGCCGGAACTTATCAATCCATCCGACTACTTTTCTTTCTTCAATTCTGCCCACAAAAAAGGTTACTCGGGGGTGGCGGTTTACACCAAAAAAAAGCCACAGTTTGTTAAAAATCGTTTGGGGATGGAAAGGTTTGACTCCGAAGGCAGAATTTTGGAGCTCCACTTTGACGATTTAATCCTTATCAATGTTTATCTCCCCAATGGAGACCGCTCCAAAAAAAACCTGCCCTACAAACTTGAGGTCTATCAAGTATTGCTGGACCATCTTAAAACCCTCAAAAACAAAAAGGTGGTGGTTGTGGGTGATTTTAATATCGCGCACCACGAGATTGATCTGGCCCGCCCTAAAGAAAATAAGAATAATATTATGTTTACGCCTGCAGAAAGAGCGCAACTGGATAAACTTGAAGGATTGGGTTTTATCGACACTTTCAGACACTTGCAGCCGGAAGGCGGACATTACACCTGGTGGCCTTATTTTTACCATGCCCGTGAAAGAAACCTCGGCTGGCGGATTGATTACGTGTTTGCCTCGACCCCACTAAAAAACAGGCTGGAAAAAGCCTTTATTTTAAAAGACGTTGCCGGCTCGGATCACTGTCCTTTAGGTATCACTCTCGACCTTTGAAACCACTATCTTGTCTTTTGTTAGACTTTTCCTTAAACTATAGGTAATGAATGAATACGATCCTTTGTTTCAAGATTTTCATTTAGAGGCACAGAAAGCGCCGGAAAATGACACGCGTTCTGCTTTTTGGCAAGCCTTGCAAACTCTGCGCCGAGCCGAAGAAGAATGTGCTGTTGACACACTTCTTCATACAGACGGTTATGTGTTTGATCAAGAAGATGACCTATTTGAGGCAGAGGTGGAAGAAAGGGCCTCTGAAAATCTGTCCCGGCCTCAATTTCTAAATTCTCCTTTTAATCAGGAATTGTTTACTAGACCTCAAGAAATTACAGCTGAACAGTTAACCCTGCACGGAATTCCCGATCTTACTTTTTTTACTGATTTGCATCTGCTTTCCCGCCAACTTGGCCGAGAAGGATATGATGGTTTAGGCGGACAAGAACCTTATACTAAACTGGCAAAAAATCTCCCTCCGCTACAAAAACAATTCCGCAAGCTCAATGTTCTAACGGATGTAATGCTGCACGGATTGAGGGAAAAGTTTGCCTCCCGCTTTGAAAAGGGAGGAATCATCGTTTATGGCGGAGACTGGTCAGACGCATATGAGGCGGGTGCTTTTTTACACGGCGGATTAAGATACGAGTCAGCTCTTAATTCTGCTTCCCGCACAACACATCCAGACGGAGAAATCAGAACATCAATGATACATTTAACAGGTAATCATGACGCTTCTTTTACAGGCCATGAGGGTATAATCGAAGCCACGCCCTGGATCGAACGTTTTGGCCGTGTGGACCAGAATACTTTCACAGATCTGATAGAAGCTACCCAAACTGGGTATTCTTGGACAACCATCTCTCGCGCATGGGACGCCTCTCATCGCCATCTTCGGGAAAATGCCAACCCTGATCCGTCACAGTCAACAGTCGACGATTATGAAATTCAAAAAGTCGCCTTTGACCCAATGCAACGTTGGTATCTGGAAAAGTTGGCTTTTGGCCCGCAGATCGGACGATTTGTCGGAGACCGCTCACAGGTTGCATTTCTAAATTGTCATTTGGAAACCTTCGGCGGACGGGTTGAGGATCTGCAACAGGCGCTCGAAGAAGAAGGTTATACTGAAAATGAACCGCTTTACCGTCAAATGATGACCTATATTCAACAGGAAAGATTAGCGCAAGATAAACTCATCGAAGCTTTGGTCAACGACTGCGAACAGGGATTTCAAACTACAGTTTATACCCATAGCGCTGTCCATATGCAAGATAAGTTGATTAAAACCCTTGTGGAAAGAGGACAAACGAAAGAAGAGGCGACCAACTTTGTAAGACAAAAGATACAAATCTACGCCGGCCACAGACATCCTGGCGGAGCGCTCCCGATAAAAACAGAAGGTGCCTATGTTGCAAAAGCCTCAACCGGAGCCTTGATCGGGCCAATTGAAAATCCTTTTTCCTCAGAAATTCTGGAAGGTTCGGCGCTTACGCCGGAGGTCATCTCCGTTTCACATGCTCAAACCCGCCAGAAATACGAACGCTTGCTAAAAACCGCCAGGGCTTTGGGGGGTCAATCAGAAAGTCAAAAGAGTTAGTTTTTTCTGTCTTTTTTGACAATTAACTTTCCGTCATGCATTTCAGCCGTGTGGGTGGCGTATTTTCTGGCGTATTCGGAGTGGGTGATGAGGATAACCGTTTGTTTGTTTTCGTGATTTAAAGTTTTCAAAATATCCAAAATCTCCTGCCCGGTTTTACTGTCTAGATTGCCGGTTGGCTCGTCAGCCAAGATGATTTTGGGGTTATTGATTAAGGCTCGCGCTATGGTCACGCGCTGTTGTTCACCGCCGGAAAGCAAGCCGGGAAGGTGATTGACTCTCTCTTTTAAACCCACTTTATTGAGCATCTCCAAAGAAAGTTTGGTGTCTTTTTTTGACCTTTTAGCAATCGCCGCTTCCACATTTTGGCGTGCAGTCAAAGTCGGAATAAGATTGAAATTCTGGAAAACGAAACCGATTTCTTCCCGCCGGATTTTGGTTAGCTTTGAATCATTGAGTTTCGTTATCTCCCGATCTCCGATTCGGACAGTCCCTGCGCTAGGCCGATCTAATCCGCCTAAAAGTTGCAAGAGGGTACTTTTACCACTACCCGAAACGCCGATGATGGTCCAGAATTCTCCTTCACCGACCTCAAGGTTGACATCGTCAACCGCGTGAATGACTTTGGTTCCCTGTTTATAATCTTTTTTGAGATTCTTGATATTGATTAAAGACATAATCTTCCTTTACTCTATAGATAAACCAATAACCATTCAGGTGTTTTTTTATTTCTAGAATACCTTAATTGGTTTAACGTATAGACATGCCACAAGTACATTTTCTTGCTAAGTTTGTCTATAATTGTCTTAAAGCTTCTGAAGGCCGCATCTTGGATGATTTTATAGCTGCCAAACTGCCGGCGATAACCGAGCCTGCCACTGCTACCCCGGCGCCTATCAGTAAGGTCAGATATTGATAAGTGATTGTAAGATTGACGGCTGTCGTCAGATCACTATTGCTCTGAACCGCAGTATTGCGACCCATTCCTCCGGCAAATCTTCCGATGAAACCCTGCGCGACGTCGAGACTTTGAACCGTGGCCGAAAGCGAGATGTGCAACCGGTTTAGAGCATAGATCAAAAGCAAGCCGAAGCCGATGCCAACCAAGGCTCCCCAAAACCCCAACACGATGTTTTCCAAAAAGATCTGACGGACAATGGTGGAATTTTTCCAGCCGATGGCTTTGAGCGTTCCGATTTCTCTCACTCTTTTGTTAACCGAAAGAAGTGTTAATAAGCTCACAATAATAAAAGCGGCGACAACCACAAAAACGCTCACCAAGCCGATAAATCTGTTGGTCAGATTGGCAGTATTAACCAAGCTTCCCGAAACGTTTTGGGCGGTATCCGAAGAATCGATAATTTTGGCGCCGGCAAACAAATTCCCCAATTTACTGCTGGTTTCTTCAACCGAATAGGCATCGGTAGATTTGACCAGCAAGACATTGATTCTATCCTGCCGGCCGGACAAATCCTGCAGGTCTGTGAGAGGCAGATAAAGAGGGACTGTCGCCCAATTAGCTTTATTAAAGAAAACATGATACAGTTTGTATATGTCTCCTGCCCAAGACAAACAAATTGCTAGTTTTGAAGAAAGGCTTTTAGTTTCTGTTATTCCCCCGGATCATGCTTACCGGAAGCTTAACCGGCTGATTAATTTTGAAACCATTGCTTCCAAACTACAAGCAGCTTACAGCCATTTGGGGCAACCAGGCATTCCGGCCATCCGGGGGTTAAAAGCCATGCTGCTGCAGTTCTGGGAAGACTACTCAGATCGGGAGATGGAAGCCGCCGTTAGGGAGAATCTGGCCATCAGATGGTTCTGTGGGTTTTCCCTGACTGATAAAACCCCGGACCATTCCTACTTTGGTAAATTCAGGAAAAGGGTGGGAGCCAAATGTTTGGCTGAGATCTTCAACTCCATCAATAACAGGCTGCAGAAAGAAGGCCTTTTTGGCAATATCTTCTACTTTATTGATGCCTCAGCCATTATTACTAAGACAGCCCTCTGGGAAGAAAGGGACAAAGCTATCAAGGATGGCCACGATAAACTGAACAACCTAGTGGTGAGAAACTATGCGGCTGACAAGGAAGCCCGCTGGGGGGCCAAATCCAAACGAAATATCTGGTTTGGCTACAAACGGCATAGTGCCGTAGATATGCGCTATGGATTGATTAGCAAAACCACCGTCACCCCGGCCAATGTTTTGGACCATCAAGTAGTAGAGCAGATCTGTCCCAAGGAAGGCTATATTTTTATGGACAAGCTTTATGACACCAAAAAGACCGACCAGAAGATCAAGGCCAGTGGTTGCTCACCGGGCACAATCAGAAAGAATAACAATCCTGACAAAAATTATGATCTAGATCGGTGGCGTTCCCGGATGAGAATGCCTTATGAGGGTACCTTTGCCACTCTGTCAAAAAGGGCAAGATACAGGGGCAAAGAAAAAGTAATCTTCCAAAACTACGGGCAATCCATCTGTTTTAACCTGAAAAAAGCCCTCCGGTATATCCCGCAAGCAGCTTTTAATTAACACACCTTAGTTGGGAGGTTAGCTATCCTCCATTTGTCTCCGGCTATTAGTTCTTTTTATTGAATTCGTCGACAGTCCCATCATAGACTTGTTCTTTGCCCACATATTCAATTGATTCAATTTCTGCCCACAACACATACGGTTCAAGGTTCGAGGTTCGAGGTTCGATTTGAGAAACAGCGATTAGATCACCTTTTTCAAGATAAATTACTTTTTTCCAGCTGGATTTTTCAGTGAAGTTATCAAGCTTGCTAACTTCCTCTGTAGAGTAAAGGCTGTCTCCATTGCCTCCTTCATCTGTTCCTCGGTTAGATAATTCAACTCCTTGGCGATTGATAGACAATTGACTGTCTCGTAGAGACTGCCTCTGGCTCGATAAAGAAACTCCACAAAGGCGGCTGTCGACCACATCCCTTTGCCCTCGGCAGTATTGTTGGCTATCGATACTACTGCCCGGTTGGTCTGATCGGTCAAGCCAAACCGCTCGTCCTTGGGAAACATCGCGGTCAGAGTATAGACTAGCTTGATTAACTTGATCGCCAGCTGCCAAACTTCTAACCTTTCGTGCGGCCACTGTATCATCAGAATCACCTCCTTCTTTTTCTATTACTAAATATGGATGGTTGCCGGTTGTTTTTATTTCCTTGCCGTCTGTTGTTTTTAATTTAAAGACTGGTTGTATTCCCATATCGAGTAAAGCCTTAACTTTAAATACTTCTACGCTATTGTTTTCTTCATTCAAACCATAAACAGAATCTCCCTCTTTAACATCTTTTATTTGTTTTTCTTGAACTTCGGCGGTATTTTGAACATCGAACTTCGAACTTTGAACTTCCTGTCCAGAAAATCCAGCTTTGCTGGGTGGTTCGATGTCCGAGGTTGGAGGTTCAACATAAACAACGGTATCACCGGCAACACACTGGCCTTCCACATGCAGTTTCTGGACAGGATTAGTCGTCCCGATGCCGACGTTGCCGCCGCCGGTGATCGTCATAAAGTTGGCGGCACTGTCACCCACCCGGAAAAGTTGATCGGTGGTTGCCAGATCTGTGGAGGTTTTAAATTCAATAGCCGGGGTAGTGGTGCCGCCGGCGGGATAGGCAGATTGGAGCAGGATATTGCCACCGGTGGCTTGAGCTCCCATCAGTGTAGTTTTAAGTTGGAGTTGTTCGCCTGAGAATAAAAGACTGCCGTCTACATAGTCTGTGCCGGCACCGGAGGTCCCGGTGGTGTCTGAAATGTGAAGTGAGGCCGGAGCTAGATAAAGATTAGCCCAACGATAGGTAGCAGAGCCTAAGTTGTAGGTATTGTCTGTGGTTGGCAGGATATTGCCTGTTGAGCCGATTGAGCCGAAATACGCAGTACCTCCAACTTCCAGATCATTTTGAATGTAGACATCGTT
>Ga0100394_1003648_pt1 | contig 12618 bp, 10 predicted proteins | sample CryGeymeta201518_FD_81549 | JGI IMG/M metagenome (GOLD analysis project Ga0100394, IMG submission 81549) | Groundwater microbial communities from Crystal Geyser aquifers in Utah, USA - Crystal Geyser metaG 2015-18 | ecosystem: Environmental > Aquatic > Deep subsurface > Groundwater | place: USA... | reverse complement strand
TGAAGATCGTAACATCCACAACATCACTCACGACATTAACAAGCAAGTAAATCGCATCTGCAGCGAAGAAAACGGACACGAAAAGGAAGACGAAGCAAGCGGCAGCACTCAACAAAAACAGGAAGAAGAAGCGACTCTCCAAGAGGAAGAAGAAGCCTTGGCGCACGCCTTACTGGAAGATTACCAAGTCAAGCTTGGTCCCAAGGACGACAAAGTATGTGTTACAGTGGAAGTCCCTGACGGTATCGACAAAGACGACTTGAAAGTCCATGTAGACAAAGACTGTATTTTACGTGTTACCGGAGAAGTTACACGCACCGTTAGCGACAACACTTCCAGTCAGACATCGTGCAGCTCAAATGCTAGTAATGCCACGTCTGATAGCAACAACTCCCACCAACAGACCATGGCACGCGTCGAACAGACCTTTCAACTTGACGAACAAGCACTGGAAATAGACCAGCTTCAAGCCAAACTCAGCAAGGATGGTGTGCTGAAAATAACCGCTCCCAAAAAAGAACAAGACAAGTGCACATTGCGTGACGAATTGGAAATTATCCCTGCACGACCACGCCGTGTTGCGTCCAGTCACTTACAAGTCATTGTTGATTTACCTGGTGTGCATTTGGAAGATATTCACGTCAGTTACGCCAACGGAAAACTTCGCGTGAGTGCATCACGGCATTTTGGACAGGTACGTTCGTTTAAGCGAACTATTCCTATTCATCCTGAAGAGTTCGATGTGGACAAAATGAAGGCATATTTGTCGCGCGGCAAATTGTACGTCCAAACACCGCCCAAGGATTGTACTTGCATGACGCGGGATATTGACATTCAAACGGAATCAGAAGCAGAAGAAACAAGACATAAGAATTCCTCCACCATGGCTAGTACTGGTGGTGTGCATGTCGACGAGTAAGCAACCAAGTACGAGAAACTGCTCGCGTAATTCTCCATATATTGATGCATAAAAACCCAGGCATATCTTGTAGGATTTATATGATCATTCATAAACAGATAAATTAATATAATATGATGTACGAGAATGCATACTGAAGCTTGCCAAGTGAGAAGGACAACAACAGAGAAGGACAACAACACTTCTATTGCATAGGTAAAAATCGTACCATACTGCAATACTGTACTTAAAACATTTTTGGAATGGTATGCATCGCAAAACGATTCTCAGAAAAGCTTAGAAAACGGAGACTTTCCATTCTGTGAGAGGTTCATTCATCATTGACATCACCGAGGCCAACAACAAAAAATGAGACCAAACATCACGTTTACTTCGAAGTATTTTTAACGTATTCAAATAAATAATACAGCTTGCAATGTGTTGATAAGCTCCAATTTTCTCTGTCGAGAATCTCGTTTCTTGATTGAAAGAGCTGATGTAGTGTGCTCTACAGTGTAGAAAAAAGTTTAGGTTTTCACGACGAGCTGGACTTTTTATAAACATGGTCCTCACAAAATCCTCCGAGGAAGGTATTGTTCTGAAGTGTGCGTTTGATTTCCAGCCCAAGCAGTCCGAGTTGGCGATATCCCAGGCTTTGGTGTATATTGTACTGTATATTCCCTTGAAAAACACCGCCGATACCTCAGAATATACAAATACATAGAATTCAAATCTAATTGTTTTTTCTCGTTGCAAGTATCAGACACAACTTCTCAGTTTCATGGAGCCAGGAAAGTGCGTCGGCTACTCTGAAAGGAACTACATCAAGAAAACCCAACGCGAACCTGATTCAGCTGGCGATAACACAAACATCATATTCAACTGTTATCGCTCGCTATGTACTAAACTACTGACCAAAAATTTTAACACAAAATATTGATATATTCCCTCTAGTTTTTATTGGTCTGTTGTTGCTGTTGCTCTTGTAGTATATATACAAGTTCGACAGTTGTAGTACGATTGTTCCTTTTTCGCTTTGTGTACCCTTCTACAATGCCTTCTTTATTTTTTCGCCAATTATGTATGGTTGGAAGTTTAACATGTACGTCCTTTCGGCAAAGTATACATGGTGCTTCTCTTGATAGAAAGCAGGTTTATCCGAATCTTCTGTTTTACTGGCAAATGGCAAAGGGTTCCTGTTCCAATTTCATTCTTGTTCCTTCTTTACCAACTTACGCCTTCTGGCCTTCGCCTTGAGTAGAATCAACAGTGTCTTCAAAACTGGTTTCAAAGGTTACCATCATGGTCAATGCTTCCGTGGGAGGCGTGGTGGGAGTGGATGAATCGGCAAATCCATTGGGCTCGTCTTCATTTTCTTCTCCGTCGGCCGTACCAAAGACATCTTCCCAAAACCCAACCACCTTCGATCCAGTTTCGGAAAAGAAACGACCAATTCCTTGTCCCACTGTTGCTTTATTCGCATCGTCCGATCTGCTTTGCAATTGTCGCTTTTGGCTTCGCAGCTGTTGCCCTCGCAGACCTGACTTTGACGATGATTCTGCTGCTGCTGCCACCGATACTTGCAAGGTGTTACCAATCAACAGAACGATGGTAAGAAATTTAAAAACAAAAGTGTTGGTCATGGCAGTCATGTTTGTTGTTGTTGTGTAGTGATGATTTGTTTTGTTTATTTGTAAAAAAGTTGGATTCGTTCGTAAAACAAAATTGTGTTACGGAAAATAGAGGATTGTAAGGTTGACTTATCGCAAAAATCGGAAACTCTGAGGTGTAAGAGACAGGAGACGTTTTGGACTTACGAAGGTTTGCTAATTAGCGATTTGAGATTCCTAATTACCGAGAAAGAAGTTTACATACACGTCTGAATATCAGACTGAATAGAGTTCGGGTGTTCTTGGATAACCCAATAATGGCTGGCCTACGGTAGTGTTACTAGCTACTAGCTAGTAGTAGTAGAGTAGCGATTCCATGGGATAATTAATTATTTTTGGAGAGTGTTTTGATGAGTAGTAGTACTGTACTACTAGCTAGCTAGTAGTAGTCTACTACCTGGGCGGGGGGCGGGGCGGTGCTCATACTAAAAGTAGACTACAGTAGCTATTTTTTAGTACTAGCTACTGTACCGGTAGTCTTCTCCCTAGCTAGAGTAGTCTAATACGGAGTAGCATAGTAGTATTAGTATGCGTACGTAAAAGACTGGATGGTAGAGAAGGGTGCTTGATCCCAAAAACTCTGATTGACAAAGCTGAGCGACACGCGAGGAGCCTAGTCTAGCTAGAGTAGTCTACCCGGCAGATTATTATTCTGCTCTACAGTCAAAAGTCGAAAATAAATAAATAAATAAATAAATAATACAGTAGTATTACCAGGTACTATTTATTTCAGCCATTATAGCTATCCTACATTATTATCCCAACAAATTCAAGTTAAAAAACAAAGATCATTGGTTTTCCTCTGCTTCCTGCTTCGTCACACCCTAGCAGCTAGCAGCAAGCCTTGAAGTTTTAAGCCCAATTCTCCTTTGTTTGTATGAGTTGCAGTCACAACAAGAACGCTAATAATAATCCGTCTGAGGATGCGGAGCCTTCTTTGAATTCTACTTCTTCGTTTCCCAGAGAACTCTCGGAAGAAGTCAAAGGCTCTGATGGCAAAGAAAGTATCACTTGGAACGGGGACACTTGCAAGGTAGGAGTAGCTCCAGGACACGCCCATGACAATCAGAACAATCACCTGACTTCCTTAGGGTCAATCACAAGGGCTACGACTACCGATACGGCTTCCAGTAGTGTTCTTGACTGGATCTCCTTACCCAGAAACATGACCGTATTAAATAAGGGGCAACAAGAAGAGGAAGAAGAGGTAGATGATGATGATGATGATGATGATGATGATGATGACAAGCTACCGAATCTCCTAAACGCACCACCTGAGCTGCCAGCAAGAAGATCCAACTTGAACGCGTCCTTTCTCGAACAGCTGGAGAACATTCCTCTTCCTTTGCCAGAACTCTCGTATCCGTCTTCCGTTATGTTTCCAGACCCAACAGCACTTGATGCGAATGCAACCTGTGCATCCTCGGTTACCTGGAGGGAACAACCCGACAGAGATCAACCTATTTATCCGACCATACCATTCGAGGAGGAAGAGGAGGAGGTGGAAGAAGAAGAAGAAAAAGAACCAAATGAAAAGGATGAGATACTCCAGGTACTACCAGCGAAGAAGACGCAAAACAAGAAATTGCAGGATCAGCAGCATGCTTCTGCATCCTTTGAAGCTGCCGTCGTTGGAGAGACAACAGGGATCACAGGAACTACAGCACTCACCAAACAGGACGTGCAAGACCTGAATACGTTTCATCGAAACGTTGTAAACAAAGCGGGAAATAGGAAGTTGTCGTCCAATGGGGAGTTGACACGATTATCCACAACACATTATACAGGAACACAGGAAACCGATGGATCGGTTCAGCCTGGGGCCTACCGGGAGGGACCAGAGCCAAGAGCTCTTCAGCAGCAGCAACAACAACATGGTGGGGACGACGGAACAGTAACGAGCAACCATCACATTCTTAGAGAAGCGAATTTTATTCCGCGTGACAGTGACGACGAGGAAGCATTACTTCAAGAATCGATTGGGTCGACCAGCGCGTCAAAACTGCTAGAAGCTAATCTACTGCAAGACGAACTCCAAGTGGCACAGTACATGGCGGGAGAAGATGTTCCTTTGGCGAGAAAGACGATCAACAGCCAGATTACAAATCGTCGGTTGCTGGTTGTGGGGCTGATTGTCGCGGCTTTGTCGCTCCTGATTTTGGGGATCACTTTGGGAGTAGTGCTTTCGAGGACCAAAGACGAAACTTCGGGGGAAGATATGGAAGAAACTAAAGAATTTAACTTGGGCGTGGACTATTTTAGAGACATTTCAACATCTCCATACGCCCAACAAGCGCTCGATTGGTTAGTTCATGAAGATCCAATGCAACTCAATGCAACAGCATCAAACTTGATGCAACGATTTGTATTGGTCATGTTGTATCTGTCTACAAGCGAACGTGGGCCTTGGCGCTCTTGCAATCCGCCTAAGCACGATTCGTCTAGCGATCTTTGCTACCATGACGGATTGATTGCAGTTCCCTCTTATTATGGCACCGGATACTACGTATTGTATGAGGAATTCACTGAAACCGCTGCATACAGCTGGCTTTCAGGAGTTCACGAATGCCATTGGGCGGGGACATTTTGCTCCGAAGATCAACAGATCGAATCACTTCACCTTGGTACGCTTGCTTCTGGTTCACGCCTGATATTGCTGCTGTCTTGTAATTTTTATCTCACTCTGATACTGCCACTTGTAATGTATTATTCTAATGTATGATTCTGACATCAGACGGCATGCTCTTAAACGGAACAATTCCATTGGAGATCATGTATTTATCGAACTTACAAGCTATTTCGTTGAGCCGGAATAGCCTCACAGGGCCAATTCCATCAGAATTAGGGACTCTCAGCAAGCTAAGGCATCTGGATCTGGAAGACAACTACTTCACTGGAGGTATACCAAAAGAAATCGTAGACATACTAGCTGGGGTAGCTGCAAGTGGACTGGTTCATCTTGATTTGTCGTGGAATCCACTGCTTCCTAGTTCAATTCCAACGGAAATAGGCGGCATGTCGAACCTTGAGCGGTTGTTTTTGAACGGTATTGAACTCGTGGGGACGATTCCATATGAATTGTATCAGTTAAGTCGTCTTGGTAAGAACAGTTTTGCTTGAAGTAGCTTGCATTCTTTCCACACTTGGGAGGTATTCTTTTTGCTTTTCGAATATTTCTAATGAACGCGTTTTTTCTTGCAGCTGTGATCGACATGTCACATAACAAGTTGACGGGTACGCTCCGCACAGAGGTTGGGCTTATGCCCAACTTAATTTTGTTGGGGCTCAATCAGAACGATATTAGTGGAACATTGCCCTCAGAGCTAGCTGAGTGTACATCGCTTTTGGAGCTTGCTTTTTGGAATAATTTACTCACTGGTTCTTTACCTAAGGAGATCTACCATGGTGATTATAAACAACTGTCGGCATTGATCTTTGACACAAACTTTTTGTCGGGAACAATCAGCTGTAAGTTTTAGTGTGGCTTCTGCGGCCTGCTGTTTATTTTCTTGCGCGATGCCATCATTGTTAAAAATAGTCGACGCCTCGCTCTCACAGCGCTTACATCTCCTTATCACCTTTGTGCCAACAGCGGAAATTGGTAAGTTGACCACTCTAAGTTTCTTTATTGTGTCCAGCAACCCATCGCTGTCAGGAACGATTCCAACTGAAGTTGGATTGTTGTCGAGCTTGGTGCGCTTTCATGTCGATCGCACATCCATGGTTGGATCTGTTCCCCAGGAACTGTGTGACTTACGTGGTGGTGTACTGGAAAAGTTAAAATCGGATTGTCTAGCAGACTCCGACGGTAGTATCCCAATCTCTTGCCCAGAGGGTTGTTGCAGCAAGTGTTGCAGCCGTGAGACACAGGAATGTCATGAGACAATTTTCAATGATGCTCCAAGCACGTACGATGGTGAAATACAGAATGAAATACAGCAGCCATGAAGCGATTCCTTCAATAATAACGCGGAACGAATATCTCGTTATATGCAAACTTGGGCGGTAAGCGAGACAGGGAGAGGGGAGTACACGCACATCACATGCATGTTTGGTAAATAGCATTTCAATAATGGAAAATTATGAATGATTTTTTGGGCTATTTTGCTATAATTCAAAGTGTTCCTTGTGCATGTCGAAGAAAATGCCATTGTTTTGGCAGCCCAGAACTGGAGCCGAATGCTTGCGACATGCATTTTGCAGAGATTGCATAAGAGACGGTGGTCCACAGCCAATGACTGCGATGCTAGTCTCTCCCAAAGCAATGGCGTCTTGTTTCAATTCCTGGAATATTTTCTCCAAATCAGGTCTTCCGTTGTAAAGATTGTAGGGAAGAGCTGTTATAGCTTCTTCATCCGTTTGTTCCAAGTTGCGGGTACAATAAATGTCAGCTTGCACCACGGCGGGACGTCGACGTGCCGGGAGTTTTCCTGAAATCGTATCACCAATTTTCTCATCTGACGTCGAAGAGGTGCCATCGCCGACTAATGTTACGGATGATGATTGTGATGACTTGTTTGTCTGGCTCCTTTCGATCATGCGTTGATAGTCGGGATTAGCAGTCGAATAATCATCACAAGGTTCTTGGTCTAGCAGGAGCGGTGGCATATCTTGAACCATTTTGTGGTCCCGAACGGCCCAGACAAATCTGAGCTGTTTCAGATTGCGTCCTTGAGTGCGATGTTCATGTAAAAGTTGTTTGCCGACGGACTGACATGGTGTGACACCAATGCCGCCGCTCACGAAGAGGACCATCTTATATTTGTTATCATTTTCCAAGTCCACTGAGAGGGCACCATAGGGTCCCTCTATAAGAACCGCAGTCTCGTCTTTTCTTTCCGCCAGAGCCACAAGCTTCTCACTCCAATCTCCGAGGCATCGAATGTGTAAGGTGAGGACTTTCTGATGAGGAGACGAAGAAATACTTATAGGATGGGCTTCCACGGCGCTTATGGCAGGAATGATAATGCGCACAAATTGTCCAGCATTGTAGGTAAAGCCGAGAGGTTTCTCAACCAAAAGCTCAACGGCTGGCTCGTGTGGTTGCATATCTTGTCGCTTCCGGGCCCCAATAATCTGCAGCTTTGACGTCGTTCGATTACGCATTCCAGCCATTACTCCGTACCGAATCAGCATGTCTAAGGCCCACCACGCAGCAACAAAAACAGCTGAGAATACGCTGTGCAGAAAGAGTGTTACTACGACAAGTAGCCCAAGGACAATGTGTGAATAGTACCATAGATTGTACCAATACCGACGCAAAATGGAAATGGTACTCATAAGGACAAGAATCAGCATGGATGCCAATAGTATGGTTCCCGTTGCATTGGTTTGTCCGTCTATCGCGAATTTCCAAAGGTTGGGAGCGACAAGTTGATCTTGCAGAGTGTTGTTGGTCTGATCGGACACCGCCTGAGTTCCTGCTGCTGCTGCTGCTGCTGCTGCTGCTTGACTGTATTCAGAATCACCGTTGTCGTCCCCGCCATAGGTGTAGGCAACGTATCCGTGAAAGAATGCCAAAATGACCGCGACAAGGGCCGAACTGGCGTGCACTCCAATCAACCGCTCATAAGGTATTCCCAACAGGAAGGTAAGGGGAGCATTGGATTTAGCGGCTGTCACATACGTCACGTACAAACAGTAGGTCGACATGGTTCCACTCAAACTCAAGGACGGTTGTACAAAGGTGTAATGAATTCCTCGCAAGAAAAATACTACCAGCGGTGCCAACAGAACCAAATCTCCTACTGTGGCATAGGCTACCGACGATGGAAGGACGCCTCCGACTGTCGCCACCAAGGCTCGTGGTACCAGCGCAATTCGCATGGGTGGTACCAACAGGGCACGCAATCCGTAAAATCCTCGCAGCAACGGCATGAGACAAAACAGACAGATCGGTTCTGCCTCCACAATTAAACTCCACAAGGGAGTTTCGCGATGCGTCGTCGCATAGGGCTTGTACGTTCTGGGAGGAATGCGTCCTCCTTGTAACTGCTGCTGCTGCTGTAACTGCTGCTGCTGCTGCTGTTGCACCATGATTGTTTCTTGTTCCAATTCTTTTTTTGTTTCGCTTATTGGAAAGTGGAAAGTCAATGCTGCTGCTACTAGTCGTACTCGAGTGGTAAGTAGTAGTTACAATAGCTAGTACAGTAGTTGTGGTATCCGAATTCCCAATTATGATAAAAAGTAAAATTGTGATGATATGATCGATTTGGGATTTGGGACAACAACATGTCAGCTCCTCCTAGTATTATTTCAGTTAGCTACCTGGTAAGTCTAGTAGTTATAGTACTCCGAGTACCAGCAGGTACCTGGTAGTACCGCATCAATACTACCATACTAGCTAGTAGTCGTACGTACCTCCGTATCATAATATGATCAGGAACAATTTCGCACGATAGCAGTGCCAGGTACTACTAGTACTACTACTCTAGCTAGTAGGTATGGTAGTAGTACCAGTAATAACGCACACGTCACTTTCTCTTTAGCGCCTACGGTACTCAACGCTCGTCGCGTTCTACAGTTCTACAGTAACACTAGACTACTACTACGTACTACGGTACCTACTTGCACCTGTATCCATTTGTCAAATTTTGGTAATTAGAGTAGAGACTACAAGCAGCCACTGTTACTACACTACAACTAGATACTACTAGTACGAGTTGCTTTGTACTACCTGGTACCATGTACTGTACGAGGTACCCGGTACTACTACCGTACCACTCACTACTACCTGGTAGTACCATACTAATAAATCCCAAGTCGTGCCAGAGGGTCAAATTTTGTACAGTACTCAGATAATACATCCACTTCCGTGCATCCAATGCTACCAGTACTGGCAGGATGATAGTAGCACTGCTAGCTAGGAGTACTGCCTGCTCTCCAGTACTACTAGTACTCGGAGTACACAAGAACGTGACATGAAATATTTTGGATACTTTTACAATATTGTACGTACTACAGTAGTACCTGGTAGACCAGTAATAGTAAAATAAAATGGATCGTGTCAAATAGGACAACCAAACGTTGACGTATCCCTCCATCAGAAAATAATAGATAATAGTACATTCATTTTTTTGAAAATTTCTTCCTCTTGGACGAAATATATTCATCATGTCCCACAACTATCACGTCAACAACGACGACGTAGAGTTGCAGTATGCCCCAACACTAGCACCAGCACCAGCACCGGCACCAGCAGCACCTCCAGCGGAAGGAGCCGCCACCGCCACCGCAGCAGCAGCAGAACAGTATGTCGAAGATGCTGATGACTTTAAAGCACAACAATTACAACCACGTTGTGCTCGTCTGACGGCACTGGTGCTCGGGTGGTTGTCGTTAGCTGTCATTGGAGGTGGTATTTACTTTTTTATGCGTACCAATGACTATACATTGACACGCACCTCTTCTGCGTCCCAAACGCACCAAGACTTTCAAGGCGTTGTTGCTCTGGCAGAAATCCAAGACCACGACGAACCCCAAGATTGTTGGATGGCATTGCACGGCAACGTTTACGACTTGACAGACTATGCACCCTCGCATCCGGGATCATCCACGCTCATTACGATGCACTGTGGCACCGATGCCACGATGTGGTACGATTTTGAACACTCTTTGACACTCCTTTTCATTGTGGATCAATATCTACTGGGAACACTTGCCCAAGAGCAAAACGATGCGGAAGAGCAGAAAGTGCTTCAAGAAGAAGTTGTTCCGGAAGAAGACATTGTTCATGAAGACAATACCCAAGAAGAATATGCTGAAGGAGATTTCGATCAAGTAGACGAGGTTTCTTTCGAGGTTCAAGGCGAGCTTTCTGTTACCAAGGAGCCCGCGACGGACATGCCTTCCAATTATACTACAGATATTCCAACAAATGCTCCCACAACCACTTCACCTACACAAAACCCTACAAATCTTACAACGGTGCCCACTGAAACGCCTTCGCTGGCTCCTCTCACTGACGCTTCTCTTCCTGTGCCACTCATGGGTACCTTACAACCAACGTACATACCCACCACTACTACTCCCACATCGGGGCCTACTACAGCAGAGATCGTTTCTACGTCTGCACCAACGTTGACACCAACAACTGTAGCACCCACAACAAAAAGCCCGACCACTCTGGAACCGACCTTGAATCCAACCACAGCAGCTCCTGTTGGCTGCTCCATGGAATTTTATACTCCCACGGACCTGGCACAGCATTCGGATCAAGAATCCTGCTGGTACGGATTGTACGGAGTCGTTTACGACTTGACGTGGTACATTGATCAGCACAAGGGAGGCAGAGGGACGATCTTGGTGTTTTGTGGAACGGATGCCACGACAAGCTTTGCAAGTCAAAAGAAACACGATGTTGACCTATTGGACAAGAAGGGGTTTGCATCGTCCATCATTGGTCGTGTAGGGACTACAAGAGGAAGTCAGAGCGTTCCGTGCGACGAAATTAATCGAGTGGCTGTATTATAATAGCGTAACAACAAAGTAAAAAGGCCGGGGCCATTAATAATCGAAATCCAATATAATTAGTAATTATAACAGAATCATGACAACATGCAACTATACCTGCTGTCATTATTTCCATAAAATGGGCCGCCTCCATGCCGAATTCTCCATGACTAACTTATCACCGCACACCACTAGTAGTAGGGCGTCCCATCCTTGTGCGTAAACGTTCGCTCTACACCACCACCGTCTACAGGTACAGCTCTCAAATCATCGTTCGGGTAATCAACTTGATCATCCGCTGTTCGATCACCAAGTTCCAAAGACACTACATCATTTTCAGAATCCCATGCAATCACCTGCCTTCATTTTGTAGCGTACATTGTCTCCTACACCCAAAAACAAGGTTGCAGTTCCTTCCAGCACCATTATGAATTCATCTTGTTTGGAATGACAATGCAACAATGCAGACGAAGCTCCGGATTTCAAACAAGTATAGTTGACTCCAAAGTTCTTGAGACCAAAAGAATCGCTCACCTTTCTCTTTGTACGTCCTTGGACAATGTCCGAGAAGGGTTTTGGGTAGGACGTGCGGTTGCCTTGCGCAGAAGGAATGGTACTTATTATTCCAAATTATTCTCCTGATGGGTGAATATTGTATATTGAATCGAAGAGGGATCAATAATGATTGTGCACAGCGAGTGCTCCCCTTGCGAAATGAAAATGTATGTTGTTCAAGTAGAAAGTATTTGAGTGAGAAAGTAGTAGGTCTACAGGTCTACTAGGCCACTAGAGACAACTAGACGACTCGTCTCACGTAGTCTCTAGCTACTAGTAGTAGTAGTACTTGAGTAGTAGTACTAATAGTACTACTAGTCTACTACTCTAGTCTAATGAGAACGAATGTAAAGAATCATACTCGAGTAGAACAGATCCGGGTTTTAGATATTATGCATCAAGTCAACAGTACTCTAGTAGAATATCAAGTCACGAATAAGAATTCTGCAGTTTCAGACGACTGAAAGTCAATATTATTATTATTCTTGTTGAAAGTATCAGGAATGAGATAACATAGGGGACGGATCTTCTTCGAAACCTATGCAGTATCAACGTCAACGAAAGTCAGAATTAGATTGTATTTGGGAGCAGCTGATAAGAGGATACACCGAAACGGTGAACAGAAAGAAGTCTCAGCAGTCAGCAGCACACACACATATAGCAGCAGCAGCAGCAGCAGCAGCAGTCAGCAGTCAGCAGTCAGCAGCGCGCACATACAGCAACAGCAGCATGAAGAACGTCAGGATATGGGATTACAAGAACGATGGACAATGGCCAGGGAGGCAAAATGAGAAATATCGCGTGCAGCAACAAGACCAAGAACAAAATGAACCAACTAAACAAAAGTTTCGACTCTATCAAGACATGGTCGCAGGTTTTGGAGCAGCCTTTCTGGGAACCGGTTTGGGCTTTCCCCTCGATCTCATCAAAACGCGCATGCAAACGGCTTCTCCGACAAGCCAAACATCAGGCGCGACTATTTTCAACGTGGGACGCGACATTGTTCGGAACGAAGGTATGGGTGGGCTGTTCAAAGGCCTTTCG
>Ga0100394_1003634_pt1 | contig 12641 bp, 18 predicted proteins | sample CryGeymeta201518_FD_81549 | JGI IMG/M metagenome (GOLD analysis project Ga0100394, IMG submission 81549) | Groundwater microbial communities from Crystal Geyser aquifers in Utah, USA - Crystal Geyser metaG 2015-18 | ecosystem: Environmental > Aquatic > Deep subsurface > Groundwater | place: USA... | reverse complement strand
CCTTTCGCACAATCCGATCCGGCCGGGGAAGGTCGCGGGCAATGACCGCCAAACCGACCACCGCCAAAAAAGAACTGCCGATGACGAAAAGAAAAAGAAAAAAAGAAAGTTTGGCGATGACTTTGCTTAGGCCGGCCCTTTTGGCCCGATAATATGAATTTTTGGCAAAGCTAATCTGGCTGTCAGCCAATTGCGTGAGCCTGCTTTTCCAGACGTTGCGCCAGTCGGGATTTCTCATATATATAAAATATATCACAATAATTTGTTAAAATGAACGGATGAAAGTTGTTTTACAAAGAGTTACTCAGGCAAAAGTTAATGTAAATAAAAAAATTGTTGGTGAAATAGGATTGGGACTGGTACTTCTGGTGGGAATAGAAGATGGAGATAGAGCAAGAGTAAGGGAAATTGCGAAAAAGATACTAAACTTGAGAATTTTTAACGATCAAAACAGTAAAATGAACTTGTCGGTTTTAGACATCAAGGGGGAAATCCTGGTTGTGCCGCAATTTACCTTACTGGCCGATACCAAACAGGGCAACCGCCCTTATTACGGTAATGCCGCCGGTCCGGAAATAGCTAAGCCGATATTTGACAAATTTGTTGATGAATTAAAAAAATCTAAATTAAAAGTTGAGACTGGAATTTTCGGGGCAAAAATGCAAGTAACACTTTTAAACGACGGACCAGTTACCATCTGGCTTGAGTTTTAAAAATATTGTAAAATGTCGCTATGGATGAAATACAAAACCTTTTAACCCGCGGGGTGGAAAAAATATATCCCTCAAGACAGGAACTGGAAAAAGTTTTAAGGTCGGGAAAAAAACTAAGACTTTATCAGGGTTTTGATCCTTCCATGCCCTCACTTCATCTGGGCAATTTTGTCGGTCTGATGAAACTGCGCCAACTCCAAAAATTAGGCCATAAAGTGATCTTTTTGGTCGGGGATTTTACCGGCATGATCGGCGACCCGACCGATAAATTGGCCACCCGCAAAATGCTGACCCGGGAAGAAACCTTAAAGAATTCGCAAACCTGGAAAGACCAGGCGAGTAGGGTTTTGAATTTCGAAGGTGATAATCCGGTCAAAATGCTGTTTAATTCCGAATGGCTGGATAAAGTTAATTTTAAAGACCTGATCGGTTACACCTCGCATTTCACTTTCCAACAGTTAATTGAACGGGATATGTTTCAAAAAAGATTGAAAGAAGATAAACCGATTTATCTTCACGAATTTTTATACCCTGTTGCCCAAGCAATTGACTGCATCGTTATGGATGTCGATTTGGAAATCGGCGGCAACGACCAGACTTTCAATATGCTGGCGGGAAGAACCTTAATGAAGGGGATTAAAAATAAAGAAAAATTTGTCCTATCAACCAAACTCTTGGTTGACAAAGACGGCGATAAAGTCGGTAAGACCACCGGCAATGCGTTGTTTTTGGATTCTACGCCGGAAAACTTTTACGGCGGGATCATGTCGTTTCCGGACGAAGTTATCGCTTTGGCTTTTGAATTGTTGACCGAAGTTGATCTTGAAGGGTTAGAAGCAAAAATCAAACAAGACCCGATGGGGGAGAAAAAAAGATTAGCTTTTGAAATTGTAAAACTATTGTGGAGTGAAGAAGATACTCAAAAAGCACAAGATATTTTTGAAAAAACGTTTCAAAAAAAAGAGTCTCCAAATCTTGAAGTAAAAGTTATTAAAAATGCCAAACTTGAAGACGCCCTGGTCGAGCTGAATTTAGCCGCCAGTAAAAACGAGGCCAAAAGACTTATTCAACAGGGAGGGGTGGATGTCGAAGAAGAAAAAGTAGTTGACTCTAACTTTAAATTACCCGAAAATAAAGAAATGATTATAAAGGTCGGAAAAACAAAGTTTGTAAAAATCAAAAAATGTATTTAAATAAAAAACAACAAAAACTTTGGACAATTATTGTCGCCATTGCTTCACTCGCTCTGGTTTTTACTTCGCTGGCACCATTGCTAATGACTTCGTTACGATAAAGTTAAAATATGCAGATTAAACTATCAGATCCGGTTGAAAAACTTTTTATGGTGGGGCCGACCTATGCCAAAAGATTGGAAAAACTGGGAATTTTTACAATTGAGGACCTTCTTTACTATTTTCCTTTCCGTTATGATGATTTTTCGTTAATTTCGCCAATCGGCCATCTTCAACCCGGGGAAACCGTAACCATAACCGGTAAAGTTGAATCCATAGTAAATGAATTCACCAAAAACGGTAGAAAAGTTCAAAAAGCGCAAATTTCCGACAATACCGGAAAAATTGAGGCAATTTGGTTTAACCAACCATTTTTAACTAAAACAATCAGAGCGGGGGAATCCTACAACTTTTCGGGAAAATGCGAATGGTTCGGCAGAGAAAAAGTCCTTCTTTCCCCGGAATACGAATGTATTAAGCATCAAGTATCAAGTATTAAGGGTAAAAATGAAATTAATAATGTTCATACCGGAAGGTTAGTTCCAGTTTATCCCGAAACATCAGGCATTTCCTCCAAATGGCTCCGTTCCAGAATTAAAATTGCGCTGGAAATATTTTCCAATCAAATTGAAGAATTTTTACCAGATGAAATGATTAAAAAAGAAAATTTAGTTTCGGAAAAAGAAGCGATTTTTCAAATTCATTTTCCCGATAATCAAACTTGGGCGCAAAAAGCAAAAGACCGTCTGTCTTTTGACGAGCTGTTTTTAATCCAGCTTTCTTCGAAGATCAGAAAGTCCCTTTGGCAGAAAAAAACTTTAACCAAAAAATTATCAGTTAAGAAAAAAGACGTTGACAAGGTGGTGGATAGTCTACCTTTTAAGCTCACTAAAGCCCAGGAAAGATGTCTGAATGAAATTCTTAATGATATTGGAAAAGACATTCCAATGAACCGTCTTTTGGAAGGAGATGTCGGTTCTGGAAAAACCGTTGTTGCCACTATCGCGGCCTACGCCGCTTATTTAAACGGATCAAGTACTTTATTTATGGCGCCGACAGAGATTTTAGCCAACCAACATTTTTCCACATTACAGTCATTGTTATCCCCGTTGGGTATCACTATTGAATTAATTACTGGCAGTCGAAAACCGAAAGTGCAAAGTGCAAAGTGCAAAGTTCAAAACTGTGGAAAAAATATTCCAAAAATAATTATCGGCACCCACGCTTTGCTTTATCAAGATTTTACGACCAACGAAATCGGCTTGGTTATTGTGGACGAACAACACCGGTTTGGGGTTGAACAAAGAGCGCTTCTGGCTCAAAAAGGTAAATCTCCTCATTTTTTAACCATGACCGCCACCCCAATCCCCAGAAGCGTAGCCTTAACTGTCTTTTCAGACCTGGATCTTTCCATTATTGACGAAATGCCTGTTTCGCGAATTCCGGTAAAAACTTGGGTTGTCCCTAAAGAAAAAAGGGGTGCCGGCTATGATTGGATTAAAACAAGAATTAAAGATACGCCCGAACAAGCTTTCATTATTTGTCCTTTAATAGAAGAATCTGAGTCGCTAAAAGACGTGAAGGCGGTATCTATTGAATACGAAAAGCTGGCAAAAAATATTTTTCCCGATTTAAAAATCGGATTATTACACGGTAAAATAAAATCAAAGGAAAAAGAAAAAATATTAAATGATTTTAAAGAGGGGAGACTGGATATTCTTGTTTCCACTCCGGTAGTTGAAGTTGGTATTGATATTCCCAATGCCACCATTATGGTTATTGAGGGGGCAGACCGGTTTGGTTTAGCCCAACTTCACCAACTTCGCGGCCGGGTCGGCCGGAGGAATTTACAATCATACTGTTTTCTTTTTTCCGAAAAACAAGACGATAAATCCTTAAAAAGATTAAAATATTTAGAAACCACAAATTCCGGTTTAAAATTAGCCGAAGCGGATTTGTCTCTGCGGGGTCCGGGAGATATTTACGGCATCAAACAGCATGGATTTTTTAAGTTGAAAATCGCCAGCTTGTCAGACATAAATTTGATACAAAAAACCCAAAAAGCCGTTGATCAAATTTTAGAAATCAATTCCGTCTTGAAATCAAGACTGGAAAAGTATAGAATGACTCCTGTTAGTAATTAAACCCTAAGCACTAAATCCTAAATTCTAAATAAATTCAGATCCTTCAAATACAAATGTTTAAAATTTTGTTATTTGAAATTTGAAATTATTTAGGAATTAGAGTTTAGAATTTAGAAATTTGAGTTATGACACCATTACCCAAAAGACGCTGGTCAACCAGACGACAGGGAAAAAAGAGAGCGACCTTAAAAGCATCTTCCCAATCTGCGGTTAAATGTCCCAATTGCGGAGAGCTTAAGATTTCCCATTTTGCCTGTTCTAAATGCGGATTTTATGACGGTAAAAAAATCATTACTATAAAAACTAAAAAGGTTAAAAAGCCAGTTGAAGACAAGAACTGACCCCCGCCACAAAAAAAGAAGAGAGGTTGTCAGCTCTCTTTTTTCTTATCTTTTTAATAAAGATCAACTGTTTAGTCCTGCCGTAAAACCTATTGTTGACAACTTGACAGAAATTGATAATAAAATTGTGGCTTCGGCGCCGGAATGGCCGCTTGAGCGGATAAATAGGATAGATCTTTCAATTTTGAGACTGGCGGTTTTTGAACTATTGATAAAAAAAACGGAACCGCCGAAAGTTATAATTGACGAGGCGGTTGAACTGGGAAAGGAATTCGGCTCTGAAAGTTCCGCGTCTTTTATAAACGGAGTCTTGGGAGATGTTTGGGAAAAAAATGACCTTAATTAACAATCAAGAAATAAATTTAGAAGAACTGGAAAATAAATTAGGCCTGATTTTTAAAAATCAAGACCTGCTTTTAAATGCTTTAATCCACCGCTCATATTTAAACGAATCAAAAAAGACAAAGCTGCAGTCAAACGAAAGACTGGAGTTTTTGGGGGATTCGGTTCTGTCATTTTTGGTCTCAGGCCTGATCTTCGAAAAATATCCGGATCTTCCCGAAGGTAAACTAACCTTTATCAGAACCTTTCTGGTCAGAACGGAAACACTCGCTCTCTTGGCCAAAAAACTTGACTTGGGAAAATTCATGTTGATGAGCAAGGGGGAAGAAAGCGGCGGCGGTAGAGAAAATCCGCTTCTTCTGGCCAATTGTTTTGAAGCTGTTTTGGGAGCAATTTATCTGGATCGGGAAATTAAAATAACCGCCAGTTTTATTCAAAAAAATCTTAAACCGTTCATCTCGTCTATTTCCGATCCGGAAAACCTGAAAGACAGCAAAAGCCTGCTTCAGGAAAAAGTTCAAGCCGATGGCCTATCTTCTCCTGTTTACAAGCTAATTTCTTCTTCCGGTCCAGATCATCAAAAAACATTTGTTATGGGTATTTATGTCAACGGCCAATTACTAGCCCAAGGAACCAGCCGTTCAAAACAAGAAGCAGAAGAAGAAGCAGCCAAGAAAGCCCTTGAGAATTATAATCAAAAAAGGTAAAATACTCATCATGTCTGTTACCATAAGACTATCATTGGTTGGAAAAAAAGGTCAGCCGGTGTACCGAATTTTGGTTTGCGAAAAAAGGTCAAAAAGAAACGGCCGTTTTATCGACCAACTGGGCCATTATGATCCGAATATTAATCCTCCGCTGTTGAAACTTGACGAAAAAAAACTGAAAAGTTGGCAGGAAAAGGGAGCGGTTGTCTCAACCGGACTGGCAAAACTTCTTAAAAAATAAATACTTATGAAAGAATTCTTGGAAAAGCTTGTATCTTATATTGCCAGTGAAGGTGTCTTATACGAAATAAAGGAAGAGTTGTCAGATGGTCTGACAACTTATACCATCTTGGTACCGGAGGAAGAAATTGGTAAAATCATCGGCAAAGAAGGCAAGGTAATTTCCGCGATCAGAACGCTTTGCCGTCTTAAAGCGACTAAAGAACAAAAGAGAATTTTAATTAAAGTCGATCGAATTCAGTAAACGGGAAAGGGGTTTTCCCGGCCGACGGCTATTCCCTCCGTCGGAAATTCTTCTTCCGTTGAGTAGTACTCGTAAGCAGACAATTCTTCAAGTTGTTTCTTTTGCGGAGAGCTTATTTTTGGCAGTTCTTTATCTATCGCCCCCAGAGTTTTGGGTAGTAAGGCAAAATAACTTTTAAGGTTCATCGATCCTGTATAATTGCCAAGCTGGCCGCTTGAAGAAGAATATTCCGAGGTGAGTTTAAGCAAATCAATCGAGAGTAAAGGCAGAGAATTTTCCAGCCGGGAAATTGCTCTCTCTGTTTTATCCACCGGTCCCGAAAATGACAGTGACACGCCGAAAAATTCCGGCAGGTCAGACGCCGCTTTTTTAGCTGATTGCGTAGAAATTTCACCAACAGTAAATTGAAATGCCGAAAGTAAAATTCCTTCTTGGCCAAAGATGTTTTTTATATTTTTAACCACAACATAAAAATCTTTTTCCGCCGGTACCGATTTTAAGGACAAATCAACATTATCCTCCAGTTCTTTTTCCGACAGGGAGCTCAAATCATTTAATTTTCTGGTCAAAACGGTAATTCTTTGATTTTGAGCCTCAATTTCTTTTTTTATTTCCTGGTATTCCTTAAACTTTGGCATAAAAACATATAAACCAATACCGGCGATGACAAAAGTAATTAATACCAGCAAGGCCTGACTTTTAACAAATTTTACAGTATTTTTCATTTCAAGAGAATTAATCTTTTAACGATATCCCTATTTCAAACGGGTTTTTTAAATTTCGGCTGATACTGCCAAAAACAAACCCGGAGAAAGATTTCTTTTCCTTTAATTCCTCCGCCTTGGAATACAGCAAGGACAAACACTGATTATCCAGACAGGATCCGGTTATTTTTGCTTGTTTTTGATTGTTTATTTCAAGTGAGGAAAAAGAATACCCCTCCACAAACAATTCTTTAACCTTGGTTAAAAAGTCCGTTTGGGAAGTTCTTGTTTTAAAAATACCGTCAATTTTACTAAGCCGGTTGTCGATTGTGGCTAAATAAGATTCTTCTTTGTTAAATCTCCCTATTTCGGTTTTTAAAGCAGTTATTTTAAATTCATTGTTTTTGAATTTTTTAGTTGAGCCCGAATAAATCAGCAAGAATATCCCCATCACCAATACCAGGACAAGATTTAAAAAGATAACAAAAGTCCTAAACAGTTTAACTTGACGGTAAAAACCAAATAATTTCTTTTTTTGGGAATCAATCAGGTTAATTTCTTTCATATGCCTTAAATCTCTTTTGCCGCCAAACCGGTAACAACGCTAAAAATCGGAGTGTCTTTCCTCAGGGTTTCCAAAAAGTCCGGGGCGACAGTCAACCCGTAAAAAGGATTGGCAATTTGAACTTCCAAGCCCAAAGTTTTGGTGAAATACTCCGCCGCTCCACTGAGAAGAGAAGAACCGCCGGTTAAAATCATCATCGGTATTTTTTCCTGTTCCTTTTCTTCAAAGAAATTAACCGCCTTTTTAATTTCATTAACCAGCGTCTCGAGCAAAGGCTGGATCGTCTTTCCCACCTTTCCTTCTGCCTCACTGCTAAGTCCATATGTTTTTTTATATTGTTCTGCGGAAGGAACATCTAACCCCAACCCGATATTAATAGCCCTGGTTAATGCCTCCCCTGTACCGGAAAGTGACCGATTAAGGTAAAAATCGCCGTTTTTAATAACAATAATATCGGCGGATTTCATTCCCCAGCTAAAAACCAAAATATTTTTCTTCCCAATCGTTGTTTGAATAAATCGTGTTAAAGCCAAACTTTCCGACTCGAGAGAGAGGGGGTCTAATCCGGCCAGCCTTAAAACCTTTAAATACCCTTCGGTCAAAACCAAAGGGGCGGCAATGATCAAAACCTTCAGTTTCCCTTCTTTTTGGGTTTTTTCATCCTCGATGGTCCGCCAATCAAAACTGACTTCCGACATCGGTTTGGGAATAACGCTTTCCGCCTGTAAAAGAATTGCTTGTCCAAGTTCCTTTTCCGTCATTTTAGGAACCTCGATTGTCTGAATAAAGACACTTCTTTCCGGCATTGAGGCGGTAACCAAAGCAGTCGTTACCCCCGACTCTTTTCTAAGAAGTTTAATCGCCTCCGCCAGGGGAGTAATCTCCTTTTCGTTGGTTGAGATAAAACCAAGCAGGGGATTCTTGGCAACTCCGGCGGCAACTACCCTTGGTTTTGCTCCCTTTTTAACCAGCTGCATAATTTTAATTGTTTCCGAACCAATATCAAGACCAAAAGCATTATTCATTGGTTTAAATCTCCCCCTGAAAACAATAAATAATCAAATATCCCCGGCGTTTTCGGCCAAGTCCAGCATTCTCTTAATTTTCTAACAATGTTGGAAACAGCCACCTTTGCCGTCGATTCATAACAATAGCCCTGAACAAAACCACTTTCTTCTGTTTGAATTCCTAAAATTTGAGGGATAGTGTTATAAATCATTCTAATATTGACAAAATAAGGCTCGCCATAACCCGGAAGTGAAGGAAGGCCTGAGATTGTTGCTTTATATGCGAAAATGTTTTCCCCAACAGAATGGCCGATGCCAGAATCGGGAGAACTAAAATTTGTGGCTGGGCTTCTGACTGAAGGATCAAAAGCAAACTTACGTGAGCGGAAATTTCCGCCGGTATCTTTGTAAATCAAGGTAGCAACTAAGGCGGGGGCGGGAGAATCTACATAATTACCCCAATAAACAGTCAAACCGTCGCCGGAATAAAAATTTGTGCCTATATTTCCGTCACTGTCATGATCCACCAACCAATATACAAAATTTTCCCCGACTCCAACTCCTTCTGAAAATACGAAATCCGCAGACCCGCCAAGTTGGGTTTTTGTCACTTCATAGGTAACCCCGTCAATCTCTCCAACGGTTGTACCTTGAGCCAGCAGCGCTTTTTCCAACCCCGCTTGGGCGGTCCAAAAAGCTCTTGCCGATTCTTGGGTTTGCTGTGAAATTTTAATGTCGGTAACGGAACGGGAAACCGCCGACAGTCCTAAAGTAAGTAAGACTGACATCACCAAAAGCACCACTAACACCGCCTGTCCTTTTTGAAATTTTTCTTTTATAGGCAGCAAGTAATTCATCTAAAGTAGAGTTTAAACCAATTTATTTTTTAAGTCAATTAAAGCTATTTCTGATTACGGACAATTACCTTGGTTGAAAAAGATAAACCAGCTTTTTCGTTTGTTCTCAAAGAGACATTATCAAACATTTCTACCGTATAACCAATCCCTACCATCGCGGGAGTACCCGGATTCGCGGTGCAGGTAAAAACACAACCGGAAACAACAACATTACTGTCGGTTAGCGAAGAAGAATTAGAGGAAATCTTAACCCCATCACAAGAAAAAACAGTTGAAGTGCCGTCAAGCATGGTTACCGTGAGTGAAGGCGAGGCAGGATCAACAGAACATTCAACTTTTTTGGCCGAAAGGGCAAATTTTTCCATTAGAGAAAGGGCGAATTCGCCGTTTTGTTTAACTTCTTTTAAAGCACCGGACTTGGAAGACCCGTTAAAAGTAATCAGAAAAAAAGAAAAGCTGATACTTAAAATTACGATCAACATCGAAATAAAAACAAGCACTTCGATTAAAGTAAATCCAAAATATTTCTTTTTAATTAGTGACATTTGTTTCTACATGGTAGTTATGGAAATATTGCTTACCGGAACAATCAGAACCGACCCCATTCTCACCCCAATAGACATAAACTTCGATCGTCGCTGTTTGGCCGTCTGAACTGACGACAGTCTTAATGCAATACTCACCGCCTTCAACCAGTTCTTGAGTCGGGGTCGGCGGGCTGGCAAAAAAACTCTGCGGACCGGCATTTTTTAACACAATTACGTCCGTGATTTTTTCCTGCGCCAGAGAAACAGCTTTGGTTTGGCCTTGAGAATAATTGGCATTTTTAACCGAGACGGTAGTGGCTTTAACAATGCCCAAAATCACCAACGCCACGATTGCCAAAGCCGCTAAAACCTCGATCAAGGATTGTCCGTTGTTTTTTGTCATTTTTTATTCTTCTATGGTTAAACTTCCGCTGTCTCCAACAACGATTTTCCGGCGATATGAACCGTCTTTACTTAGAATTATTAATTGCCCGCCTGCAGGAGTAATTCCCACCCCTTGCGACAAAACCGTAAATTTTATCCAGTCGAGACCTCCCGACAACGTCACATTTTCAAGTTCAACCTTTTTTACGATAACTTCAGGAACACAAACAGAGCTACAATCAGGAATTATTTTATAACTAATCTCGTCATCGTCAACAACAAAAGAATAACTTTTAAGAGTGGTGCAAGTACAATCATCAGGATCAGGCTTTTGTTGGGAAAGGGCTAAATTCTGCGCGAGGCGGATATCGGAAACAATCTTTTTGGCGGCTTGTTCGACAATCTGCCGACGATTAAAAGACGAATAATAAGCCAGTCCAAAAGAACCAACAATTGCAGTTAAAGAAATCGTCACTAAAAGCTCAATCAGGGTAAATCCTCGGGCAGGAAAGGATTTTGCCATCAGTAATTGGTTACTTTGTAATAACAATGAGACCCACAAGTTCCGCCGCAATCAGAATCATAGTCCGGACCCTGATTTGTTTCAAGATAGGAACACAACAAATAACTGTTGGCAGAAATTGGATTGTAGACATAGGAATTTCCAGAAACGGGATCTCCAGGAACTTCGTCCATATAGACACCAACTAAATTTTCTAAAGAGGGAGGGTATGCTTTAACTTCGGAACGGTAGATTTCTAAAGCAGACCGGATCTGTTCCAAGTCCGCCTTCCTTTTACCGTCGCGGGCGACCTTTCTGGCACCCTGAAGCGAAACAAGAGAAAGAGAGGTTAAAACAGCGACAATTGTCATCGCCACCAAAATCTCGATTAAAGTAAATCCTGCTGATAACTTTTTCATGGGCAAGTAGCAATATTCGGCGCCGTATCAGTCACTGTCTTATCAGATTTTCCGGTCGAACAAACATACCAATAATAATCAGTTTCTAAATTTGCGTATAAAATAAATTTTGTCCCACCGGCATCAGAAATGTAATAATAGGTATTAGTAGTTATCGGGTCTGGGGGACAAGAAGAGAGATAACTGCTCAAAACCCCTCCTCCACAAAACCCAGATGTGTCATACGCTGCCGCATGGACAGGATAAAGGCCGTTGTTGCTGGCCGCATATGCTTCCAAACCGTTCCGGTATTGGCCCAAATCGCTTCTTCTCTGAGTGTCGCGGGCTTGTTTTTGGGCTCCACCGTAACTGGTCAAAGCCAGCGAGGCCAAAATACCGATAATCGAAATCACCACCAAAAGCTCTATCAGGGTAAAACCTTTCGTTAATTTTTTCATTTTTTCTCCTTTATAAATAAATTTATTCCGGACAAACAACATATTCACTTTCGGCACCGCAGGTACACCGAAGGTGGGAGTTGGCAATATCTTGATCAGACAGGTTTTCCAAAGTTGTTATCAAGCAATAGTCGGTTCCGTCGGCACTAAGATAAGAATATTCCGGGGCTCCATCCACTACAATATAAGAAGGGTCATGGGGAACATACTTCATATAAACCATTTCTCCGCTAGCAAAAGGCTCTCCAAAAGTAAAATTCTTGGTAAGGGGATAAAGATTTTTGTCATTGTAATACATCCTCAAAGATGTCTTTATTTGGTTCAGATCGCTTTTCCTTTGCACATCCCTGGCTCTTTCTCTAGCGGCATTAAAATTTGTCATAATCAAGGCCGCCAATATCCCAATAATGGATATTACCACCAAAAGCTCAATTAAAGTGAAACCAGGTGATAGGTGATAGGTGATAGGTGATAGTTTCTTTCTCATGGTGTTGTATCGAAACTTGATACTCCGTAATTATAATCTGAACTACCTCCGCAAGTGTACGGACCGGCGGCCTTTGGGTCATTTGCATTTTCTAATTTCGCGTATATTTTATAAAACGAACCGGTGTCATTTGACAAATAGCAATAGTTTGGACTGGCCTTGGGATCACCGACCAATTCTTTCATATAAACGGTCTTTCCGTCGGTAAATTCTGAACCTGCCAGGCTGGAAGTTTTCCAATCGAAAGTAACTGCTCCAACCTTGATTGAACCAACTGACGAAAGGGGATAACTCCCGTGGTCATTGAGATAAAATTCCAGTGCCCTTTGCACTTGTTCAAGGTCGCTTTTCCGCTGCCCGTCCCTGGCCTTTATCTGCACGTTGCGAAAACTTGCCAGAGAGATTGTCGTTAATATGGCAACAATCGCCACCACTACCAAAAGCTCTATGAGGGTAAAACCAATTTTTTCTTTAGATTTCAATTTTTTAATCATTTGGGGTTACCTTAGGTACCAGTCGGTAATTGGGGCTGGTAACAACATAGTTATAACCCTCCGTGTTGGGATAAACAACCGTCTGGTTTTCCGTTATTAAAGCCGCAAAAACAGCAAATTCCTGACATTCCGGTCTTTGGTAAAGATAAGGTTGTTTTGTTACCGGGTCACAGGGAATTTTGCTTAAGTATGGACGAAAACCATCTCCGCCACAGTCCGCTAAAATCGGCAAAAACATGCTTTCCTTCGGATAACACGGATGATCGTTCAGATAATCTTCAAGCGCCTTAGAAAT
>Ga0100394_1003628_pt1 | contig 12649 bp, 9 predicted proteins | sample CryGeymeta201518_FD_81549 | JGI IMG/M metagenome (GOLD analysis project Ga0100394, IMG submission 81549) | Groundwater microbial communities from Crystal Geyser aquifers in Utah, USA - Crystal Geyser metaG 2015-18 | ecosystem: Environmental > Aquatic > Deep subsurface > Groundwater | place: USA... | reverse complement strand
ACTTGGCGAAGCAAAGGTTTAGTGAAGCTAAAGTTTAGTATTCCTAAAGCCGGAAGTTGTGTATTATCTGAACGTGGCTGATGCGATTTCTATTCGCGCCTCAAGCAGCCTTCACCACCCTCACTGAATCAACCATCCGAAATGACCTGCCGATCTTTGGCTAGGGGATACGGCTATTGTTTTCTATCCTAGTCTTACCTGACAAAGGAGATTTTCAATGTCTACAAAATCAAATGAACCATTGCTCTCACCGAAGTTCGCATTAGCACTTCAATTCGCCAACGAGATTCACTGTACCCAAGTTAGAAAGGGGGATGTGGCCGCACCATACATCTCTCACTTGATGGCTGTGAGCGGATTGGTGATGGAATACGATGGCGAGGAATATCAAGCGATAGCGGCCTTGCTGCACGATTCAGCAGAGGATTGTGGTGGTCGCCCTATGCTCGAAACGGTGAGGGTGTTATTCGGGAATGAGGTCGCAGAGATTGTTGATGCTTGCACCGATACCTTCGAGGAACCCAAGCCCGAGTGGAGGCCTCGCAAGGAAGCATACTTGAAGGCCATGAAGAAGAAGCCAGCCACAACAAAGCTGGTGTGCTGTGCAGACAAGTTGCACAACATAACCAACACACTTCGTGACATCAGAAAGAGTGCCCCCCAAACCTGGATAGTCAATATGGCTTCCACCCAAAACAATACCGCCGAAAAGCAATGCTGGTATTACCTTGGTTGTCTTGAAGCGCTCTCCACCGACTGGACTAACCCGATTCTCAATGAGTTCGCGCAATCAGTGATGTTGTTATGTGAACAAGTTGGCAGTGCCGATAACATTCTTGAGGCTCGCAAGCTGTTAGGAGGTGTGTGATGGGTGCGATACATATTCCTGAAAACGCAGTGGGTCGCGTCGGCATGGTGGCGGCACTGAAAAAGGTAGCTGAAGCTGACATTGGCAAGATGGTAATTGTGAGAGAGCCTGTGGGAATGGTCACCTCTTTGGTTGGTAGCCCCAAGCCGATATTCGCTTGGCTAGTCCAAGTGATGGGAGAGCCTATTGAATGTCATGGTAAGCCCAGTCATAGCATCTATGTGCCAGACCAATGTTTAATCCCCGTCAGTGAAATCGGTGAAATGGATGTCGAGCAACTCGCCTATGCACAAGGCAAAGCTGAATTTGATGCGGCATTGGAAGAACTCAGGGTGATGATCGAGAACGAGGAAGTCACCGCAGCCGATCTTGAACAGTTCGTAGATCAGGCTGGGGAGCAGGCGTTCTTCGAGCGGTCGCTTGAGTTGGTGCCTGTGTCGCAAGCTTTACAAGAGATCGGATTCTATTCGACCCCGGGAACGCCAGACTGTCTAATGTGGGTGGGCTTAAACGAAGGAACAGAACTTCACTTCAGTGCAGGTGAAAGATGGGCTGCGAACTGGGTAATAGTGGGCCGGGCCAATACTGCACGACAAGCTATTTGGGACGAACGAGTTGTAACGAGCGAAGCGCCTCGCGGAAAGATTGTTAGCACTGTATTGGGCATCTGGCGAAACACTTTTCCCCGTGCTCCGATCCCGGATTGTCTAAAGATCGGGGAGGTCTATGAGCGTCACCAGGCTTTGATGAGGCGGCTGGATGTGCGTCAACTCCATCTGCATGTTGATCCGCGAGTATTTCGACACATACTCAGATGGCTTCGGCCTGACTTCGGCCATTCCACCCCCCAGGACTTAGTCACCTTGTCGTATCAGGAGGGCATGCTTCGAGTCGACAATGGCGGTAGCGTCTTTGGATGTCCTGCTTGGGGTGACTGGGTAGATGACTGCCATGTGTACTTATCTGACTTGCTCAACTTACGCAGAGTGGTTAGCAGGAGTCGGAGTATCACGATCAATCAAGCCGCTGACCACATCATGGTGAATGGCAACTTCCTTGAAATCCAAGATGAGGGAGGTAAATAGAATGGAACAAAAGCATCCGCCACTGAAAGAAGATCCGCTGACGCAGGAAGAAAAGCAGCAGTTGCTCGATTTGATGAAGAAAATAAACAGCAACTCCAAAGCAAAGGCACTGCTAGTGAGGTCACTGGAAGCGAGCCAAAAGCAGGATAAGTGAGTCGGCGCGCGCGAATGCGGACTTGAACCGGGCTATGAAGCGGCTCAGTTAGCACTTGGACGAACTGTAGGGGATGAGAGGGGGCGGCGTTGGCGCGACCCCCGATATAGAAAGGTCGTAGGCCAGCCGTATGGGCTGCTGAAACCACCAAAAGCGCCTTCTATCAGTTTTGGCTGTGGTGTGAGTTGGGTGAAGGCATTTCTTGAAGCTGAAATAAAAAAACGGCAGGGAAGCAGTTAATCTAAGGGAACTAGCGTCCCAAACATTCAGCCTTCGTCCCACCGTTGAGCTGAGAATACTCTTGCGCAGCGATGGTGTCAAAATTGGCCGAGCTTTGATATGCAGAACTCCAGAGGATGCAATTAGGGGCGTCCTCTGGCGTGAGGTCTGTCACCTTGTTTGCAACTTAAGGCGAGGGAGGCGGATAGAATGGAGCAAAAGCAACCACCGCCGAAAGAAGATCCGCTTCTCGCGCGTTGAAAAAGCTGAACAATCCAATCCCCCGCAAGCTGATGGAACAGGCGTTGGGAATCCAGCCCAAGTAAGCCGCCGTGATGTTGGAAGGTGCGATTCTACCTATGCGCTTTAACAAAAAAAACTGGTAGCATGAAGCTGACCTTATTGGGAGATAAAGCCCCCAAGGGAAATTGCGGCACACAAGCGTAAATAATAAAAGCGGTACCAAGATGAAACTCACTCTCTCCCGTCTCGAAAGCCTGCTCCTTACCGCATGTGATGATCTTCGTGGCAGCATGGATGCCAGCGAATACAAGGAATATATCTTTGGCATGCTGTTTCTGAAACGTGCCAGCGACCTATTCGATCAACGCCAGACGGATTTGCGCAAGCAGTTTGCCGCACAGGGTATGTCGTCAGAGGATATTGAAGAAGCGCTGAAAGATTCAGATCACTACTCCGGTAAATACTTCTTCGTGCCGCCCCGTGCCCGCTGGAATCAGGGGTGGGAAGAAGAGGTGGTGGAAGAGGGGGTGAAGAAAACCATTCAGCGCCCTGCGCTCAAGCACACCAAAGAGAATGTTGGCACCACCCTCAATAAGGCGCTGGAAGCCATCGAAGATGCCAACCCCGATGCTTTGCAGGATGTGCTTAAAGGCATCAACTTCAACCGCAAAATCGGCCAGCGCACGCTGGATGACGACACCCTTGCCGACTTTGTACTGAACTTTGAGAAGATCCCGCTCAAGGACAGCGACTTTGAATTCCCCGACCTGCTCGGTGCGGCCTACGAATGGCTGATCAAATACTTTGCTGACTCCGCCGGTAAAAAGGCCGGTGAGTTTTACACCCCTGCCGAAGTGGTGCGCATCTGCGTAGAAATCTGCAACCCGGAAGAAGGCATGAGCGTCTACGACCCCACCGTCGGCTCCGGCGGCATGCTGATCCAGATGCGCGACTACCTGCGCGAAAAGGGCGGCGATGCCAACGAGCTGGCGCTCTACGGTCAGGAGAAGATGGGCACCACTTGGTCCATTTGTAAGATGAACATGCTGCTGCACGGTATCTCGCATGCCGACATCCGTCAGGAAGACACCCTGCGCGAACCGCAGCATCTGGATGAAAGCAACGAGCTGAAGCGCTTCGACCGCGTGGTGGCCAATCCTCCCTTCAGTCAGAACTACATCAAAAAAGACCTCAAGTTCTCCGGGCGCTTCCCGGTGATGATGCCGGAGAAGGGCAAGAAGGCCGACCTGATGTTTGTTCAGCACATGCTGGCCGTGCTCAAGCATGATGGTCGTCTGGCCTCGGTGATGCCGCACGGCGTGCTGTTCCGTGGCGGTGAAGAGCGCGAGGCGCGCAAATACTTTATCGAGCACGGTTATCTGGAGGCCATCATCGGCCTGCCCAGCAATCTGTTCTATGGCACCGGCATCCCCGCCTGCATCCTGGTGATGAACAAGGCAGGGGCCACGCAACGCGACCATGTGCTGTTTATCAATGCCGACCGCGAATACCGCGAAGGCAAAGCGCAGAACCACCTGCGCCCGGAAGACATCGACAAGATCATCTACGCCTACCGCAAAGGCGAAGCGCTACCCGGTTATGCGCGCCCGGTGCCCAAGGCCGAAATCGTCGCCGAGGATTACAACTGCAATATCCGCCGCTACGTGGACAACGCCCCGCCGCCCGAACCGCACGACGTACGCGCCCATCTGCATGGCGGCGTGCCCAGGGTGGAAGTGGCAAGCCTGTCGCACTTCTGGCAGAACTACCCGCAATTGCAAGACGATGCCTTTGTTGCACGGGATGCAACCTACCTCGACTTTGTCCCGGCACTCACCAGCAAGCGCGACATCGCCGACTTCGTTGCCAGCCACCAAAGCGTCACCACCCGCCACGCACAATTCATGCAAACACTGGAGGCGTGGTGGCAGGCCAACCTGCCCATCGTCGAGGCATTGGCCCCCGACGCCGAGAACCAGCAGGCCCTCCCGCGCAATGTCTACGTCATGCGCAGCAGCCTGCTGGCCAGCATCGAACAAGCGCTGGCGACACAGAATCTGCTGACCCCCTTTCAGGTGCGCGGCGCCTTTGCCAACTATGTCGATCTGCTCAAGGCCGACTTCAAATCCATCGCCGCCAGCGGCTGGGGGCCAGAGCTGATCCCGGACGAGGACATCCTGCAAAGCCAGTTCCCCGAGATACTGCAAGAGCTGGAGCAGGCCCAGTCACGTCTTGCAGAACTGCAAGCCCTGTTTGCCGCCGCCGATGAAGAAGACTTTGAAGATAGCGATGACACCGGCGTGATGAACTCCGACCAGGTGAAGGATCTGAAGGCGCGCCTCAAGGAAGCCAGGGGCATGAGCAAACTGTGCAAGCGCGACCCCAACATGGGCGATGCCGAACTATTCCAGCGCGAAGCCGCCCAGATCGAGGCGCAACTGCAACGCCACAAGGCGCTGGAAGATGAAGTCAAAACCCTGCGCGCCACCATCAAGGGTATCGAAGGAAAACGCGACGAACTGGTGCAAAGCGCCCGCGCCAAAATCAGCAACGACGAAGCCCGCACCGTCATCATCGAGCGCCTGCGCCAGATGCTGATGAACACCTATCAAGCCTATTTGCGCGCCGACCAGCGCGCCTGCATCAAGGCGATTGAAAACCTGTGGAGCAAGTACGCCGTCACCGCCAAGACCATCGAGGCTGAGCGCGATGCGGCCTCGCAGCAGTTGCAAAAGTTTTTGGTGGAGTTGGGGTATGAGTGAGTGGGAAACTTCAAAGCTCCATGATTGGGTGGCCGCAAATGATATTGAGCTAGGCAGAGGCAACATCATCTCCAAGGATGACATCAATGCATTCCCCGGCTCGTATCCAATTTATTCATCATCAGCCCACAACAATGGGAAGTTTGGTGAGTATGCAAAATTCATGTTCGATGAGGAGCTGATTACTTGGTCTGTGGATGGAGGTGGTAGCCTTTTTTATCGCCCGAAGCATAAATTCTCGGTAACAAATGTATGCGGGTACATGCGGATAAAAACGGCTGATTTACACGCGCCATTTATCTATTACTGTCTTGCAGAACAGCATAAGCACCAGTCGTTCGATTACACAACCAAAGCCCACCCAAGCGTTATTCGCAAGCTCTATTGGCTCCCAAAAATTGATGTTCAAGTACAACGGAAAATCTCTCGCATCCTCCAAACCATCGACCAAGCCATCGAAAAAACCGAAGCGCTGATTGAAAAATACCAGCAGATCAAAGCGGGGCTGATGCATGATCTGTTTACCCGTGGCATCGGCGCCGACGGCAAGCTGCGCCCGCCCCGCGAACAAGCGCCAGAGCTGTACCAGCAAACCCCGATTGGGTGGATTCCGAAGGAGTGGGAAATAAGGTCATTAACTTCAGTAGCCACCTATCAGCACGGCAGGCCATTTCCGTCTGCCGACTACACTAATGAGGGGGTTCTATTGCTGCGACCTGGGAATCTGCACATTAGTGGATATGTGTTGTTCGATGACGCACACAGCACGCGCATCCCGAAGTTTTGGGAAAAGACCGCTTCTGATTATATTGTCACAAAGGGCGACATTCTGATGAACTTGACCGCACAGTCATTGGATGACGAATTTCTTGGAAGAGTCTGTTTATACGATGATGCAGTGCGCTCACTTCTCAATCAGCGAATTGCAAGATTCAAAGAACTAAGTGTTGAGCATGAATTCTTGTACTGGATATTAAGGTCGAGGCAATTTAGAAAGCAGATAGATAAAACGTCACAAGGAACAAAGGTTCAGCACTTATACAACCGAGATTTGGATAGGGTTAAATTGGGTGTTCCTATCCAATCTGGTGAGCAAATCAAAATTGCTCTGAGGCTGAATAATGTATCTGAAAAAATTCGTGCGGAGATGGACTCACTTCAAAAATTGAAAAAACAAAAATCCGGCCTGATGCACGACCTCCTCACCGGCAAAGTCCGCGTCAAGCTGAGTGAACCATCACCGGAGATGGCCGGTGGCTAACCACTATCCCAATCTGAACCCGGAGAAGGCGCTGATCTGGCGCATCGTCCATCGCGACAACCTGCCGTGGATACTGGATAACGGTCTGCATTGCGGCAACAGCGGGGTGAAATCGGCCAACTGGGTGCACATCGGCAACCCCGAGCTGACCGACAAGCGCTCGACGCATCCGGTGCCTTTGCCGCCCGGTGGTTTTTTGAACGATTATGTGCCGTTCTATTTCACGCCGTTCTCGGTGATGATGCGCAATATCCATACCGGGTGGGGTGGCATCATGAAACGCCCCAACGAGGAGATCGTGATCCTGGTTTCCAGCATGCATAAGCTCAAGGAAATGGGCTTGCCATTTCTTTTTACGGACAGCCATGCCTATTACCAGTGGGCGAACTTCTATAACGACCTGGCTGATCTGGGCAAGATAGATTGGCCGTTGCTGCAAAGCCGAAACTTCAAGCGCGATGCGGATGATCCGGAAAAGTTCGAGCGTTATCAGGCCGAGGCGCTGGTCTTTCAGCATTTGCCGATTCAAGGTATTCTTGGCGTTGTGTGTTACACAGAAAAACTGAAACAAGTGATTGATGAACAAGTCCAATCGAGAGGCTTGGCTTTGAATGTATACGCACGTACGGGGTGGTATTTCCAATGATCAAATTTACGCAAGGCAACCTGCTTGAAGCCCGCGCCGAGGCGCTGGTAAACACGGTCAACACCGTGGGGGTGATGGGCAAGGGCATCGCGCTGATGTTCAAGGAGCGCTTTGGCGAGAACATGCGCCTGTATGCCGCCGCCTGCAAAGCCAAAGAGGTGCAAACGGGCAAGATGTTTGTCACCGAGGTGCGCGAGCTGGATGGGCCGCGCTGGATCGTGAATTTCCCGACCAAACAGCACTGGAAAGCGCCTTCGCAGATGGTGTGGGTCGAAGAAGGCTTGCAGGATTTGCGCCGGTTTATTGTCGAGAAGCAGATTAAGTCGATTGCCATTCCGCCCTTGGGCGCGGGCAATGGCGGTCTGGAATGGGCGGCGGTGCGCGAAAAAATCGAAAGCGCCCTGGGCGATTTGCCTAATGTCGAGATTGAGGTATTCGAGCCAACCCGGGAATATCAGAATGTGGCCAAGCGGGCGGGGGTGGAGAAGCTGACCCCGGCGCGTGCGCTGATTGCAGAACTGGTGCGCCGCTACTGGGTGCTGGGGATGGAGTGCAGCCTGCTGGAGATTCAAAAGCTGGCGTGGTTTCTGGAGCGATCCATCGAGCGCTATTCGCCCGCCGATAATCCGCTGAATCTGCAATTCAAAGCGCACAAGTATGGCCCCTATGCCAACAAGCTCGACCATTTGCTTAACAGCCTGGATGGCAGCTATCTGCATTGCGATAAGCGCATCAGCGATGCCGATCCGCTGGATGTGATCTGGTTCGACGACGAGCGCAAGACCTTGGTGCAAACGTATATCAAGACTGAGGCCAAAGCTTACGAACCTGCACTGGAATATACGGCCAAACTGATTGATGGTTTTGAGTCGCCCTTCGGCATGGAGCTGTTGGCGACCGTGGACTGGTTGTTGAGCAAGGAAGGCGTGCAGCCCACAGTTCAGGCGGTGCGTGAAGGATTGCAGCGCTGGCCGGAGGGTGTAGGGGCGCGCAAGGACCGCCTGTTTGATGATCGAGCCATTGGTATTGCGTTGCACCGCCTGACCGCTCAGGTTGAGCAGCCGCGAATGGCAGCGTGAATCCTCTGTCTTTTCTCGGCCACGGCTTGGCGCTTTACTGAACCATGTCCGAATATTCCCTGGTTGAAAAACCCTTTCTGGATGAGCTTGCCAAGTTGGGCTGGCAGGTGATCGACCAGGGGCAGGATATTCCTTCCGACCCCGGCAAAAGCCTGCGCCTGAATTTCCGCCAGTGGTTGCTGCCGGAGGTCTTCGCCAAGTCGGTTGCAGCGCTGAATCTCACCGCCGACGGCAATCCCTGGCTGACGGCAAAACAATTGCAGGATTTACAGGATCAAATCTTGCGCCAGCCCAACCGCACCTTGCTGGAAGCGAATGAGGCGATCCAGAAGCTGTTGTTCAAGACGCAGGTGGATGTGAACGAGGTCACCGCAGAGCAGGACCCGGTGGTGAAGCTGATCGACTTCGTAACCCCGGAGAACAACCACTTCCTCGCCATCAACCAGTTTCGCATCGACACGCCGGGCTGCGTGAAGCAGTTCATCATTCCCGACATTGTGCTGTTCGTGAACGGCATCCCGCTGGCGGTGGTGGAGTGCAAGAAGGGTGGGCCGACCTGTGCCAACCCGATGGCGGAAGCCTATGAGCAGTTGCAGCGTTACAGCAACCAGCGCAAGGAGACTCACCAGCAAGGGCTCAAAGAAGGCGAGCCGCGTCTGTTTCACTGCAATATGCTGATGATACGCAGCAGCGGGGTGGAGGCCGACTACGGCACGATCACCTCGGGCGATGAACACTACTATCCCTGGAAAACCCAGTGGCCGCAGCCCGACAGCATCGCCAAGGGCATGAACCAGCAACAGCAACTGATCAACGGCATGCTGAACAAAGCCAATCTGCTCAGCATGCTGCGCACCTCCACCGTGTTTATGGATACCGATGGCGGGCCGCGCATCAAGGTGGTGTGCCGCTATCAGCAGTTCCGTGCAGCCAATAAAATCATCGAGCGCCTGCGCGCTGGTCAGACTGCCGAGGAGCGGAGCGGCGTGGTTTGGCACACACAAGGTTCCGGCAAGAGCCTGACCATGGTGTTTGTGGCGCGCATGCTGCGCGTATCGCGTGACTTGAGCGACTACAAGATTCTGTTGATCAACGACCGGGTGGATCTGGAAGATCAGCTGGCTGAAACCGCAACACTGATTGGTGGTCGGGTAAACAGTATTGAGAGTCGCAAGGAACTACGCGAGCATCTGGCCACTGGTAGCTCCGACATCAACATGGTGATGGTGCATAAGTTCCAGCTGCGAGAGCAGAGCCTGCCGCTGAAGGTGGCTGAGGCGCTAGGAACCTATCTGGCGGTACCCACCAGCCAGACCTTTGGCGTGGTGAATGATTCTTCGCGCATCGTGCTGATGATCGACGAGGCGCATCGCACACAGGGCTCGGACCTGGGTGACAATATCTTTGAGGCTTTCCCCAATGCGGCGCGTATCGCGTTTACCGGCACGCCTCTGATCACTGAGCGCCACGGTGAGAAGAAGACCTATAAGCGCTTTGGTGATTACATCGACACCTACCGGCTGATGGATGCGGTGGAAGACGGCACCACCTTGCAGATTCTGTATGAAGGCCGCACGGCTGATGCTGCACTGAACGACAAGCACGGTTTTGAAACCCAATTTGAAAACCTGTTCAAAGACCGCAGCGAAGAAGATCTGCTGGCGATCAAGAAAAAATATGGTGCGACCGGCGATCTATTGGAGGCCGAGCAGCGCATTTCCGCTATCGCCAAAGATATGGTGAAGCACTATTTGGAGCACATATTCCCTAATGGTTTTAAGGCACAGGTGGTGTGTCATTCAAAGCTGGCGGCGGTGCGGTATCAAAAGGCTATTCAGCAGGCATTGACTGATACGGTGGCTGAGCTAGAAAACGCCGCTGTGCCTGATACGGAACTGATCCGAAAATTGCGCCTGTTGAAGGCAGCAGTGGTGATCTCTGGCGACGGCACTAACGAAGCTGCCTTTATCACCGAGGCGCGCAAGCAGGCACGTGCCTGGAATGCCGTGGACAATTTCTGCAAGTCATTTGATTTTGAAGACCCGGACAAGGTTTATACCGGCATCGCTTTCCTAGTGGTGTGCGACATGCTGATGACCGGATTTGATGCGCCCATCGAGCAGGTGATGTACATCGATAAAAAGATCAGGGAGCACACCCTGTTGCAAGCCATTGCTCGCACCAACCGGGTGAAGAAGGGCAAGCAGCGCGGTTATATCGTCGATTACATCGGCCTTACCAATAACCTGACCGAAGCTCTGACGATATATGCGGCCGCCGATGAGCAACAGGAGCTGGCGCAGGGCTTGAAGAATATTTCGTCGGAAGTGCCGGTGCTGGAAGAGCGTTATCAGCGGCTATTGCAGTTGTTTGCCGAGCACAAGGTGGCACGCATGCGTGAATTTATCGAAGGCACGCTGCCAGACGTCGAATCCGATGCGGAAGTTGTGCATGAAGCGGTCAAGCTGCTGAAGGATGAAAAGATCCGTGCTGACTTTGATGTCTACCTGAAGAAATTCCTAATGAGCATGGACATCATCCTGCCGAATAAGGCGGCCCATGCTTACCGGGTGCCGGCCAAGCGTTTTGGTTATATTTTGCGAGTGACCAAGGAGCGCTACAAGGACGAGAGTCTGAATCTTGGAGATGCAGGGCAGAAGGTGCGTGATTTGATCAACGAGCATTTGATCAGCTTGGGGATTAACCCGAAGGTGCCCCCCGTGGAGTTGTTGTCGGATGACTTCATCGATCAGCTGAATCAGCACTCGGGTGGCAATGCGGAGGCAAAGGCCAGCGAAATGGAACACGCCATCCGCAAACACTGCACGGTACATCACGATGAGGACCCCGCGTTCTACAAGAGTCTGTCGCAGAAGGTCGAGAGCTTGATCGTTCAACATCACGACCAGTGGGAGAAGCTGGCTGAAGAGCTGGAGAAACTGCGCACCGTGGCTATTGAAGGGCGCAAGCAGGGCGAGGACGGGATGAGCCGCGAGGCATCTACTTTCTTCGAGCATATCGCCAATGAAGCTTTTGATAATGGAGAGGTGCCTGCCGCTGCGAAGCCTCAGATGAAGGCGTTGATGGAAGCCATCGTCGATACCCTGCAAGAGAGTATTGCCAGCATCGATTTCTGGAACAACAGCGACAAGCAAAAGAAAACCCGCAGTGAGATCAAAACCGCGCTGACTCTGACAGGTATCCCTGAGATGAAAGCCAAGCGTGAGCGGATCGCAATCGAGATTATGAAGCTGGCCAAGAATCGCCACGATGAGTTATTGAAAGGCGCGGCTGGAGGTAATGAAGCATGAATGCGCGATGTGTCAGAGATATTGAATACCAGTTGCTGCCCGGCAGCCCGCGCAAGACCACCGATATTGTGATCGAACGTAATGGCGTGGTGTCGGTGCGCCCGCCTGCAAGCTTTAGCCCGGAACAGGTGGATGCGTTGGTGGATAGCAAGCGCATGTGGATCTATCGCAACTTAGCCGAGTGGAAAGACCTAAATACCAGCGCCGTGGTACGCGAATGGGTGAACGGGGAGACGTTTCTCTATCTGGGGCGCGCCTACCGGCTTTCTCTGGTGTCCGATCAAGACGATGCCTTGCAGTTGAAAGAAGGTCGTTTTAGTTTGAGCCGCGCCGTGATCGAGCAGGGGGGGATTGACGCTGCCAAGCTAGCGTTTGAAAAGTATTACAGCGACAAGGGCATGCAGCGCCTCAGCGAACGGGTTGCGTATTTCGCGCCTAAAGTGGGTGTCGAGATTTCCGGCATCAAAGTAAAAGAGATGGGTTATCGCTGGGCCAGTTACGGCAAGAACGGACATCTCAATTTTCACTGGAAGTGCATGATGGCCACGCCCAAGGTCATTGACTACATCGTAGTGCATGAGTTGTGTCACTTTTATCACGGCGAACACACTGATGCTTTCTGGAATGAAGTGGATAAGGTGATGCCTGATTACCGCGAGCGCAAGGAATGGCTTCGTAAGCATGGTGCAGGTTTGACTGTGTAGGCTTTAGTTGCTGACACATTGCAGAGGCGATCGAAGCGGCCCGGACAGGATGGAGCATGTGCGGCAAAGCTGCGATGGCGGATGAGCGCCAACATCACATTCTAGAGAATCAAAGGTGCAGCAAAGCTCTCATGGGGGCAACTCGTTTTTTTCGTGGGGGGCAAGAGGATATATATCAATGGGACACTGGCGGGACACTAGCTATGAGAAAGCAGGTGTATTGAGGAATTTCAAAAGACCGCCTTTTTTATAGCAAGCCGCTTCGGCGGTTTTTCTTTGCTGGTTGCCGAGTAAACAGAAGGGAATATAGGGCGGGT
>Ga0100394_1003620_pt1 | contig 12664 bp, 16 predicted proteins | sample CryGeymeta201518_FD_81549 | JGI IMG/M metagenome (GOLD analysis project Ga0100394, IMG submission 81549) | Groundwater microbial communities from Crystal Geyser aquifers in Utah, USA - Crystal Geyser metaG 2015-18 | ecosystem: Environmental > Aquatic > Deep subsurface > Groundwater | place: USA... | reverse complement strand
TGTAATAAATTTCTAAATGATCTTCTGATTTGGCTTTAAAATTATTCGCTTTTTTGTAATCAGTCGAAGGGAAAATCTGTCCAAAGGCAAGGGCTAATACATCTTTGTCTCTTTTCCAAAAATTTCCTTTGAGCTGTAATCCTAAACTATAAGCGTGTTCCAAAGATAAATCTGAACCAGTTAAAGGTAAAAAAAATTACCCGTTAAGGATCATTCTTTTTTTTAACGGCGCGGGCAAACAGCAAAGCTTGTCCCGATCCGCGTTGTTTGCTTTCTTTTTATCCTGAGCAAAAACACTTTCACCCGTAACCCATGACTTTAAATTTTTGATAAAACTCCTCGCGTAAGGATTCTTCGGGCATAAATAGTAATTAGTCCACAGCCCTTCATTCTCGCTTTCAATAAAACCGGATGATCTTAATTTCTTAAGATGGCGCGATACACTTGGCTGCGCAATACCAAGCACAAAAGCAATTTCGCAGACGCACATCTTCTTCTCCTGTAGCATACTCAGGATCCTTATCCGATTAGCGTCTGCCGAGGCTTTTATTGTTTTATCTAAATCTCTAATTAATAAATGATTCATTTTTGTCAGTCTCTATATAGCCAAACTGCTATATAATATACTACTCAATCATCTGATTGTCAATAAAAAATAAGATTTGGGATCGGCCGAACGATTGTTATTTATTATTTTTGAGCTTTTCAGGATGGTGTTTTACGACCTTGGCCTGAACCATATAGATGACATCTTCGGCAATATTTGTCGCGTGGTCGCAAATTCTTTCTAAATGGCGGGCTATTAGAAGAAGCGGTGACCCATCAACTGTTTTTTTCTTCAATACCCTGATATTACTATTACATATCTTGCATTTATTAAAACTAATCTTGGTCTCGCTATCTGCTATCATATTATTATAAACTTTCTCTAGAAACCACACCAAAATCGTATACTACTGCACCCCATCGGCCATCCAAAGGTGCGAATGAAGGCTTTATTTCTTTTCACTTATTTATGAACCTTATCTACCTGCGCGCTTAAATCTTTTTTTTGGCCAACAAATTTAGACGCAGGGCATTTGCCGTTCCAGCAATAAAGGCAAAGTTTTTCCTTTGGCAGGCCTATGGCCTCTACCATATCCTCAAGTTTCTGGTACCTTAATGTGGTAACTTCAAGGTCTCGCGCTATCCACTCAACCATCTTTTTATATTTTTCTGAAGACGAATCCATATAATCCGATATATCATCTATGTCTTTTCCTTCAAGGGCCTTTATTGCGCGCCTGGCGGCAAGCTCATTCATTGTGCGCGTGGAAAGACAAAATTTACACGGAAACATTAAAGGCGGACAGGCAGGCCTCACATGCACTTCTTGCGCCCCGCAATCCCAAAGCTTCCCTATGGCGAAATTCTTAAGCTGCGTGCCTCTTACTATGGAATCGTCGCATACAACTATTTTATTGCCCTTTATAATCTCGCGTATAGGTATAAGTTTCATCTTGGCTATTAAATCCCGCGTTTCCTGCGACGGAGGCGTATAACTTCTACCGTAACCTGGTGTGTACTTAACAAGCGGCCGCCTAAGCGGCTTGCCGGATTCAATAGAATATCCTATCGCATGCGCTAAACCGGAATCAGGCACGCCTGAAACAATATCCACATCTATATCTTTATCCGCGCGCGCCAACGCCTTACCACAACGCTCCCTTACAACCTCAACATTTACACCTTCGTAACTTGAAGCGGGAAAACCCGTATATATCCAAAGAAATGAACAAATCTGATTCGCATTTTTCCCAGGTTGCCTTGCAGCAAGGCCATCTTCATTTATCAGGACTATCTCTCCGGGCTGAAGATGTTTTATTATTTCAAAACCCAAATTCGGAAACGCCGATGTTTCACTTGCCACAGCCCAGGCGCCTTCTTTTTTGCCTACTGCAAGCGGCGTATAACCGGCTCTGTCCCTCGCAGCATAAATACCGTCTTTATGTAACAGCAATAAAGAACATGAACCGTTTATCATATCAAACATCTTCTCTATGCCATCTATAAAATCCTTGCCTTCTATTATAAGTTTGGCTATAAGCTCGGTAACATTAACCGCATCTTTGGATACCTCGCTGAAAGACACACCTTTATTTAAAAGAGAATCCGCTAATTCCACTTTATTCTCAATGAGACCAGTGGTTGCTATACAAAAAGGGCCAAATCTTGAATTCAAATAAATCGGCTGCTCGTCGGAATCGCTTATCGCGCCTATGCCCTTTGTGCCTTCCATACGCCTTGAATCCTCGTAAAATTTGGACTTGAACTGGCTCTGGCTTATATTATGTATATGGCGCGCAAAGCTGCTTCCCAAAACAGCCATGCCGCCGAACTCAGTGCCTAAATGAGAATGATAGTCCGTACCATAAAGCAAATCCATTACGCAATCTTTTTTTGAAACTACTCCAAACACTCCGCTCATAAGCCCTCCAAATTTTCCATTTATCTCGTCTTGAAAATTTGTCCCGAGCCACCCGCTATCACGTTTAGTGGCGAGGGACTTCCTTAAAAACCCGAAACATTTCCTAAATGCACAAATTTAAGCCCGACAGATTTCGCTATTTTTTCGGCGCAAAGTAAAGTCTTAACAGGTGTCGGCGGATAATCCATAAACTTATAATCCGGATGAAACGCGCTTATATGCCATGGCATACCTTTATCAACAGACGCTATGAATTCCGCAATGCCTGATAATTCCTCGTCTGAATCGTTAATGCCAGGAATCACCAGCGTCGTAATTTCAACCCAGATGCCGAGCTTTTTCATAAACTTTATTGAATCAAGCACAGGCGCAAGCCGGGCTTTACATATATCAATGTAAGATGAATCTTTAAAAAACTTCAGGTCTATGTTTACCGCATCCAGATATGGCGATATAGTTTCTATCGCCTGGACTGTCATAAAACCATTGGTGACAAAAACATTCTTAAGGCCGCAAGAATGGGCTTGCTTTGCAGTGTCATAGGCGTATTCAAAAAATATTGTCGGCTCAGTGTAAGTATAGGATATACTCAGGCATTTATTCTTTTTCGCCTCTCTGACTATATCCTCCGGCTTTAATAAGCACAATTCAGATGTATCTGGCGCGGATTTTTTTGAAACCTGGGAAATCTGCCAGTTCTGGCAAAACCCACATTTGAAATTGCACCCTATAGTTGCTATGGAATATGAAAACGAGCCTGGAAGAAAGTGATACAGTGGTTTTTTCTCTATAGGATCAACATTGGAAGCTATCGCCTCGCCCCATACCAATGTATTAAGTTTACCATGATGGTTTTGCCTTACCCCGCAGATTCCGAATTTATTGTCTGGTATTTTGCAGTGATGGGCGCAAAGATAACAATGGACAATATTGTTGTCCAATTTTTCATACAGCATCGCCTCTTTTATCATTTCATTGCCTCTGCCGCACTGCCTCGTAACAAAACAGGGCTGTAGCAGTGGCGGCGTTAAACGATAAGCCTGCGCCTTCCATGGGAAGCGTCAGATTAAAATCAAGATGGCTCATAAGCCCGGGCCTGATGCCTTTATGCTCCGAACCTATGACTATTCCGAGCGGAAAATTTAATGCTGTTTTTGTTATGTCTTGCCCGCCGCCTACAACAGCGCCGGCAATCCAAAAACCTTTTTTTTTGGCCTTTTCTATCGCTATCGCCAAATTTACGGCTTTAACTACCGGCACATAATTTTCACCACCCTGCGCAACACGCAACACGGCCTCTGTCACATCAACCGAATCATGCTTCGGTAAAACTATCGCAAACCCGCCAAAACACGCCGCAGTGCGCAATATACTACCTAAGTTCTGCGGATCATTAAGGCTATCGAGAAATAAAATTACGGGTAATTTTTCTAAAGCTAGTATATCCTCCAGATAGAAGTATTCAAAATCAGAAACCTCGGCTATCACGCCTTGCGAAGGAATGTCTTGCGATTTTTTATTGAATTCCTGTTTTGATATCCGTTCTATCGGGATATGGCGCGATTTAATGGCATGCTCAAGGCCTGCGATGTCAGCTGTAGCTTCAAGCAAAATCTTCCTGATGCTCTTTGGGTTATTTTTAACGCGTTCTGTTACGCAATTACGTCCGTATAATCTCATAGGATATTAGCGGCAAGCGACGCAAGATTGCTTCGTTCGCTTTTAACAAACATCACATGGCCGAAAAGTTTCTGGCCCTTCATTTTTTCAACGCAATATACAAGCCCGTTTGAACTTGAATCAAGATACGGGTTATCTATCTGATACGGGTCGCCTGTTAAAACCATCTTGCTTCCTGTGCCGACGCGGCTTACAACTGTCTTTATTTCATGGGGCGTCAGATTCTGCGCCTCGTCGACAATTATATACTGCATGGGTATACTTCTACCGCGCATATAGGTCAGCGCCTCAAGCTCAAGCATACCGCTGGTCTTAAGCTCATTTATCGTTATAATCCTTTTTGCCTTCTGTTTCCTGGATAAAACCCCTGATTCTGAAGATTTCTCTTTTGACGTATAAAGCAGGTATTCAAGATTGTCGAATATCGGCTCCATCCAACTTTCAAGCTTCTCTTCTTTTGTGCCGGGCAAATAACCTATATCCCTGCCTAAAGGCATTATAGGCCTTGACACAAGTATACGGCTGTATGCCTGAGAATTTATAACCTTTGCCAGGGCCACAGCAAGGGCCAGGAGCGTTTTACCTGTGCCTGCCATACCGATAAGCGAAACAAGGTTGACGCTGTCATCTAAAAGAAGTTCTATTGCCATTGTCTGCTGTATATTGCGCGGTTTTATGTCATATATTGGCGCGCCGCTATATTTAAGCCGCACTGCTTTTTTTATATTGGCGTCATATTTGGCCAAAGCCGCATGTTCTGAATTTTTGGCTTCTTTTAAAAGCAAAAATTCATTGTGAATAAAATTTCCAGGCGCATCAATGCTGCCTGAGGCCTGCAGCTGGTTGATCTTTGATTTTTCAACCACCAGCTCAACCCAGCCTTTATATATCTCATCAAAATTTATAGTTTGCTTTTCAAAATCCATTGAACGCAAACCTATCGCATCCGCTTTAACCCTTATATTGATATCTTTTGATACAAAAACAACCTTCTCGCCCTGCTTCTGAAGCGCATAGGCGCAAAAAAGTATGCGGTTATCAGCCTGGCTGTAATTAAGCCCCAGGTGCTCGAACTGTTTATAGTCATTATCTGATATAATCTGCAATACCCCTCCGCCCTCAAGCACAACGCCCTTTCCAAGCTTGCCCTTTCTCCTTAAACGGTCAAGAGTCCTTATGACATGCCTGGCGTTACGGCCTTTTTCATCCGTATCTTTTTTAAATTCATCCAGTTCCTCCAATACCTCTATGGGCAGCACAACCTTGTTGTCGGCAAATACATTTATCGCGTCGGCATTGTGAAGCAGCACATTTGTATCAAGAACGAATGTCTTCTGCATAATTTTGCCCTCTATGTTTTCTGTATTTTATTATAAAAAACAAACTTATTAAATAACCTAAAACCCCTACAGCCAAGGCAATCGTCAAAAATCCCACTATAGAAGGCAGAAGCACATCGCTTGAAAAATCCTTGAGCCGCATATCCTGCCATACAGCCCGCCAATCTACACCGAACATTTTTGATCCGACTTTTATGGAAGGCAAAAGTAACAGCGCAGTCATCCAGGTATTCGTAACAAAACAGCCAATTAAAGCCGAGGCCTTATTGGCCTTAAATATTAATGATGTTATAATAGTAAAAACTACGCCTACAAAAGGAAAAAGGCCGTAGAATACGCCTATGCCGAAACCCAAAGCAATGCGATGAGGCGTATCATTGGCCTTTACCAGTTTGTTATATATATTATTTAAATAATACCTTATGCGCATACGGATTAATTTTATCATAAAGCCGCCATGTTAGCAAGGACACTTATTCCAGCTCAAGCACGCGCCACGCCGATAAATCAGAGGCCACGGCATCCGTGTGTATCCTTGCGCGGCTTAATATATAATCTGGAAAATTAAGCGAGGCAAGCGGAAATTCTATGAGTATGCTGTCATTATCAACTATGCTCATTTTAGCATGGCTGATAAAAACCCTGTTCTTTTTATCATACGCCCTCAGGCGGGTGCGGGTAATAGCAAGGCGTATCTTCGGCATATCAGCAAAATCCGTATTGCGGCTGTAAGGCAAAAGATATATACTGCTTGTAACGCCTTTTGTTATCTTTCTGCTTAAAGATAATTTTATATACAGTTTCCCTTCTGACTTTGCGTAAAACAAAAATACGTTGTCTTTATCTCTGTCTTTTTCTTTTATAATGGCCTCGGGCCCAAAACTCTCCTGCCAATCAACGCGTGCCGGGCTTGAATCTTTTAATTTTAAAACAGGGTAATCCCCGAACAATTCATTGCTTCTTGCGAATGTATGCAGGTATCTCGGATTATACGGTATCTGGCTTTTATAAAAATCAAACGCCTGGTTTTTCTTGTTTATCTCTTCTGCGGATAAAACCAGGCTCATCCAGTGAATCTGAAAATTCATAAACCACTCCGGCGGCATAAGCGCCATATCCGGATAAAAACCGCGCGGCTCAGGCCACCTTGCGCAATGCACCAGGTAAGGATAAATCTGAGGGGCCTTTAATCTTGCCTCTAAATCCCAAAGCGCAACCCTTAAAAACAAATACAGCGACTGGTGGTCGCCGTTGGTATCAGCCGGATGCGAAACAAAAATCTTTGTCGGTTTTACATCAAGAAACACTGCCTTAACATCCCTGAGTATGCTTTCGCCTGTATACGGCGAACCCCATGAAAGATTTTCCTTGTACGGAACCTTAGAAACTCTTGTAAAAAGGCTTTTGTACGGTTTTGTATTGCCCCAGTGTTTCAGCATAATCCGCATTGTGCCGAAATCAGGATACCCAAGGAAAAAAACCCTATCAGCGCCCACCCCTAAGAATTTCAGAGCATCCAATGTCTCCTTTTTACGCACGCTACCCATATGCAGAAATTCGCCTTTGCGGAATGTAAAACGTTTTTCATACATAATAAACGCGAGTTGGTTCGCGTCACCGTTTGTATAACAACAAACCCAGGCGCCGGCGCCGGCATCAAGGGCTTTTTGTATAACGCCTGCCGTGCCTATTGACTCATCATCCGGATGCGGGGCAAATATCAATATTCTGTCATTTTTCGTGAAATCAGGTATTAAGGGAAAGCTTGCTTCTTGCTTCTGAGCAAAACATGAAACCGTTATGAAAAAAATGATGCAGAAAAAAAATAATTTCTTCATAACAGCTGCTCTTTTTTCAGCAACAGTTCAAATCTTTTATCCGTTTCGGCCTGGATATATTCAATCTCTTCTTTCTTTAAATGCCTAAACCGCCCCTGATGCTTAATGTATTCGGCAACCGGCTTTTTATCGCCTGTTTTTCTTACTGTATACTTACCGTCTTTTACTTCATACAGCGGAAAAACCGCGGTTAGAACCGCAAGCCTTGACAAGGCGATGGTTTTTTCCGAAGGATACCTCCAACCCGGCGGGCATGGCGCTATTATATGTATAAACTTCAGCCCTCTTATGGAATTTGCCGTCTGCACCTTTTTTATCAAATCCTCTGGATAAGCAACGCTTGCCGTGGCCATATAAGGAATATTATGCGCCGCCAGTATAGAATCTATGTCCTTTTTATACTCATTCTTAAACATATTTGAAGGCGTTGTTGATGTAGCCGCTCCGTAAGGCGTGGAAGACGAACGCTGTATGCCTGTATTCATATACGCCTCGTTATCATAGCACACATAAATAAAATCATCGTTTCTTTCGGCAGCGCCCGAAAGCGCCTGTATGCCTATGTCAAACGTGCCGCCGTCTCCGGCCCACGCCAAAACATTTATATCATCCTTGCCCTGCATACGCAAAGCCGCCTTCACTCCACAAGCGCAGGAAGCGGCTGTCTCAAACGCCGTATGAAACATCGGCACATTAAACGCGGTTGCAGGAAAAGCGCCGCTTAAAACCGTCCAGCAGCAGGCTGGCACAACAACTATGGTTTTATCGCCTAACGCCTTAAGGCAATAACGCATCGCAAGAAGCCCGGCGCACCCCTGACACGCGGCGTTTCCCGAATAAACCAGTTCCTGTTGCGGTATGGTTAATTTCATTTTTTTAATCCGTAAAAATTAAATTCGGCTGCTTTGTGCGTTTCAATGCTTTTGGCAATATTCATAACATCATTTACCGAAACCTCCCTGCCTCCGAGGCCCGCAGTAAATCCGTATATCATAGGCTTAGCTTTAATATTTGCAAGCGCCGCCTTTATCTCCGTAAAAAATATCCCTTCATTACCAAGTGAAATATTTCTGTCAAGCACGCATAAATTTTTAGCGCCCGGGACCAGCTTTATAAGTTCTTCTTTAGGGAACGGCCTGAATGTCCGCATCTTAATAAGCCCCGCCTTTTTTTGCGCCTTACGAAGTTTATCAACCGCGTCGCGCACCACAGAAACCATAGATCCTGAAGCGGCAAATAAAAAATCAGCGTCATCTGCCTTATAGGGCTCTATCAGCGAATATTTCCTTCCGAATGATTTCGCGTATTCTTTTCCGACGGTATTTATCTCTCTTTTGGCGTCTTGCATTGCCTGATGTATCTTATAACGAAACTCATAATACCACTCGGCTGTAACAAGCCCTCCGAAAGCCCTTGGATTATTGATATCAAGTTTATACTCCGGGTTAAATTCAGGCAGAAACCTATCAACGTCCGCCTGGGGCGGCACATCAACCGCCTCGCTTGTATGTGAAAGAAAAAACGCGTCAAGCGATATCATGGCAGGCAAAGAAACTTTTTCAGCAATCTTATACGCCTGAATCACTGTATCCAGTATTTCCTGATTATCCTCGCAGTAAAACTGCATCCAGCCGGTGTCGCGCTGAGCTAAACTATCTGTCTGGTCGGCCCATACTGTCCATGGAGGCGCCATTGCCCTGTTTACATTTATCATTACAATAGGAAGGCGTGAATTCGCCGCCCAAAAAAGCATCTCATGCATAAGCGCTAAGCCCTGAGAACTGGTGGCTGTAAAAGACCTGCTTCCTGCCGCAGACGCGCCTATACACGCAGCCATGGCAGAATGCTCGCTTTCAACCTTTATAAAATCCGACTTTAATTCTCCGTCGGCAACCATGCAGGCAAGTTTTTCCACAACCTCTGTCTGCGGGGTAATAGGGTACGCCGATATCACATGAGGCCTGCATAATTTAGCCGCGTACGCAGCCGCATGATTTCCGGTAATAACCAGCTTCATCCTTTTGCCTCTATCATCTTTATCGCCTTTTTCGGGCATTCAAAAGCGCAAATGCCGCAACCCTTGCAATACTCAAGTATAATCTTTGGTTTATCTTCGGCGGTTATGCAAATCTCCGGGCAGAATTTCCAGCATATCATACAGGATATACACTTATCATAATCTATAACAGGTGTCAACACCCTCCAGCCGCCTGTTTTATTCACAGACGTAGGCACGCTGGACACTGACATGGGCGGCAGGTCTTTATGGGATTTAAATCTTTTTGACGGTTTTATATGCCTCTTTTGCCGCTTCAATGTTCTCCTCCAGCTTTACATAAACCTTCTCAGGCATAGCGCTAATTATGGACTCTAGTTTTACTATTCCGGTTGCCTTTGAAAGCGCGCCGAGTATTGTGGTGTTTACAATCGGATTAGTCCTGTCACCCAAGGCGCGCTTTACGGCTATGGCTGTAGCGTCGCAGATATATACATTAAAATTTTTCGCAAAACTGATTATATTTTTAGAGGAGTTTATCACTATTGTTGAGCCGGGTTTTAAGGCGCTGGTTATATTAAGCGCCGTAACAAGATACGGGTCCAGTACAACGGCAATATCAGGGGATTTTATCTGGCCTCTTGAACGTATGGGCTTTGTATCGATGCGCGTATAAGCGGCAACAGGCGCTCCTCTTCGTTCAACACCGTAAAACGGAAACGCCTGCACAAATTTACCTTCTTTAAAAGCGGCGTTGGCCAGGACAATTGATGCAACTACAGCGCCCTGGCCTCCTCTGCCGTAAAACTTTATTTCATTCATAACTTTTTATACGTATATCAGAAACCTGCCAGGATCTTTTTCATTATAATCCCGACTAAAACAGCAACGCCCAACGATAATATATTGCCTAAAATATAAGAATTGGCCGCTTTAGCCGTATCTTTTACATCAAGGCTAAGACAATTTATAGTAAACAAAGCGATTTTTATTCCAAAGATAACAACTATTACCGTATACCAGCCCAACACGAAAGATGTTGTGTAAATAACCCTTTCAATGCAACCTGTCAATGCTGCCCATCTGGATGATTTGGCCTTGGATTTGACGTATTTCCTTACCACTCTGATGTACGAGGTAACAATATAATGCCCGGCTATCGCTGAAACAACAGCGCCAAACGCCCATACAGCATACATAATATAAGGCGCGTAAATAGATAACGCCCGGGGCGGAGAATCAGCGCCTGGCTGCCTGACAAACCTTTCCTGAGAACCTGAAATAGTCGCGCAGCCGGTTAAAAACGCGCAAAAAAGCGCTGGCCCGGCCTGCTTTAATCTTACTGCTAATCTGACCATAATGCCCTCCTTGGCTTTTTAAACACCTGGCCGTTTATCATTAGTATAATTATAACATCAATATACTATTTGGCAAGAAAATTACTCACAGAGTGATTTTGATCGCTTTGGTGGGGCAAACGCGCTGGCAGCCGGCAAGTTTATCGCATTGTGACTCATCCCTAACCTTACATTTATTGGAGGCTTCGTCTATATACAATATCCTCTCCGGGCACAATACAACGCATTTTCCGCAGGCAGTGCACAAGTATTCGTCTATCAATACTATTTTATTCACTTGTGTTTCTTGCCTATGGTTTCCTGCATAAGGCCCATGGGGCATACAACACACCACGCCCTGTGCTTTGTTAATACTGCAAGCACAACCGAAATAACAGTTGTTATAATGCACATGCTCACAAAAACAGCGCCTATGGAAATAATATTCGCTCCGCTTTTAACAAGCCGCCATACAAGAAAACTCATAAACAAAACAAACAGCGTCCAGCGAAACCACAGTTTTGTAAATATTTTAGGCGCCGGGTTTTTGCGACTCATTTTTGACATCGCTATATCCAGAAAAGCGCCCCTTGGACAAAGGTTCCAGCACCAGTACCTGCCCTTAAAAATAGACATCGCCAGAAGCGCTGCCATCATCGCCAGCACCAGATACCCCAGCTCCGGCGCAAACACCCCACCGATTACTATCAACGGCAACAACCATATCATTATCAATTGAGTTTTTTTCATTTGCGTCTCCGTCTACCTGATTATAATCACAGCCCCCAATGCCATAAGGCAGACGCCGATCCATTGATATGCGCCCAAGCGTTCACCTAAAAATAGAAGCGATAAACCAACCGCGAAAACAAGGCTTAATTTATCAATAGGCGCCACTAATGAAACAGGCCCTATTTGCAATGCCTTAAAATAACAAAGCCATGAAAGCCCCGTAGTAATGCCGGATAATACAAGGAACAGCAAACACCGCCTATCAATAACAAACGGATTTTTCCACTCTTGACGTAATCCAACCAGCGCGCCTAAAAAAAATAAAGATGACTATAGTCCTTAGAAGCGTCGCCAGGTTGGATGGAATATTCTTAACTCCTATCTTCGCCAATATAGCTGTTATTCCGGCAAAAAAGGCAGAACCAACTGCGAATATTTTCCAGCTCAACATCACACCCTCCTGTCCCACGGTTGGAACAGCCCCCTCGGCGTTTCGTTTTGCAGCAACCCCACAGAGCGGCTGCTAGATCGCTTTGATTACGTCTTTGACTAAAACTTGTTGGGTTTCTTTGGTTTTACGGTCTTTGATTTCGATTTTGCCGTCGGTAAGGCCTTTGCCGATGATAACATGGGTGGGTACGCCGATTAAGTCAGCGTCTTTGAATTTGACGCCGGCGCGCTCATCGCGGTCATCTATGATGACTTCGACGCCTTCTTTTATGAGTTTGTCGTAAATATCATTCGCTGCTTTGTTGATTTTCTCATCTGCCGTATTTGTCGGTATAACTATTACCTGATATGGGGCTATTGCCTTGGGCCAGATAATACCTTCTTTATCATGATTTTCTTCTATTGCGGCTGCAAGAATCCTGTTTATACCTATGCCATAGCAACCCATTATAATTGGGTTTTCTTTGCCGTTCTCATCTGAAAAATTAGCTCCCAGCGCCTTTGAATATTTTGTGCCCAGCTTAAATACATGGCCTATCTCAATGGCCTTCTCTTTTTTACCCTTATGCGTAATCTCATCTTCCCCGCTTTCAGATAAAACCATAAACTCATGCGAGGTATCGCCTCCCATAATGCCTGATTCCGCCTCAACGGGTATAGCGTTTAATCCGCATTTTTTAAAAATACTGCAATAGGCGGTGTACATTTTCTCATAATTCCTGTTAAGCCCGTCAGTGTCCTTGTCAAAGCTGTAAGCGTCTTTCATTAAAAACTCTTTTGAGCGTATGATGCCAAAGCGCGGCCTTGGCTCATCGCGGAACTTT
>Ga0100394_1003607_pt1 | contig 12684 bp, 8 predicted proteins | sample CryGeymeta201518_FD_81549 | JGI IMG/M metagenome (GOLD analysis project Ga0100394, IMG submission 81549) | Groundwater microbial communities from Crystal Geyser aquifers in Utah, USA - Crystal Geyser metaG 2015-18 | ecosystem: Environmental > Aquatic > Deep subsurface > Groundwater | place: USA... | reverse complement strand
TTCGCTACCAGTACTAGTACATGTCACATTGGCATTTGTGCAACCACAACATGGTGGCGCTAGTTCATTGGCATCATCTTCCCACCTGCGCCGTCAACTACTTCAAATCAAGCTTATTCCTTTTGGAGAGAAATTTATGACATCGGCCGTCGCATTCAACATCGTCTCAACGACTACAATAATATGCTTTTGGCGACGACTGCTATCAGAAGAGAGGATGGAACGTATACTGCTCAGGCCGAGTCTCTGCTCGATAATGTTGGACAAATCAGTCGCCTCTTTCATGCTTCAGAGTGGGCTGCGAATGCGAAACGGTTCTCCGTTCTGAAAACTTCACGGGGACTGAAACGTATGGCGAGTCGAGGACTCATGACCTCCCGACAGCTACGAACACTGCTAAACACAGACTCGCCGGAAAACCAGTTGCACAGCGCTTGTTTAGAGTGGATGATAATTCGTACGGAACGAGGAATCCAGGACGGTACGTTGCTCTGCGATGCGGCACACCGACAAATGCTTTGGGGAATATCCACCAATTTTAAGGACTGAGTATACAATGATTGGTGACAAATTGGGTGGACGCATGCCGCTGGCTTGTAAGTTTCGCACCTGTGCTCCTCCATGGACTCATAGTCGTGTGTCTCTGTGATGCGTTCGGGATTACTTTTCTAGCTAACTCATCTGATGTTCCATCTTTTTTTGCTAGATACACATTTTGTCCAGGTTTTGGTAGATGTTTTTGTCTGGACGGCGCCAGTAGCGCTTTATGCAGAATTGGGAGTTTGGTCAGTGATTTGCGTCGGCGTCCTGACGCTCTTTTATACAGGATTGATGGATCTTGCAAAAATCTTTCTGGACCCTCTGAACAAAGAGACCTTTTGCAACAATTCCATCTACATGGACATTGGTATTTTAATTCGTTAGGCCAATGCCGGCTCCACGCGCTGGGGGAACGGAGCCGCCACACTTCCCTTCTAATGCTTCAATGCAAGAACTAGAGCAAAGCTTTTTAAAACCATTTTCTAAAACTGCAATTTATAACATATTATCGTCTCCATGGCAAGAGCACAGGAGGAGCCCACAGGCATACACGTTAAAAACGGATGCTCAAAGGAAGTCATTGCGACATGTACAAGTGAATACATAAAATACAAGCGAATACATACTAGTAAAGTATAATCAATGCTACTATGGATGTTAGCCTTTTTTTCTTTCGTGATCCTAATTCAGCAAAGTCTGAACACTCTTAGCGGCCACACTACAAGCGGCATCGTCACCAGCCGCAGCCTTCGTCAGAGCAGCTGGGAGATCGATAGCTTTGCGAGGAGCTTTACCGGCTCGAGCAACCATAAGAACAGTACTGGATAAATCCGATTTCTTCACGTTTAAGTCAACCAGGCGCTCCTCGGTTGTCGTTAGCGTCATAGAGAGGATTTGCAAACTTTGAGTCACCGAGGCCTTCCACAAGTATTCGTCGGGGCCATCAAACTTTGTTTTTGGGTCGTATCGCCATTGAATGAGATGTACAAGGGAAGTCAGCAAAGGTCCCACAAAGACAGATTCCGTTGAGTCCTTGCCACGGGCAAGCATAAGAACAGTTGTCAGATTGTAGGCAAGCTGACCACCATGGAGGCGGTCACCGCGTGCACTTGTTGCCGCCTTGACCGTTTGGGTAAACCTAGCGGCAATAACCCTGGCGAGATCCAACTGTTTCTCAATTGACAGACTGTTCAAAACAATTTGAACGCCGGCAGTAGCGACACCGTGTAGCAGATTCGTATTGACCTCCTTGTCGACAGTTGCATTCTTGGAACCAGTAGCATCCAGCTTCAGCACATCAATGAGAACGCTGGCAATCAGCTCAGGGTTGAGCGTGTCGTCTTGGGTTGCGTAAGGAGCAAGTGCTTTAATCAACTTGATGGCTTCATATTGGAGGTGCCTTTGGGACTTGCAAACACCAAGAGAACAACTGGCCTTGATCAAGTGATGGTTGTTCAAAATCTCTTTACGAATATTCGGTAAAGGAATCAAACCAGAGAGGAACGACATGGCAGCGGCGCACAAGGCAGCATCATCCATGTTTTGAATCTCACCTGGAGTGGCTGGAGGTGCAGCTGGATATGGTGGCGGGGTTTCGGTAGCCACTCCCGCCTCGTCAGCTTCCGCTTCTTCGTCGCAGTCGATTTCTGCATTCTCAATCGTAGGCGTGGCCGCTTCGTCGTCTTCCTCTTTGCCGACCATAGAACCAACAATTTCAACAGCCCGCGCCAAGCAGTCTTCGCAAGCTTCGGCCGCTCCAACGGCCTTGCGTCCCTCAAAGGATGCATCGCATAGCCGTCCAAGCAATCCAAACGCAGCACCCTCGAGTTGCCGGCGTAGAGGAACATCCATGCGCCAGGACGCCATGTGATCTTCCTTGGAGAACAAGCTCAAGATTGACAAAAAAGTGTCCGCTTGCAGCAGTAGAGAAAAGTCATCTTCGCAGGCCTTTTTCAAGACCAATACAGCAGAAAGCTCTCCCTCAGACGCAATCTGGCTAAGCGCATGCAGACCTCCAATGCGGCGAAGAATCTGCAAAGCGCCATCATGTTGTGCCACAGCGGTCAACATGGCCACATCTGGTGCCTGCATTATCTCTTCCTCTTCCTCCATTTCGTATTGATGTAGCCTGGCCCGCTCCAAAAATCGAGAGAGCACCATCGTGCATATTTTCTTGCCCAGATTCTTCGCAATGGCCTGCGCTTCCATAGAAGTCAAAACAATCTTAGACTTTCCACTTGCATCTCGTATTGTACAAATTTCGACGAGGCATTTCATCAAACCACTAGACAAGCGATTTGAGGTCATATCTTCATCGTCGTCATCACCCCTCTGGGTGGAAGTCTCATCGTCTGTCAAACACGCTGCCGCCAGTCCTTCGATAGCGCTGCTCCGTACATCAAAATTGGTGATGGCCTCCGTCAATAGCCCATTTTCGGCGAGACTATTTAAAATACCAGCCAAGAATCGCCGTAGTTCAGAGACGTCCGTCTCGATACCACTTGCAGGTTCAAGATTGAGCATACTAAAAAGAGCAAGTATAGCTTCCTTGGACTCAACAAATAAGTGCAAAATGTCATCAGGGTCGACCTCAACAATTTGCTTCAGTAGACCAAAAGACACGTCCAATAGAGCAGGATCACTCCACAAGGACAATAAAATTTTTGGCACGTTGAACTTAGCAAACAATGCATTGAAGAAGGGGTCATGTTTGTTGTCACTTGATCCAGAATTGATCGAATCCCTAAGTGCCTCTAAAAGGTGGTGCCGAACAAGCGGTTTCGAAATCAGATTAAAGTCTTCGAGACGCAGAGCATCTTTCGGTGTGAACGGCCCATAATCGTTGCCAATTAACTCCAAAAAATGAGCACTGAATGCTGCGGCAGTTTGGGCAGCTTCGATCGGATCCGTGGAGGGTGGGGCATCCTTCAACAAGCAGGCATTCCAGAAGACATGACTTCGTTTTGAGTCAATGGCACAGGCATATACAGCTACCGTAAATAGAATAGCCGCGACAGCTTCGTGTGTATTGTCGTAGCCACTGCATTCATCCCGCACGAGTACCAAGGGTGGTCCAAACAATTTGGGAATTTCATAACTTGTTTCCTCGCCGTCTTCATCCTGAGCGGGAAGTTTCATTCCAGTCTTTAACATGAGCGTAGAACACAATGCCTTCACAAAGTGCCGCTCGCTAGCAACAGCATCCAAAAACGCAATAGCAGCTTGTGATTCCAGTACGGACTGAGTATTGACATCGCTTTCGACATCCGCCAGTAGGATATGCAAAATTTCAAGTCCAACCACAGTGACATTGGCGCGACTATCCGTAGGTTTCTTTGGCTTATCCGTAGCAGCATATCCAATGGCACTACAAATGTCGCGGGCAACGCCTGTATCGAGGATCCGAGCAGCTCGGCGCGCATTGTCATTTTTGGCAATAACTTGCAATACTTCTAGAGCGAGCATAGGAACCTCATCGTCTTCTTCTTGCTTACCCGTTGTACTTCTGCTGCGTAGGAGCTTCCCCAGTGGTTGAACAAGACCTGCTTCTGCCGCACCCACGGCATGAGATGGAACCTGGACGAGTTGCAAAAAGATTTTTAGCGCGGCACATCGGGTCTCTCTCATGCGAACACTGGCACCTGGTGTATTGCCGGTGCTCTGGAGGTAATGCACCATAGACGGCAAGGCATCCGTTGAAATGGCATTCCAGAGGGCCGCATTGTGGCTTAAAGCTTCCAAGGCACTAATGCACTCAGCCTTTAAAGATTCTTGCGTTTCAATCTGTTCAATGCTAGCATCATGAGGGATAGGCAGAGTCATGACCTGAGTGGCTATCCGAATCGCATCCCGAACAGATTGAAGGCCACCGCTTTGGCCAGATGCAACGTAAGGACCGCAAAAGCGTACGAGCGCGAGAGCAGCACTAAACTTGTATAAATCTCCATTGGAGAGAGCATTCCGAAGAATATCACTGATGGGAACTAAAAGTCCGCTATGAGCTAGCTTGGCATGCTGTTCCTGGACACCATTTTGGGCAATCGCAAGCGAAAGTCGCAGCGACGCCGCTACAGTCCCTTCACCAAAACCACCTACTAGCATTGTGGGGAGCAATGGTGGGCTAGAGCGGCCGCCTCTCACAACTACATCGCAAGCGGCGCTGCAAATATCTTTTCGACGACCCACAAATTCATCATCGCGCAATGCCAGCATATTCTCCCCTTTAATAAGGGCTCCCTCTCCTCCACCCGGAGCAACAGAAGACCCGCACATGGAACCAGTGGCGAGAACAGCAGCCTCCAACATGTCCATGAGAGCGGCTTGGTAGTGCGGCCCTACGGCCAGACTTCCCATTAGCGTCTTCTTCGCAGCCGAAGAGGCGACCTGGAGAGACCCCAGGACAACTTCGACAATATTCTGTGGCCCTCGTTGTTGCTTTCCACGCGACCTGTTGTAACTGTAAGAGTCTGCATCCACGGCGTCCATTAGGCGCTTCATTCCAATAGTTGTATCATCCGTCAACGCAATTCCAAACAGGCAGCAGAGCAAACGGAAGCAAGCTGTTTGTGATTTCATTCCACCTACGGCCTTATCTTTCGAATCCCATTCCACTCCAGCTGACAAAACCTTGGATGAAAATGAAATGGCCCCAACGTCTAACGCTTCGATCAATTGGTCCAGCAATTCCGAAGAAGCTCCCGATGGATGCTGCCATGCAAACATGAGCACAGAAGAGACTGTTTCCAGCACACCAAGACAGCGAGGGGCCGTATCTCCTCGAATCGTGGAAGGTGCCAACATGGAGGCATCATTCGAAGCTAGCAAGAGAGGCGAAACGACCTTACGCGTCTGCAGTTCCATTATTGCTTCAGCCGAGCAGGACGTCAAAGATGCAAGAAGAATACCAGCACATTCTCTCATTCGGGAAGCCGGAGTATCAGTAGCCGAACCAAGTGACTGAGCAGAAGTAGATTGTAATAATTCAAGCGCCGCATCAATGGTTCCCTCTTTTGAGTCGCGATAAGATGCAAGAAGTGGGTTAGGTCAATTATTTGCCAAGCATCAATGACAAAGAATCAAGATTTTGTCTTTCGTTTAGCGTACCTTCGTTCAGATTCATGAGAGCCTCCTTAATTTTAGCGGGAGCTCCGGCCTGTTCAAGTCCCTCTTCGTACTTTCCCGAGGCCCAAGCTCGTCCCATTTCGCCGACGGCCAAGACCACAGCAGCCAGAGTCTCCATGGCAGCTTTCTTCAGTTCCACAGGGCGTCGAACCTGTTGGCGGACAAGGGACAACAAGGCTGGCAAACACGCACCCGTCGCAATTTCTAAGGCAGCTTCACGACAAGCACCCATGCCGTCTTTGTCCTGGCGCCAATCGTACTGCTGGGGCAAGCTGGCTGTTGCGGCTGCCTGACTGAGCAGTGGCCCTACCAAAGAAGCTAGTAACTCGCATCCCATTCCAGCTACAGCATTATCGGCTGAAATTAAGAGTTGAGAAACAGCATTACCGCATCCACCACCGGCTAATATAGCTCGAACAATTTCTCCATCCTTCGTTTCAGATACACCGGGTTGGCCTCCCGTCATTTCAGCTAGTGCAGCACGACTGTTGTCCATCGCGCGAGTGCTCGCCAGAATGGCCTGACAGGTTCCCACTGCGTGGGCTCGAGTATCGGTATCTTCCGCTCCAATGAGACTGCAGAGAATCATGACACCGCCGGTCGAAACCAATTGATCCAAAAATGACTTGTACTCTAAATCATCCGGCGCTTCTCCGGACGCCACGGCTGCCGCCACTTCATTAACAGCCTCAGTAGCACGCCGTTGATCTTCCAAGACCAAATGGTGGATGGTCGATGTTGCCCAGCGTTGAAGATTGGGATTTTTCGAGACAGAACAGTGATCTAGCATATTGCGGAGAGCTCGGGACAAGTCCAACGAATCAACACCGCCGTATTCTTCACCGTCGTTCGTTGCAACCATTTGCTCGTGTTTGCGTGTCAGGCTCTTTAGGATTTTCGGTTCCGTTAGATAAAATATGGCCCGAGCCGCCTGCTCCTGGATGAACAAGGTTCTGCGATCGGAGCCCGTTCGTTCCAACAAGCCCATGATACTTTCCATAGCCCTGTTTCCTCCGTACAGAAAGAGAGCATGAGCGTACTCCGCCTTGCCTACCACACTCTCGAGAGCCAATAAAGATGCAATGGCCCGCACCGTTCGGTCAGCCGTTTCTCGTGAAAATAATTGATTCATCAAAGCCGGGATGAAGACACTGGGGGGAATGGTAACTTTATCGTCCAAACTGGTAGGAGGATTATTTAACATTTGGTCAAAATCCGACGTGAGCGCCGCGAGTGCAGCATTCACATTCGAAGCCGATGCCACGCCATCATCTTCAACCGAGTGGTGTCCCGGCGTGTACAGCAGAATGGGCGTAAAGTAACGCCGCAAACTGAAAAAGTTGCCCTTTTCAATATCCTTGTTGCAAAAATCGCAAACGCGGACTGGTTTTTCGAATTCGGGTCCTTCCAATGGCAAGTCGACGCGATGACTGGAACAGGGATCGCAGAAGACATCTCCACAGAGACGGCAATGGTGTCGTCGTTTGCTCAGTGTAAAAATAGCATCGCAGTGGGGACAATTTGGTCGCAGGGCGTCTTCCACCTTTTTGACGGAAAATTCCAACGTGGGCATACTGTCACTAAAGTCTACTTGTTCCGAATGCCACTGATGCGGTTGGGAATAGGCTTCGCTATAAAAGGACGACGTGGCATTGTAGTTGGACGTACTGCTAGACAAGCCGCGCTGGGGTGACGCTGACGCCTGGGACAGCATGCCCTGAAAGGAACTGGACGATGTGGCAACCGTGGCCGGTGCATGCGACATGGCTGCGGGTGCCGATGCCTGGACCGCCTTGCTGGGCTTTGTCCACGTTGTAATTTTGCGTTCGTGGTCGACGTAAAACGGCTTGCCGGTGGTGGGATCGTGCATCTTTTCCCAGTTGGCTGGAAGGTCATCATCGTCCGAGTCTTGTCGGGAGTCTTGGTACGGATTGGGCGGAGGAGACGCGGCTTCTTCCTCGATCCAATTCGCGGGAGGGTCCCATTGTGTCTTTCGCGTTACACGGTTGGCATAAAAAACACGACCCGTCTTTGGGTCCGTGCTCTTCATCCAGCCTTCAGCGGCGGCGGGATTGCTGCTGCTGCTCATGGTCATCATTTAAAATAAAGATTTCGTTGAGTTTGACTACTCGTAGTAGAAGCAATAGAGGCTTACTTCTTTCTTCTTGAACCTCCTCTCCTGTGCTGCAGTTTGTGCGGCTTGTTCTACTGAATTCTTGGAGTAAAGGAGTGATTGACTCGTCTTCAAGTCTAAAAAATTATTGTAATTATTTTGTCTTGATTTATTATGAATTTTTTTGTCGTGCATGCAGCGCTGCAGTGATCATCGAAGTCGTTCGTGTTGAGGGAAACAAATTTGATAAAGTTTCAGCACGCCAGGTCGGCAAACTATGGAGCAGCTGTGCGATTGAAACGTCAGAGCAAATATGCGGTCTTTATCATTTTGAAGCATTCATCTGCTCGGGTGGATAGATGTGCGGTGTCTATTGTCTCTCTTGAAGACATGATGACAAAAAACAGGCGTAGATATTTCCTTCTGATACTACTACCGGTACTAGCTAGTAGACTACTGAGTACCTACTAGTACTAGTAGTAGTAGTACATCGTTTGTCACTTTTGTGAGATATGATGACCTACTAGTAGTAGTACGGTACATCGTTTGTCACTTTTGTGAGATATGATGACACTAAAAAGAAGCCTGAGAATTTCCGTGTGTTCTCAATGTTAATATTCACAGAGTCTTCTGTCTCTTTTTCAGACAAGATGACGAAAAAGAAGCTTGGTGCTTTCCGTGAGCAAGAAACAGTGATACCTCATTTGTTCTTTGTTCACCATGTCAAAGCCCAAAGAGTACGTCCAAGTGATGTGGTGGGCAATTAACAGCGCGTGCCTTGAATAAAGAGATCCGCCAAAATGTCCTGATAGTACGTGTATCCAAAGTATGTCTGAAGACAGTACCAATGGTAGTTGTACCACGGTACGTCGCTTGCGTAACCTAATCCGCCAATCAGAGAAACGCCAATAATTGTCCAGAGGAGCCGATCTTCCGACGTCAGGATCTCTAAAAAAAGGACAGAGGCAACCTGCAACTTTTCTCTCATCAATTATTCATGTTTTTCCCAGTTCTCACAATTTTCTTCTTCTTAATATTACGGTCAACGTGCAATCCATTCTTTCCTCGACGACTATTCAATCCAACAAAAATCAAACAGCCATGAACTCTGAGACCGGACTTAATACTATGAAAGACGACGATGTCGAAAAAAAGAATGGTATGTTTAAATCCTGCACTTATGTTATATCAAATGGAGGTTTGTTTGCGAAGAGGTTTTTTTCAGTCGTTTGGTTGAATTTGAATGTGCTGCTTTGCAGTCCTGCAATCCTTCGACTCACCAATTTTCCTGCTATGCTTATTTCTACAGTGGTGTACGTTCAACAACCAACTGCCGCACCCGCCGCTGCCATGCCCAGCGGACACAACTTGGTGCTCTTGGCACTTCTTATGATCATTGCTATTTGTAGCATCATTATGGTCGGAGAACTGGGAACTGTTATTTTCTTTTCCTCAAAGAATAACGAACCCGCCACCATTATCGTCAACAGCGGCGAGTCCAGCCAATCTGTCGCCACTACCACCAGTGCCCCTGTCGCTGAAAGTGCAGTGGACAGTGCGCCCGTTGCTGGATCCGAAATCAGTCAGGGAAATAATGTCTGTGAGGGAGCCAAACTTGATTTGCCTAATGTCCAGTGTGTTGTGGATGCAGTCACCAATGTCGGACCTCAGGCTGGTGCGAACGACCAAAGGATACAAGGGAGACCTTAATGTCTCTCATGTTCCCATCACCACCCCTTACTACCAAGCCGGTCTCTGCCCTGTGAACGTTCATTGGCATTTGGGAACCGAACATCTCTCCGTTGGCGAATACGACGAATCTGGTGTTGGACCAGCTGACAAAGATCACCGGGCACTTGCCACCGAAGATGTGGACGCTGGATACCGATGTAAGCTGTATAATGAAAATGATGCCAAGTTCACCAAGCCATTTGAATGGAAGCATTGCATCGGAATGGAAGTTGGAGAGACCTATGAAGTTCACTGGCCTCATTCTGCTGCCGGTGCCTGTGGAACTCCCAACCAATACCAAACTCCTTTTTATGATGGTGTTTTCTGCAACCTTGATATGGAAACTCTTACCACCTTGACTCCTCAGGATATTGCTAAGGCTGTTGGTGTCCAGGCACAAATCTTTACCATTGTGAATGATGAGCAGTACTACTATCCTGACCTCATGCGTGGCATGATTGTGGACGGAGAGAAGGGTGCTGATATTGCCAAGTACACTGGATCGACTACTGGTTCTACCCGTGACAATGAAATTTGCTCCAGCTACTCTCCCATCACTTGGCAGGTAGACCGGAAGTGCCACCTCATTTCTGCCTCCTCTTTTGACAAGATGTGTGCTGACATGAAGGCCCAGCGCGATGATATGTCTGATGACTTGCACGCTCATGGGTCCCGTGTCCTTGTGGATGATGCATTTGTTGCCAACAACCAACAAAACCGTTTCCTCCGTGCCTAGGCATCTTCATGTACATTCGATAACATCAATTTGAATCTTCAATTTGGAGCAGTCAAGCTATAATGAATATTTAACGACTAAGATTCCATACTGTACAGTATTATCATGAGCGACTACTCAATGCTTTTAAGCACGTCAAAAATCGTCTCTACACGACATCCGTCAAGTCTTGTGCAAACACCCCCGTTGCCCCGTTTTCTTCCGTTGCTGCATCAGCTACATCGGAGGGAGTCTCCTCCACTTCCAACAGAGGAAACACTTGAATTTCATTCTTGTGCCATTCCACCGAACTAGCTGATACCACACAGACCACCACTTCCCAAATGTAAGGCACGAAAAAGTTCTCGGGGTCAGCTTCCTCTTCGTATGAAAATCGAAAGTCCTCCTTGTCCGTATTCTTCTTTTTCTTATCGGCCACAGAAGCTTGGATTTGATCCATATTTTCCGTCAACAATTGCAATGCTTTCGGTGCTGTTCTAGCGTTGACATTTGATTCGATGATTTTGGCGGATGCCTTGATGACACCCTGGATTCGATTGATCTCGGCTTTTTTGAATGGGGAATCTATCGGTGGAGCACAATGAGGTGAGACGGGGTAGGGAGGGAGTATGCAGAAAAAATAGTAGGGGCACAAAGCAATCTATCATCACTATACTTACGTTTCATAGCAAACAGCTTCTTGAAATCTGCTTGGTGATACATCAGAGCATACACCAGGTGCAAATTCCGATCGATGGTATTCTGGGCCAAAGCATGCTTGATTAGACGAAGCAAGGCACGCGATACTTCTGAATACATGTCAAGAAGAGGATTCTCTTCGTCGTCTCTTTCCTTTTTCGATTCCTCTAAAGTCATGGCAGAATATTTCTTCATGCACGACACTGCCACCGCTGCCAATCTCATGGCAGCGTATTCGTGTAAATCAACAACCGAGTGCGATAAATTCATAAGAACAGCACAGCAGTTGCTCAATAGGAACATGTCGTGGAGACGATTTAAGTTGAAGGTCAACGACCGTAGCAAGGTCAGCAGCATGACCGACCCCAGGCTAATGTCCTTGAGGTAACGCTCTTTGTACCAGGGCACACTCGAGACCATTGTCCTTCGAAATACATCAGAACCAAAGGATGTATCCTGTGAAAACAAGAGCAAAAGAATGACAACCAGGTAAAGCTGCGACTGGGATCGGAACGGACATGTGCGAATGTTGACTTGATAAAGGCCAGTTGACGTTGTTTCGGTTTGTGTGCTCTTGGCCTGAAAATCCAATGCCGAGACGTGCCGTGCCGATGCCGAAAGGTAGAGTGTCCGCAAAAGCGGAATAACTAGTGTATCTAAATCAGACCGAACAGCGATGGTCTCCGCAAATAATTTGGAACTTTGCAGTAGAGTGTAGATGGACAGAGCCCCAACCTCTGTGTGTAGGATATTCCCATACGTCAAAAAGAGCGTTTCAAAATTCAACATCAAGCCATGTTTCCTGGAATGCACGGACATAGCTCCTGGTAAATCCTCTTGCTGCTCTCTATCTAAAGCACCCAACAACGACATACTTTCGTTGAGCTCGGCTGGTCGACTCACAGGATCCGGAAGGTCTGGTAACCCCGAACTGTCGTGACCACTTTCCCATCGATTGTCCGACAAGGCCGATAGCTCTATTTGAAACGGATTCCCTTCCAGTGGCTTTTCGCCGTCGTCGTCACCAGCAACCGACTGTTGAATTTGTCCTCCATTGATCAAGACACGTCGGTTGTTGGCTAGGAGCAAAAACAATGCCGAAGCTAAATCGGCCACAGGTGATTCAGTAACCCACAAGACATCCCGGGTCCGGCTTTGGCCCAGACTGGCAGCACTATTATAATGACGCTTCCGAGAATCATCAAACCCATCCTGCTTGTGGTGCCCCCACAATCCCAAGGCTAATCTGACCAATCGAAAGGGCAACATGATGATGGTTGATGCCTGCACTAATACTCCCTTGGTGGCATCCAATAAAAAGGAGTGGTGGTTTCTGCTACCCACTTGTGACGTTAGCAAACTGGTGCTCGAGTCTCCCAAATTTCCAGAGTCAAGGCCTTGCTTGGATTTTTGGGGCGCTGCAGCCGAAACGACCAAATTGGACTCGTACATGCCATCAGGTCCTACTTGTTCGCCCTTGGCAGCTGCGACGGATTGTGCTAACGAATAATGATATCGTGCAATGGACCGGGCCGGAGATGCTGGTCGTTGCATTTGCCATTTCAAGCATGCCGACAATATGGATTTAGGAGTCCACAATATATTGCTGTCATTGTCATTGCTGGTCAAACTCCCCTGACTGCCATGCTGGTTGCGACGTTGTTCTTGAGCTTGCGCATGCCGTGCTTGATCCATAATGAGATCCAAAAAGAAGTCACACTGTCTTGATTCGGGGTGTTTGGCTTGATACATGCTGGAAACCATG
>Ga0100394_1003573_pt1 | contig 12742 bp, 11 predicted proteins | sample CryGeymeta201518_FD_81549 | JGI IMG/M metagenome (GOLD analysis project Ga0100394, IMG submission 81549) | Groundwater microbial communities from Crystal Geyser aquifers in Utah, USA - Crystal Geyser metaG 2015-18 | ecosystem: Environmental > Aquatic > Deep subsurface > Groundwater | place: USA... | reverse complement strand
TTCGATTTCGTTTTTTCAGTGAAACGGCAAAAGACACCAGAATGAACAGCATTAGCACTATTGCGATGATCGCAACATACTGCCAGCGTTGTGCCAGCTGTAATGTGCTAATGTATTGTTCAGCGGCGAGTTTTTCAGCGGCTAATTGATCGTTCTTTTCTTGTTGGCGGGTAAAATCGAATTGAAATCGTAATAAGTTAGCTTGTTGCTCTCGGGCGTTAGCTTGTTGGCGATTATTCAGCTCAACATATTGCCCTAGCTTGGTATAGGCCAGCGAATATTGTCCGGCTTGCGCCAGCGCATCGGCGTAGTGTAAGTGCAGCTGCAGCATATAACGCGGTACCGCTTGCTCTGACAGTAACTTGTCTGCTAACGCTAAGCTTTCTAAGGCGGCGTTTACTTGCTTATCTGCCAATAAAGCTTCGCCCTTATATAATGCTAGTAAGGCTTGGTAGGTTTGCAAATTCGCCATATTAGACGGGTTACCATGGTTTAATACACTTTCGGCTTCTGCGGCAACAGCAAGCGCGTTATCGAATTGTCCCAGTAAATTATATATCCACACCAGGTTTACGTTGGTGTACGCTATCCACTCAGGTACAGCGAGTTCGTTATAGACGTCGATAGACTGGTTAAAAAGTGCTAATGCCTGTTCAGGTTCGCCACGTTCTGCATAAGAAAACGCTTTTTCATGCATGATCATGGCGAGCCGAAAACGTTCCTCTGGCGCATTAAATTCTTTTTCCGCTTCGTCAATATAGGTAATGGCTTTGTCGTATAGCCCCATGCGTCGATATGCCGACGCTATAGATAACACCAGATCGCTAATATAAGGTTTGTAACCAAGCTGCTGTAAACGCGGATAGGCACTGAGATAATGGTTTAACGCATCAGCGTAATTGCCTTGATAAGATGATATGTTGCCAAGTTCGGTCTCGCTTAGGGCTATAGACAGCGGGTCTTCACTATACTCGGCAGCGCTATGAGCGAGATTGGCACTTTTCAGGGCGAGTTCGTTTTCACCCAGCATGTTGTACAGGTAATACCGACAGGTATGATAGTCATATTGTGCTGGAAAATCGTTAGCAGATTGCGCCTGGTTTAATTTTGTTTTACTAAAGGCGATTCCTGCTGCTGGATTATCAAAATAAGCCAACAGGCAGCGCTGTCTGTCTAGTATATTGGCGCGTTCGGCATCGTTTTGCGGTAATGCATTTTCAAGTTCAGCAAGTGTTTGACGAAAATCCTCGGGCTTAAAAAAATACCGCTCACCACTGCTAATTTCCTCAATTAAACGATCGAATTGCTGTTGCTTCGCTATCTCGGCAACAGTGACAAAACTGAAAAACAACAGTGTGACAAACGTAAATGCTTTCAAACAGTTGATCCCAATAAAGAATGTGCTGATATAGCATAGCTGAAACGCCAATAAATGGCGTCTCAGCAACCGTGTTTCAGCTTAAGGTTTTTTAACCCAATTACCATCTAACAAAATATAATGCCCGGCACTGGTACGTTCCAGTGCTTTTTTGCCGGCCATGGCTTCTACATCGGCAACTGCAATATTATTTTGCTGCGCTAAGCGGCTATATTCTGCCCGGCGTGCATCGTTAATTAACTTTACAATGTCGGCTGTATTAGCATCATTTTGTACCGCACCCAAATAACCATTAGCTTGCTCGCCAACGAGTCCTTGGGCTTTAGCCTGGCCCAGTGCCGCCATGGCTTGTTGCAAGTTCATTGCCAGTACCGGCAAGCTTAGCGCGAACAGGGCAGGCAACAGTAGCATTTTGATATGTTTAATCAGTTTCATGTTGGGCTCCTTAGAATAAACCGCTGTCGTCGCTGAACAGTTCGTCCAACTGTTTATCGACCTTGATATAAATTTCATGCTGAATTTTAACGTTCAGGTTAATGTTGATTGGCTCGGCTGGCAAAGCGACCTGCACCTTTGGGGTGCAAGCAGCCAGAACCAGCGCCAGCACTGCCGCTGCGCTTAGTTGTTGTATCATGGTTTAACTCCATTAGTGTTTTTTATGCTTTGCTGTTGGATCCGTTGTTGTACCCGCTGTTTTATTTTGTCACTGATTTTGCTGCTAAGTTGCAAGCTGGTAATAAGCGCGGGTAAATCTTCTTCCAGATTAATATTTAGATTGATGGCTCTGCCATTTTCCAGCGCCGGGTTGCTACCTTGTAGTTTCAATGCAAGGCTCAGCTTGCCTTGCGTGTCATAGTTAACGTCGCTGGAAAGTACGGAGTAGTGAAAATCATCCAATGCTTCGAGCACCACTTTCATCCCTGCGTTTCCTGCAGCCATATTTTGGGCTCCGGCAGGCCGGTATTGTAGTTCTCCACCCGGGCTTTCTGCGGCAATTGCGCCGTTATTCACGGTAACGCCAGTGCGATTAATTCGAAGCGGTACGGTGCCGGAGATAAGGCCACTGCCGGTTAAATCAGTCGTGGGATGTTGTTGCAACAGATTTGTTAGTGCAATTTGTTGTAGTTTTAGTACCACATCTTGCTGAGCCAATGCTAAATCCAGTTGGGTGGGTTGCAATTGGATTTGCCCTCCCATGGCATTAATTTGTAGCTGTTTGATATCCAGTATTCCGGCACTGATAGCATCCATGTTGGTCCGGTAGTCAGCATTAAGTAGCAAAGGGCCGGCAATCAGGCCATGGTTAATTTCTGCCAGCCGTGCTTCTGGTGCATGGATTCGAATTTGCCCGTTTTCGTATTCCAGTTGTATGGTGCTGGCTAAGTCTTTAAACAGGCTGCGATCATAAATACCACTGACGCCAGACAAGCTGAGCTCGGCTGTGGTGTTTATTGCTGGCAACAAGCTTGCTTCGCCGCTTGCATCAAGCCGTCCTCGGTTAAGTTCTAACAGCGCTGGCCAACTGGTCAATGTTGCCGCCAGCGGATTACCCGCAAGTAAAAATATGTCGTCCAGTTGCCAGCTAACGGTAAGGGCGTCGTTAACATAGCGCAGTTGATGTGCAACACCCAGGCTGGCGCTGTTTGTCAGTTGTCCGGCCACGCTTAGCTCGCGTAAATTGCCGCTAAGTTCCGCCTGCCATTGCCAGCTAAGAGGTTTTAATTGTGCTTGTTTTAGCTGGCCAATGTTAACGCCAACTGCGGCTTGCAACGTGGTGTTGTTAAACAACGTATCGCCACTAAAACGGCTGTTTTTTGTGGTGATATTACCCTTGAGTAGCTGAATGTCTGTTGTATTAAGTGAAGCAAAATCGGCAGTGGTATTTTGCAGATCCAGTTGCCACTGGTCGGCCAGCCAATACGCATTAAACTGAGTTTGCAGCGCAAGCTTCTGCAAAAGAACGTCTGGGGCCGGCTTTAATTGCTGCTGCAATAGGCCAAGCTTGCCATTATGTATTTGTGCGCTAAAAGGGGGGGTGAGGTTGAACGTTGCATCACCCGTAATATCAACCTCGGTGGCGCCTTTGGAACTTAGTGCCAGTTTTAATGGCAGCGCAGTAAGCTGTGGCAGAGTGTGTCCGTCGGCGGTGAGTGTGATATCGACGCTGTCGGCTTTAATGCCCTGCTGCAGTAAATCTTCGGATAATTCTGGTTGTAATAAGGTTAAATGGCTATTAAGTTGATATTGGCTGAGTTCGCCGTGTTGCAGGCCCAGTTTGGCTGTAACACGGCCTTGTAACTGACCAATGCCTGGCAGTACTAAAGGCGAGGGCAGTTCAGCATCTAATTGCCAATGTCCGCTCGCTTCAGCGGCTATGTTTGCCAGCGAGGAGGTGCCAGGCAATTGGAACTGCCAGTCGCTTCGAACTGACACGGGGGCAGTAAAGCGCTCGAGGGCTTCTGGCGGAACAGCGGCTTGCCATAATTGCAGTTGTTGGATTATCCAGGGTGATGGGGGGGCAATATCTATGGTTAGCTTGCCAGTGACATCAATGCTGTTATGGCCACTTAATTTCTGGTGAAGTTGCAATTGCGTGTTGTTATCTAAATCCAGACGCAAATTTAACAGTGGTAGCTGCTGCACGGTAGTGTAATCGCCGCTAAGGGTTAAGCGGGGTGTATTCGGGGTGTTGGTGTCTGCTGCACTAAGCTGATATTGCAGTTGTTGTGCTACGTTATCTAAAGCTGCAGACAGCTGGTAGCTGCAGTCTCCTTCGGAACAAGGCAGATGCAGTACCAACTGGTTAATGTTTATCTGTTCTGGAAGGTTTGCTGGCAGTTGCCAATCTGCAGGCAAAGAGCCTGCGGTTGTAGGTTTGGGGTTTTCAGCTTTTTGCGGCCACTGTAATAAGCGGATTTCACCGTTGCCAAGTTGTACCGTGGTTAACCTGGGGTCGAACAGCTGCCAACTTAGGTTAATATCGTTGAGTTGTATCTCTAATTCCGGGTTATCAAGGCTGAAACTAACGCTACTAAGGTGTAACTGACGCAAGCTAAGGCTGCTGATCTGGTAGTGCAGGTTTTGCAACGGCAGGGCAGCGAGCGTTTTTTGCAGATACCAATACGCGCTTGCTGTTAACAGCAGTAACAGTGCTAAAGCTATAAGCAGCGTTTTTTGCCACCTGCGCATAACGAGATCCTTTAAGTTGTTAAGCTGAGACTAAAGCGAATCTACTGAATAGATAATGAATATATCACGTTGTTTATCACGTTGTTTAACAAGGTGTTGCAGTGACATAAAAAAGGGCAGCTAGAGCTGCCCTGATTTTAAGCAATACTGTTAACGCAAACCTTTCACCGGTTATTCTTTACGAGCCGCGGCTGAGGCATCACGCAGGGCGCGGAATTCGTTGCCTTCATGCCAGTTTGGCCAGTTGCGACTGTTTGCCAGCTCGTTACCTACCTGATAAAACAAGAATAAATCCTGCTGCGCACCGCGTAAGTCCCAGTTGTCGTTATATTCGTCGCCTACCTTGTGATAGCAACATTTGTTGTACTCGGCACGCTGTGCCTTGCCCCATGCTTCGCCATTTTCAAAATGGTCGTTACCACCTTTTGCATACAGTATGGGTACGCCTTTTTTCGATAGATTAAAGTGATCTGAGCGATAAGCAATACCCGCTTCAGGGTTATGCTCGCGCACGGCATAGCGGCCTTGTTGTTCAGTATATTTGATTAAAATATCTTCAGCATTGTTGTTACCTAATCCGACAATGACCATATCTTTCATTGGGCCATAAACGTTCATCACATCCATGTTAATACCGACAACGGTTTTTTCCAGCGGGAATACCGGGTTGGCAGCATACCAGGCTGAACCTAATAAACCACGCTCTTCGGCGGTAACTGCAACAAATGCGATAGAGCGTTCTGGTTGCTGTTGCTGAGTAAAATACTCGGCCAGAGCCAGTAAGCCACCGGTGCCGGACGCATTGTCCTGCGCGCCATTAAACACCTTATTATTGGGGTTAGAAAAATCCATACCCAGATGGTCCCAGTGTGCCATATACAATACAAACTCATCCGGGTATTTGCTGCCTTCGATATAGCCAACGACATTGCTTGAGGTAAGCTCACGCAAGTTGTTTTTTACGCTAACCGATGCAGTAGCATTTAGAGGTACTGCTTTGAAGTCTTTTTCCAGCGCTTTTTTATGCATAGTGGCTAAGTCGGTACCAATATTGGCAAACAGCTTTTCAGCTGACTCCGTAGTAACCCAACCTTCTACTTTTGCCAGATCGGCATTTTTATTTTCATTGATTAAATCAAATTTTATCGGTGAGCCATGTGCCACCACGCCCCAGCCGTAGCTAGCAGCATCAGTTTCATGAATGATTAGTGCCATAGCGGCGCCCTGGCGGGCAGCTTCTTCATATTTGTAGGTCCAGCGGCCGTAGTAGGTCATGGCATTGCCATTAAATAGTGATGGATCTTGCGTAGCAAACCCTGGGTCATTAACAAACATCACCACGGTTTTGCCTTTTACATCCAGGCCTTCATAGTCGTTCCAGTTATATTCTGGTGCAACAATACCGTAGCCCACAAACACCATTTCACTGTCAGTCACGTCAACCTGTTCTGTAACCTGCTTGGTCCATGCTGTCATGTCGTCACGGTAATTAAATTGTGCTGGCAGGTTGTCGCCTTTTAAGGTCATAGCTGAGACGTTTTTGGGATCTATCTGTACCAGTGATACCGGTTGCTTGTAGCTGTCACCGTCTATGGGTTTTAAACCGATTCGACGGAAGTTATCTTCTAAAAACGCCACTGTTAACTCTTCACCTTTGGTGGCAGGGGCGCGGCCCTGAAACTCATCTGAGGACAGCGTTTTTATATATTCACCTAAACGTGGGTTAACGTCGGCGAATTTCAATTCGGGGGTCTTGGTGGCCGTATCAGCCAGCTCTGCTGGTTTTATTTCAGCGGTTTTTACATCAGCATGTTGCTCTGAGCAAGCGCTTAGCAAGGTGCCTGCCGCAAAAGCTCCGGCTAGTAGCGTAAACCTGGAAAGGGTAATCATAGTCACTCCGTGGTTTTTATCGTTATATGTCGCTGTAGTCTCAGCGTTCTGTGTTAAAAGCTATTTATCTTAACGTATCTGCAAATCAGCGACCAGTATAGTGGTCGCAGCTGCAACGCGCTTAGTCTTTATAGCCCCATGGTGTGGGCGGTAAAGCCACCGGTTTGGTTAGGTCAAAGTCAACGCGAAACTCCCGGCCTTCCCGGATCAGGCGATAAGTAAAGATTTGTGGGTAGATATACATTTGCCATATGTTGGTATTTGACTGTGGATTACCCAATCGAGAGAATAGTTCTTTGGAGTACTGATCGGCCGGAAAGCTTTGCACGTTTGACCAACCCGCATCCGTGGTATGGCCGCCATACATAGTAGAGACGTCATGGCTACCGTCTTTGTTACGGTGATCATGCTTTAAACTCAGGCCAGATCCGGTTTTTGAGATGATCCAGGTGCGGGAATGATTATCGCCAACATGGAATGGGATCTGTAATTGGCTGTCTGAACATTTACGCACATGCATAATTAAGCTGCCGTCAAAGCCATCACTTTTTGGGGTGTCCATTACCACTTTGCCCGCAAAGGCTTTACCGCAGTGCGCGCGCAGATTATCAAAGTAAGCATCGTGGCTGGCAATGGACACCAGTGGTGCCGGTTGCACAATATCAGCGGTGGCGATGGCCGAAAAGCTCAGGGCGATAGTGGTTGTAAACAGAGTTCTGTGCATATATCTCTCCTAAATAACACGGCCGGACTATAACCTTTGCGCGTAATGGCTGCAAACCGGTGTTACTCTTAAGTGAATGACGACAGGAGTATTGAAAATGCAAAATGAATTAGATGGCAAATTTCTACTTAGCGTGTTTGGCAAGGTGGAAAAACACGGCAGCGCTGTTAACAACGAATTGGGCGCTGGTTTTGAGTTGGATGGTATAACGGTGAATTCCGGCTTTGATGGCTACGAAGTGTATTTAAGCGATGGCAAGGTGCAGTTAACACTGGGCTTCCATAACAAATGGCACAGCGATGCTGCCAATGAGGCTGATATGGACGCCTTTGTGTCACAGCTTAAAAAAATTAACCATAACTATTGATTTATTTCATTATTGCTAAGGATTTGTTCAGTTTAAACCGCTACCATAGCGCACAAATATCAGTGCTGGCAGAGACTACAGCGGGCTTTATCTGAATAAATAGCTGTTTGGACGGCTAAAAGGCTATTGCTTGAAAGTCCAAAACAGGATAAGGTGTCGCCCGTCAATCATATCTGATAGACCAGAAGAGGTGCGTTAGCCAGGTAGTTCAGGACAGATGTCTATACATCGTAGCCTGAATAAGGGGGACTAACGCCGAGGGAAATGCGGTTATAGAGCTGTATCTCCCGGTCGTTAAGGCTGAATCCTTACGACTGTCACCTGAATTTCGGTGGAGAGCTTCTGGCCTTTGTTAAGTACAGTTTTCAGAATTTACAGAAGCTCTCTGTTTCATTCTCGTTTTGCTGTTAGCAAATGCCATGCTCTGCTTATTATGTTTTATAAGGAGAGGCAACCTTGTCCAATCTTATTGTTGCAAAATTCGGCGGCTCTAGTGTCGCAGACTTCGATGCGATGTCGCGCTGTGCTGATATCATTCTGGCGGAACCGGCTATTCGTTTAGTGGTGGTTAGCGCCAGCTCCGGTGTCACTAACCTGCTGGTCGATATTACCAAACACACTGATGTTAGCGAGCGCTATGCCTGCTATCAGGGCATTGAACGCATTACGCTGGCGGTACTAAACCGGTTGCAGCAGCCTGATGTCGTTGCGGCTGATATTGCGCAGTTGCTATCGGCACTAAAAACGCTGATAGAACAAAGTGGTGCGGTGTATAGCGCTGCTCACAAGGATGAGATCCAATCCTTCGGTGAGCGTTTAAGCTCAGTATTGTTTGCGCAGGTACTACGTGAACGTGGTGCGGCCGGTTTATGTTTTGACGCCCGTCGTGTTATGCGCACTGACAGTCGTTTTGGTAAAGGTGAGCCACAGATTACTCAAATTAGTGAGTTATGTGCCATACACTTGCAGCCTTTATTGGCGGATAACGTGGTGGTAACCCAGGGCTTTATTGGTGCGGATGACGTTGGGCAAACCACCACGCTTGGTCGCGGCGGTTCAGATTACAGCGCTGCACTGCTTGGCGAAGCGTTAAGTGCATCTGTGGTACAAATATGGACTGATGTAGTGGGTATTTTTACCACTGACCCACGTTTAACCGAGCAGGCGCGCTGCATTAAAGAAATTAGCTTTGACGAAGCGGCTGAGATGGCTACTTTTGGCGCCAAAGTACTGCATCCTGCTACCTTGATACCTGCGATGCGCTGCAATATAGGGGTGTTTGTTGGCTCCAGTCGCGAACCACAAGCCGGCGGCACCTGGATAGCCAAAGACGTAAAAGAACGCCCGCCGTACCGAGCTATTGCACTTAGAAAATCTCAAACGCTGATTACGGTAAAAAGCCCGGCCATGTTACACGCCGCCGGTTTTTTAACCCGGGTGTTTGATATTTTAAGCCGGCATCAAATCTCGGTAGATTTAGTGACCACGTCTGAAATCAGCGTAGCACTAACGTTGGACGAAGGCGGCATGACTAGCGCATTTAATGTATCTGTAGAACCCGCACTGGCGGAGCTGAGAAGTTTTTGCGAAGTGTCAGTGGAGCAGGGCTTAAGTTTAGTGGCCGTTATTGGCAACCATCTGCATAGCAGCAAAGGTATTACTGGTGATCTGTTCAATACCTTAGAGCGCATTAATATGCGGCTAATTTGTCATGGCGCGTCTAAACATAACCTGTGCTTTCTAGTGCAGGATGCCGATGCTCCCGCTGTCGTTAAACAGCTGCACCAGAATCTGTTTAGTGCTGCCTGAAAACAAATAGCTGATTAATTGCACAGATAGTTAAGTGAGAATCGATTTGCTCTAAGCCAACCGTTGAGGCCCCGGACGGGCTGAGACTAGCCCCCACGGATGGATTTACGGCGTGTTGGTGTGAGCAAACCGGTTCGTTTTAAACGACCGGTCTGATTATTTGTTAGTGAGTCTATTCGTAAGGTAGCGGGTCAGTGGTGTTATTCAGCGTAAAAGCCTCTAATCGCTCCTGACAAGAGCCACATTTACCACAGGCTTTCTCGCGGCCGTTATAGCAGGTCCAGGTTTTGCCGTAGTCTAGCCCCATAGCAAGGCCGTCGGCCAGAATTTCAATTTTAGTTTGCGCCAGATAAGGGCTGATAATATCCACCGGCTCGTAGTTGGCTATCTGACAAACGTCATGCATTTTTTGCACAAATTCCGGCCGGCAGTCAGGATAAATAAAGTGATCGCCAGAATGTGCGCCGTAATAAACCTGTGAGGCGCCCAGTGAGACGGCATACCCTACTGCCAGTGACAACAGAATCATATTACGATTAGGTACCACGGTAGATTTCATATTTTCGGCAGCGTAGTGACCTTCCGGAATATCAATATTGTCGGTTAATGAAGAGCCTGCAAGTAGTTGATTAATTGCTGATATATCAACAATTTTATGATTAATCCCTAGCTCCTGGCATACCTGTGCTGCACATTCCAACTCTTTGACATGGCGCTGGCCATAGTTAAATGACAATGCGTATACTTCGTGGCCTGCCAGTACCGCTTTATGTAACACGGTAAATGAATCCATTCCTCCGGAGTAAATCACTACAACTTTGTTCGGCATAACAGGCTCTCTCTTGTATAATACATCGTAATTTTTTTGCGAACGTCGCCGACAGTATCGTCGGGGGCGCGCATTGTACAGTAATTCAGCTGACGGCTAAAGGGCTAAGCACAGAGTGTATAAAGTTAATGAGGTTTTTGAAACCATACAGGGCGAAGGCAGTTTTACCGGCGCAGCAGCCATTTTTATCCGCTTGCAGGGGTGTCCGGTTGGCTGTAGCTGGTGTGATACTAAGCACACCTGGGAAGTGAACGACGAGCAGCGCCTACCGCTTGGTGACATCGTGATTAAAACTGCTGAGACAGAGCATTGGGCCGGTGTTAGTGTCGAAGAAATCCTGGCGTTGTTTGTCAAGGAGGACTATCAGGCCAAACATGTGGTGATCACCGGTGGTGAACCCTGTATGTACGATCTAAATCCGCTGTGTGAAGCGCTGCACAGTAAAGGTTACAGCACACAAATTGAAACCAGTGGTACCTTTGAGATTAAAGCCCCGGCAAAAACCTGGGTAACGGTTTCACCGAAAGTGAATATGGCTGGTGGTTATAAAGTACTGCAAAGTGCACTAGATCGTGCTAACGAAATTAAGCATCCGGTAGCGATGGAGAAGCATATTGATGAGTTGTTGCGGTTATTACAACAAACCGATATAACCGCTAAGCTCGTCTATTTGCAGCCCATCAGCCAGCAACGCCGTGCCACTGAGCTGGCGATTGCTATGTGCAAAAAATACAATTGGCGACTGAGTGTACAGGTACATAAATACTTAGGGATTAGCTAGATGCAAACGGTAAATGATTTTTTCCAGCACTACAGCACTGCCTATGTTAACAACGAGCTTGATGCTTTTGAGCAGCTGATATCACTGCCGAGTATGTTGTTATCAGGTGACCGTAAAGTGCTATTAGTTGATAGATACAGCCTGCGTGAACATTTACTTGCACAGGTGACTAAGTATCGCCAGCTAGGGGTGGTAACAGCCGATTTTGTGTTGCAGCACCAATTGCGTTTATCTGATCAATTGCAGTTCGCCAGCCTTTATAGGCGTTTTTATGACGCGTCCGCAAAGATAATTTTTACTTGCCATACTTCTTATACGTTGCAATATCAGCAAGACGTTTGGCAGGTTGTTGCCATTATTCTGGATGATGAGCAGGCGGCGTATAATAGGGCTGCTAATCGCGCTTAGGCTTGCGGTGCCAACCATGACTGCAAGCTATTAAGGCAAGGTGTTGGGCTGGTTTCTAATGCCAGTTGTTGTTTTAGCGCCGGCTGCATCGGTAACAACTCCAAATAGCGTGATGCAAGCCAGGCGGCATCGGTATATCTGGGCTGGGGGTAGAGTGCTTTAAGTGTAGGGTACTGTTGAAGCAATTTTTCTAGTTGTTGGCTAAGTGGTTGATATTCATTTTCAATTTCAATGCCTGTCCAACTATCAAGTGTTTGTACCTGTGCAATGTTAAGTGTATCAGCCTCCTGCCAACGTGAAATAATTTTCACCTTCTCAATGCCGGCTATTGTTACGCCCAAAAGTCCATCTTCTAATTGCTCAAAATCCTCAATGCGTACTTTGGTTGCCAGCGGTAGAATTCGGTCCGGGTGATGTTGGCTGACATAGGGATTCACTTGTGCAACGGCAAAGTCGCGCTTGCCTGCGCTGGCTTCGCTTATCAGCCGCACATAACGGCGCTCGAATACGCGTAAGCGCATACGACCTTCTGGTAAAATAAAACTGTTTAGCGCAAATAATGCCAGTTCGTTCATAATGCCGCTGATAAAGTTGTATAGTTTCAACTTATACGCAGCACTAACGATAGTGGTTTGCCCAAATTGAGGATTTATGAGTACGACGCATTGGATGTATATACTGGTTGGCGTAGGCTGTCTGAACTTGCTAGTGCTAGTGACACTGTTTTTAAGGCGTGGGCCGCATCACGGTATTGCTGAACAGTTAGCGAATAATAGGCTGGAGTTAGTGCAGCAACAGGCCCAATTTCAACAGCAGCTGTTAGAGCAATTACATCTACAGCGCCAGCAGTTGCAGCAACAGCAGCAAGATAACCTGTTGCAGGTACTACATAAAATTACAGAAACGCAGCAAGCGGCCCGGTTTGAGCTAAGTAAAAATTTACAACATCAAGCTTCGACGCTGGCAGATCAAGTGAAGCAACTAACACAAAGTATTGATCAACGTTTAAAAGACATTGCCGGTCAGGTTGAAAAGCGTTTAAGTGACGGGTTTGAAAAAACCAACCAAACGTTTACCGACATAGTGAAGCGCCTCGCATTGATTGATGACGCGCAGAAAAAAATAACTGAGTTGTCCAGCAATGTCGTGAGTTTGCAAGAGGTGTTGGCTGACAAGCGCTCACGTGGTGCCTTTGGTGAGGTGCAATTAACTGCACTGATTAGAAATGTTGTACCCGAGCAGCATTTCTCTTTGCAGCACACGCTAAGCAACGGCCGTATTGTCGACTGTATGTTATTTTTACCCAAACCCAGTGGTGATATCGCAATAGATGCGAAGTTTCCGTTGGAAAGCTACAAAAAAATGAC
>Ga0100394_1003568_pt1 | contig 12752 bp, 10 predicted proteins | sample CryGeymeta201518_FD_81549 | JGI IMG/M metagenome (GOLD analysis project Ga0100394, IMG submission 81549) | Groundwater microbial communities from Crystal Geyser aquifers in Utah, USA - Crystal Geyser metaG 2015-18 | ecosystem: Environmental > Aquatic > Deep subsurface > Groundwater | place: USA... | reverse complement strand
CCTAAAACAGAAGAAAGACCCAAAGCCGTACTTCCTGGAAGTCGAGTCACCAAAAAGTTGGCTTCAACCCAGACGAAACCGAAAGCCAACATGTTCATGCCCACAAAGCGACCAGTTGCCGTCGCGGGGCGTGGGGGAAGAGCAGCTCCGGTAAGTTTGTGCACGACGGTTGTACTGTGGACAGTTCTATCTGCCCGTGGAAACTCTTTATCTCAAACCCAAGTTTACTTTAATCTACTTTCCAAATATTCTAAAAAGATGAAAACATCACTACATACAAGAAAAGCTGGGGCCGCTCAATCGTTGCTTGGAAAGAAACGTCATGCCATGGGTGGTGTAGTTTCAGCTAGCACGACTACTTCGGGTACGTTAGGTCGAGCGCAAAAGTTGGCCAACAACAAGTCAAGAATGAAAATGATTGATGTCACGGAAGTTCAAGGACTTAACAAAGAACACAAACAACGCGAAAACCAATTGGCAGCCGAAGAAACCAAAGAAAGTCGACTGCTGGCACGTAAACGAAAAATGATGGAAGCTGCTGCTGAAAAAGGTTTGGTCGCTGGCGATAAATTGAAAAAATTGGAGCAGCACGCCCCCAAAGCGGGAAAAAGTCAGCAGATTCTGAAAAAAGCATCCGTGGTGCCCCAAACAGGCGCAGACAATATTGTTGCCAGTAATGACGTCAATAATACATCTGGAAATCAGGAGTGGCAAGTGATTCTCCAAGAGCGCTCCAACAAACTGTCAACGGAGGACCGCATGCGAGTACAACAATTTTTTGTAAATAAATACAATCCTACTCCCGACCAGCTTGTCTACAAAATGAAGCTCCACGAAGAACGAACACGGGATCCAACAACTGGGCAAGAAATGAAGAATACTTACTACTTGGAGCTGGACTATTCCACCTTTACCTCCAAGCAATCCAAAAAGACCAAGCACTATGATTGATCTCGCCGACCAAAATACACAACAATAATTTTTTGTTGGTGTTCGTTTCTTGATTTCATCCTTGAACATTTAGCCTATTGGCATCGACAGCCTCTAGGAGCTTGAAAGATTTATTTCCATACATTATTTTGCCATCTCATTTTGCAAACTCAGATGTCTGAGCTTTGTATTGTCGGGGAAACCGTCTTAAAAATGCTTCAGCTTTTTTCTTCACTTTTCCAATGTCTCAATTGAAGAGAAGTATCAATGTTCCATCAAAGGTACTCTTGTTTGTCAACCAGATTTCTTTCGGTGCCAAGATTCGAAAACTGGAAAGTAATGAAAAAGCTAACGAAGGTACTCGTGCGATGCATTACAAAAGGCTGTGGTCAAAACAGATACGCAAAAAACAAAAACAGCAAAGCAAAGAGGATAATCCGGAGAAAGCTGCACCCTTCAAATTCGTATAAAATGAGGGGTTCCATTTTTCTTCATAAAAGTTGCTGCTTCTGCTGAGATTCTGACAAAACTGACTCCAGGCCAGGATATTTCATGGTGAAATGGAACTCCAACCCTCTTCTTCTCTTCCCTGTTCACTTTAGTCGTACAGCCAGAATCGTTACCCCCGCTCTCCACAAGAACTATCGCATTTTCGTGCTCGTGCGGACACTATTTTTTTCTTCTTGAAAACAATTTGTGCATCGTGCTAGCTACTGCAGCTACTAGTTGTACTAGCTACCACTCGTAGTACTCCGGGTAGCTACTACTAGCTACTGCTAGCTAGTAGACTAGCTGGTAGTAGCGACCTACTGTACCATGCAAGAGCAGCTCGGGTGGACGGGAAGAAATTTTTGCGCGAAACAGTCGCAAGCCAGCCACGATAGCCTCCAAGCGAGGATGGCGCAGATGTCAGTCATCAAGCCACACAGCGCACGTTGCTTTCCACACTGTATTCCTACGCCTTTTCCCATGGGATCAGTCAACGAACTACAATAATCATATCATAAACAATAAACTCTTATTCAATCTATCTACGGAGACTATTGCAATCACCAAACTATTCAGCATCGTTGTAGTCTAGGAGATCCTAAACTGAAGATTCATATCGGAAGCGCAAGTACACGACGGCTGTCAAACAGAAACCCTGCTGTTATCAACACTCTACTCTCTACTATCACGAACGGAAAGGATCTGATTTGAACGAAAAATCCCAACGCCAACACCAACACCAACAACGAAAGCAACAAGATGGATCCAGATGGAGTCGTGGCGTCGGCCGGGGAAGATATTTCAACTCCTGTAAAACGAAGAAAGATAGCTCCATCTCCCGTCAAGAAGAAAGCTCCAACGCCTGTCAAAAAGAGAAGTCTCCCATTGCACAGTCAAACTAATTCCAGCAATCATCGCCCTTATCCGACGAATACAGCTACTGCTGCAGCGGCTAAATATGATGAGGATGCGAATCCAGAAGTTGCAGAGGCACGTACCAAACAACAAGAGCGAGATTTCGCCATGGTACTGGCTGCCATGCCTCATGCGCGGGTCCCTACGACGGACGATCTTGACAAGTCACTACCCCCACCGCCGACAGCAGCATCGGCATCGGCATCGGCATCGGACCAGGAACCAACAGAGCATGATATTGTTGCTGCCAAGTCTGTGGTAGCCATGTCAGCCAATGTTTCTTCCGCATTGGGCCTGCCTCCTTGTGTGCTCCCTACAACTGCCAATGAAAATGGAAATGACAATAACACCACCACTACCACTCCCAGAAAACACCGTCCGTATCGGCGCAGTAAGCGTCCCAAAGATTATATTGGGTAAGATTACGAGAAAAGAATAGACACTCGTGAGAATGCCTATGATTCATAATATTTTGTGTATCTCACGACGGTTTATCCTTCATCCCGTTCTTTTGTTGTCTCTAGATTATCGACCATCACGACTGCAACTCCTTCAGCTCAACAACAAGAAAATGTTTACGATACGGTACGTTAATCGAAAAAATAATGATTTTAACAAAAAGGAAATGAAACCTGCCAGTGGTCAGCACATGCCGTCTGTCCATCTTAAAACAACTAACATTTTGCATCGTCACGCGAAAATGTAGGTTATGGGAGAAGCTGATGATTTATTGAAAGCCGCTATCGAAGCCCAACATCTGGGACGCCTCAAAATGGCCAGCAACTATCTAATTCTTCTTCATAGTAAGTACAGGGCTTTTCTGCTGCTGTCTTGTCTTCCGCTCTGTGTTTCTCTGTCCTTGCATACTAAAAAAAACACTTCTGTCCCGAACATTTCACGTTAAAATCTAGCCCGACTGGTAGGATTGGGAATCAAATTCGACCGTGCAAAGGTAGTGTCTCCTTCCCAATTGAAACAACACAGTAATCCTGTTAGGGTTGGAGAGATGAAACCAGAAGTTCTTTTTGGTGCCAATAGTCCCCGCAGCCAATTGATAGCGGAAGAAGAAGATGACAACTCCAAAAAGCCAGCAGCCAAATCACCGGAACAACAACAGCAACAACAACAACAAGACGAAGACTCCAAAAAGCCAGCTGCCGTGGCGCAGACACCTCCTGCAAAGAAACAGCCGTATGAACCTCCTCCTAGCAATGGTGTCAGTGAAGCGGCTATGCATCAATTAAAGAGCTTCTTGGTCGATCAAGGAATGATGATGGATCAAGGTGAGCAATCTGATACTGATTACTCTACAGTACTGTTTTTGTTTTCGTTTCATCCTGCTTTGTCGTGGTAACTTTTTATTTTCTCATATTAACTTTATGATCACAGCAATGGTCGAACATCTTGCCCGTGCTGCTGCCGAGCTTCATCACAAACGAATAGGAAAGAAACCGACCGAGGATGGATTCCTGAGATCTCCCGTGGACGCTGATAAGGTATTTCATTATAATAAGGACTACAAGAAAGACAAGCCTTGGAATGCTGAAGAAAAGAAAAAATTTACAGCGGCAGTCGCTGCGGTTGGAAAGGACGCGGCCAAGATTCACAAGCACATGAAAGGAGTCGATCGGACGCTGGAAGAAGTCAAGGCTTATCTGGAGAACGATCAGTCGGAGTCACCCAGGAAGCGGGGAGGCAGAGGTCGCAAACCGCCGACAACTGCAATGAATACCGTAAACAATGCCAGCTTTGATGTCAGAGCAATGCTCGGTGGGAAATCTTGGGGTTTTTAATTATTTTTCATTGTTTTTCATTGCAAAACGACTAAAAAAAGTACATAATATCCATTATTTTTAGACCTAATACGCTAGCTAGCTACTGTACTGTACTCGTACATCTGAGAAAATGTGGCAATGCCATGATCGGCACGCGACATTGAAAAAATTGCGCCAAGAAATGCACGCATTGATGCAGGTCAGGTCGTCACATTTTGCGTTTGTCATTGTTCGATTCCGCATCACAAACCTCACACCATAATCATAGCTTCATCTAATCAATCAATTAATCAATCATTGTCTTCGGCTAAATCTTAATAACCCGAGCTGCCTGACCATGAAGGGAGCCAAATCTGAAAGGAAGGCCTCGCCACTTCTTACGTCGCAGCAAGCGCAGGTAAATGAGGCAGACCAAAACGTTCTTGCTGAACGATTGGCATTATTGGAAACTCGACTCCGCATGCCGTCTAATCACCCACAAGTTTCTCCGGCTGGCAAAAATGGAAGCGACACTTTGATGGAAGCAGCATTGCAGTCTCCTACTATTTCTCATCACTCGTTCAGATTTGATTCTCCCACTCAGAAGTCTAAATCATCCATCAATGTTAACTTGGCATCTGCTGCCAAAATACCTACCAACACGCAGATCATGACTGACAATCATCACAACAATTCGCAGTCGAATATATCATTGCTTTCATCCTCCAGTGCTAACGTTATGGGATCAGCAGATCGTCGCAGATGTAGTAGTAGTACCCTGGATGTTGTAAATCAGGCTGCCGAACAACATATGCAGAAGATTGCCGCCTTGGACAAAACTCTCACGGGGAGCAATGAAACGTTTTCGTATTATTTATCATCGACCTCAAATCAAACCCTTCCGACGTCTCACCGAGCCACTGCGGCTGCTGCAGCAGGAGCGACAAATTCCAACAGCAGCAATGCTGTTGTCAAGGAAACTCCCAACAACAATACAGCAGCCAAGAAGGAGCTGGCAAAGGCAGCCAAAAAGGAGGCTAACGATGGTAGACGTAATCCACGAGTCCTGGCAGTGACTACGGATAACACGGAGAAAAATCAACCTAAAAGATCTGACAGTGAGAGTAAAGCTGGGAAGCGAAAATCTAAGCCTGTCAAGAGAGATGTTTCTGCATTGCGGTCACGGAGCAACAAGGCCCAAACGTCCGTTAACGCAAATAGCAAAGCAGACGATGCATCCCGGAAGAGAACCCGTCTGTTCGCTTCCAGTGATAGCACGATTGCCGATGCAGCTTCCAATCATTCACAACCGACCATTTTGTTGTCACCTACAAAGACCAATTCAGACTCCAGATCCAACCCCAAGCCTACTACGACCAGCGGTACAAGCAGCAAACAACACAAAACGCTCAAGAACAACAAACTGATTCGAGATTTTTTCACTGCTGTTGGTAAGGACAATAGGAGCGGAACGAACGCCAGACAATCCAAGACGACTCCTCGAACACCTCCCGCTACTGCTGCTGCTGCCGCTACCATTAATGGTACTCCCTCTCCGTACACGGAAATGGCACAGCTTCAGCAAAAGTGCCAAAAATGGGAACTCTTGTTCCAAGAAAAGGATGCCCAACTAAAGGCAATTTCTAACAATCGCACAATTTTGCAGACAGCCACACAAGCAGCGCTCCGCCAACGCGAGAAAGAACTGGCATTAACGAAGGAATCACATGCCGCCTACACTACAAAAGTAAATGTCGTCGTCGAAGATTTAGTGCGTCAGCAAGCCCTTCAAGATGTTCAACGGCTGCGGGAAGGATTGGCAGCCGCCGGAGCTCGGTTGGGACGGATTGTGTACACCCGAGCCGGAATGCGTTCGGTTGAATCATGGGAAGATGGAACGGCCTCGAGGCATTTGAGGGAGCGACGCAAACACATCATGGCACAGAAGAAGAAGTTGGAAGAACGTCAACGACAGGCAAAGGCGGCTGTTCAAGTCTTTGTCGAACAAACGACGACGACGACAACAACAACAACAACAACAACAACACTACAAACGAGCCACAATGACAAGGAAAATGCTCCCAATCAACCGGAAAATTCTGATTCTGTCACAAAGCCTGTGGTGGAGGGCATTACACTGAACACCAAATTGGATGCTCTCGAAGCGATCGAATCGGTGCGTTACCACCTGGATACAGTCCAGCGTAAATTGAAGGAACTCGAAGAGGAGGAAATTCGTCTTCAGGAGGAAAAAGTGGCTCACATTCGCGCATTGAAGCGTCTGGCGAGCGAGGACGCGTCACGCTTCCGTTCTCGACCCAAGGTAAGAGATTTTCTCGCTGTTTCATTTCCGCTTTTATTTTAGTATGCTTTCGAAATTCTCACGCGGGTGCAATATCTCCTTCCTTTCTATGTAGTTGCACGAGCGCTACGTCTTGTTGTCATTGCTGGGTAAGGGTGGTTTCTCCGAAGTATGGAAAGCTTTCGATGTTGAAGACTTGCGCGAAGTTGCAGTCAAAATCCATCAATTGGACCCACGCTGGTCTGACGATAAGAAAGAAAACTATACCAAACATGTCTCGCGCGAATATGAAATTCACCGCAACGTTCGACACCCCCGAATTGTGTCTCTTTTGGATGTTTTTGAGATCGACACGAGCGCCTTTGCGACGGTTCTAGAGTGCTGCAATGGAACAGACCTGGAAACGGTTCTCAAAGAGCGATCCAAACTACCAGAGCGAGAAGCCAGGGCCATTTTACTGCAATTGCTTTCGGGAATGTATTACTTGAGCCGTCCATCCCCAGATGGCTCTCGACTTGGAATCATACACTATGATATCAAGCCGGGCAATATTTTGTTTGATGAAAATGGCGATGCCAAAATTACTGACTTTGGTCTCAGCAAAATTGTGGACGCACATGATCCAGGCGAGAGCATGGAATTGACCAGCCAAGGAGCTGGAACTTACTGGTACCTACCTCCTGAATGCTTTGTAATGGAGGAGAATGTGGCTGTCAGAATCAGCAACAAAGTTGACGTTTGGTCCATTGGTGTCTTGTACTTTCAAATGCTCTACGGAAAACGTCCTTTTGGCCACAGCCTGTCTCAAGATCGGCTCCTATCCGAGCACACCATGCTAAATGCCAAGGAGGTCATCTTCCCGGCTGAACCATCCGTTTCGGAATCGGGCAAGCAATTCATTCGTACCTGCCTTCAGTATGACCAAGCAGAGAGACCATCGATTGATCAGCTTTGCGAAAATCCTTATGTGACGACCAAGACGATATTTTAGAAGCTTCAGAATTCAGAAGTAGACCCAATGTTATTTCCCAACGGGGAGTGGTTCCCCGGACTAGCCCATTCCTATTCAAAGCTCCGCCCGGGTGGATCACTGATGCCCGCAGCCTCTAAAGCTTTAATATCTATGTTTGCTCGCCTTCTTGAAATAACCTGATTGGGTTCTGTTGCTTGTAATCTGTTTCATCACAAACTTCCAATACAACCCGAAGACTGAACGACCATGACAAAGCCAAAACCCTCATCTGTAGAACAGTATATGGGGATTGAGACACACGAGTGTCCCGTTATGACCTTTGAAGATGCCTTTGCCAAGAAAGAAGCTGTCAAATCCAACTCAGAGCAGGAAGACATTTTGTTTGTGGATGTCAGAACACCCAAGGAATTTGAAGAGAGTCACGTAGTAGATGCCATCAACATTCCCCTCTTGACAAACGACCAACGGCACATGGTGGGCTTAACGTACGCAAAAGAATCCAAGGAGGCTGCCATCGCCAAAGGATGGGAAATAGCAGGATCTGTCATTCACGACCTGATGGATCAATTTGCAATGGGGATTGGCGCCGATGAAACCAGCAAACCAACAAAATTGGTTGCAATTTATTGTTGGAGAGGAGGGATGCGATCAAGAATTGTGGTTAACTTGCTTCGCTTACAGGGATTTAACGCTATTCAATTAACGGGAGGATACAAAGAATACATGAATGAGATTGTTTGGAAAGGCTTGGATCGGCTTTCGCAGCATCCCTTTCAATTTATAGTCTTATTTGGAAATACTGGCACGCGGAAAACAGAAATTTTACACGAACTTTCAAGGACACATCCTGTTCTCGACCTCGAAGAGTGTGCAGGGCACAAGGGATCACTATTCGGTGGCATTAACGAAAATCCGAAATCCCAAAAGCAATTCTCAACGTTGTGCTACCATCGATTGCAAGAGCTGGTATTACATCAACAATACAGTTATGTATTCGTAGAAGGAGAGGCCAACAAGATTGGTAATGTCCATGTTCCCACTTTTATCTACCAACGTATCATTGATTCCAAAATCAAGATACTGGTGACAGCATCGCTGGAATGCCGCATCGCCACAATCAAAAAATTTTACGACAACCCGAACATGATGCCAGAAATACGAGCTGCAACATCCAGCAAAGTATTGAATCACAACATTGGAGCCAAGAATGTAAAATATTTGATGGAATGCTTAGCAGAGGACCGGATTGACGAGTTTTGTAAGTTTCTTCTCGTCGAGTATTACGATGTCCGATACGGATTTGCCCGAAAACACGACCACGAGTACAAACTGGAAGTTTGCAGTGATGACTTGATCGAGTGTAGCGATAAAATCAGAGCCTTCTATGATACTGTTGCGGTGGGTAATTGAGATGCACACCATGCGGTCTGCGATCAAAGCTGGCGAATAGAGCAGGGAATGCTAAGTGAAATCGTGAAAGGGCAACACAACTGAGCTACATTTCTCATTAACTATCATTATTTTTCACCTTTTGCTTAAATTGCTACTAGGTAGTAGCTACCTAGATTAGTTACACAACATGATGTAATTTGGATAATAATATCTGACTGGAAGACATGGAAGGAGGCAGGATACGTACGCCAAAAATACAGTTCATAAAATTTGAAAATTGAAAGTTAAGGTTAGAGTCGACACAATTAGTTACTGTTTTCATGGATGTTTCGCATCCAAATTTTTTACTCGAAGCACGATTGAGGTGGCTACAGCATCTCATAAAAGGGTTTTGTCCTCTGGCTCCGCTGTAAGTACAAGTACAACTACTGAGACAGACCGGGCAAACCCGAGTTGTACTATAAACAGACAAACCACCAATAAACGTGACAGCAACCTCACTGCAGCAGCCTTAAACCATGAAGATCATTGGATCAAATCTAGTAGCACTGCTACTAGTGCTGTTGCCCTTGTGTCTCACAGTCACACTGACAGAAGCTAAGACGAGGGGCGAGCGTCTTGATAACAAACGTCGCAAACTTGTAGATATCGATCGTTTACGGGATGCTCTGGGTCTTGGGACTCCCTACCCCGCTACTCCCTACAAGAATGAGCTGAACGTTCCATCATTAACGGGACGCAACGATGCCCGAGCACGTCAATTTCAGATGACGCACGAGATTTACCAAGTTGCCGCAGATACTACTGATACGGAGCCCATGTTGCACGTTGTCTTGCCGCGCAGCGAGGGAAAAGGAGGTGGATATAAGATGGGTATGATGATGGGCGCCAGCCGTAGTGGTAGCAGCAAATCGAAGGGAAAAGGTGGTTCCAGTAAGAAATCGAAGGGCAGCAAGGACAGTCGTTCCATTCCCAAGCCGAAGTCGTACGAAGAATTCCCCCAGCCTACACTCTTTCCCACCTTTCCTGGGCCCACCACTCCTCCTCCGTTGACTGATAAACCAACCTGTGCTCCGAATACTGGCGTCTTTCCATCCGATGTCAGCGACTTCTTCCAGGCTCCAGCTGAACCAGCCAGCGAACTGGAAAAAGAAATTGATTCAGTTGTCAACGAGATTCAAGTTCCTGACGAACTTCGAGAACAATGTCGGAGGTAGAGACGTCCACATCGATGAGAGTAGCTCTCGGCGAATACAAGGGGAAAGGCTAACGTGCCACCAATTCATAACAAGACACCTCTACAGCCATATTTTAAGTGTAGTATAAACATCATAACAACAAGGAATAGCTGTATAAAGAAAGGTCTAGAATCGTTGCCTTATGTTTGCAACGATTGGATTGTACTTTAATGTGGCGACGCTAAAGTATGTGTAGACAGATTATTCATGCTGATAAAATTTGTGTTACTCTTACAATGTAGAAGAGCTTTTGAGCGATGCCCTGTCAGCATTGCTGCCACTTGCACTGCTAGCTTCTTTTTGGTCTAGCAGCCTGTCCACCGCAAACTTGAGACCAACTAATGCTAAAATCCCGAGTGCAATCAATAGCCAGCCCCACCAAGGAAAAGTTAGTATCCAAGGCTTGTCGTCCTCGTCCTCGTTCTCATCTTCTACACTGTCTGTTGTCTCGCCATTTGAGTTAGAGTCTGGGGATTCCGTGGCGGGGGTGCCAGCTACGGAAGGTTGGCCGTCGTTCGCTGACCCTGGTGTCATTGTTGGGAAGGAAACAGAGGGTATTGTGTTGGGGCTCTCAGTAGGAGGCATATCCAGGGGTTGTGTGCTTATGGCGGTGGGATTTGAACCAGAGGGAGCAGAATTGGATGGATCCCGAAGTGGGGTTACCGCTTCAACATCAATCAGTGTTCGCTCTATTTCGCCGCTATCAAGGTAGACATAGATATCCGCAGAAACTTCTCGTTGCACCTGGTCTTCGGTTTTACCAACAGACCAGACGGTTAATTCTCCATTCACCACAAAACATGGCTCGGAAAATGCACCAACACATTCAACTGGTAGATCCAGTAGAAATAGGACGAACATGAGATAACATAATACTGCGTGTACTAAAAGAAAATCTGTTATGGAGAACAGCAAACTTACATCCGTTCGCAACCACGTCTGGTGGAGAGGTGCTGATACCCAAATATTCTATGATGCCAATCGTAGCACGGTAAAGACCTGGGCTACATTGGTTTGGAAAAAGCATCGGAATGATTCCATTGGCAATCTCCCTTTCAATTTGTGAAACGGCCTCTTGTCTTGTAATACCGGGGAATAGTTCCATCTGGTAGACGTAATCCACAAGTGTTCTATCACCTTCTTGAGTCCCCAAAGTTCCTTCACTGTCGACTTGGCAGAGGGATGTACCTGTTGGTTGTATTTGAGGAGAAGGAGTTGATGCAGAAGGTGGTCTGGTATACCAATAGTCTAGCGTCGGCTTTAGCGATTCTGATGGCACAGGCGGATCAAACGGAACAGGCGGCTCAGACGGCATCGGTCCAGGGCCTGGGAAAAAGGTAGGGGCAGAGGTTCCATGTGGGAAGTCTGGAGAAAATGCAGGTGCAGAATTCTCGGGTGGAAAGTCGAGAGAAAATGCAGGTGCAGAATTTTCGGGTGGAAAGTCGAGAGAGACCCCGAGGGCAGAGTCTTCCTCGGGAAAGGTTGGCAGTGTTAAAAAACCTGGAGCAGAGTTTTGAATAGCAGGTCCAGGAACTGGATTTTTGTCGTAAGGACTGCCGCCCGAGTCTGTCTCTCGGTATGCTCCAGGACTTTCTTCGTCTGAGTCGTCGCTATAGTCGTCGTTCCCTTTCGTTTTGCCTTTCTTTCCTTTTCCCTTTCTCGCCTTGAAAGCTCTCGCAGTAGCAGTAGCTGGCAGGTCTAGTAAAATAACATTCTCGCTATTATGCTTTTCATCACCCCATACATTCAATTTTCGTGACAAACCCCGTATCCGTGATGGTAGCGCTCTTACTTTTCTTTCGCCCCTTTCGTCTCGCAGCTCGGACGTCACCGTAGAGTACAACAAGAACGTTATTAGATGCTGGATGCGTTTCATTCTTGTGGGATGTCCAATGGGATATCGTGGTACTACAATGGAATAGAAAATAGACTGATGATTTCAATACTGAATGCCATAAGCTTCGTTGATGGGGGTAAACGACAAGGATATTATTATCTCAAACATCTGCTGTCGTCAAAGGTCAAAGATGGAGAAACTTTTAATCTCCATCCGACACTCACACATGCTCATCCAGTCGACATACTTTTGTCTTTCCGGAATAAGGTACTATGGTTCAAGTAGTACCTCAATGGCACGACTCGGGGTCAATCAAAATTTTCCTCTTCTAGAACAATCCCAAATATGGCGACAAAATAATAAGAAGAACGACTGATGAACTTTCCGGTTTGGCTCGGTTTGGCGTGGCCGGACTGTTTATTATTATTACGGTACCATCAAGTATCAACCAACAAAGTCAGGCCGAAAGCACGAAGAAACGCTTGAAATAGGTTTGACAAGTAATTACACGAGATTGGGTGGTTGTACAATCCGAGAACACTGAGACCATGATCTGTTAATGCATTTTTGGCATGAAACGTTTGTCTTTCGATCCAATTGTTGCCACTTCTATCATACTCACTTCACGATTTGGTTGTTCTCAGTACTGTGTGTACTTTCTCTTCTAGTAGTTGGCGCTCTACTTGGGAAAAAAGTCCGATAGTCGTTTCTTTTTGTGGCTAGTCTAGTAGGTTGTGATGAGTGTCCCCTTGACACTTAACCTACAGTATGACTGCTGTTTGATGTTCATATTTTAATTTTTGTTTTGGTTTTTCCTGTATCAATCCTTTCGTCCTGGTCGAAAGTACAGTCCAATGACGCTTTACTAGTAGAGAGCTTTAGAGCCAGTCCATACCGTTTTGTCGGATTTGGTGGTGGTGGT
>Ga0100394_1003559_pt1 | contig 12771 bp, 5 predicted proteins | sample CryGeymeta201518_FD_81549 | JGI IMG/M metagenome (GOLD analysis project Ga0100394, IMG submission 81549) | Groundwater microbial communities from Crystal Geyser aquifers in Utah, USA - Crystal Geyser metaG 2015-18 | ecosystem: Environmental > Aquatic > Deep subsurface > Groundwater | place: USA... | reverse complement strand
GCTCTCTACGTTGCGCTGGATTGGCAGGGATTGACGGGTTCTGCGAACACGACACCGCCTGGACAGGCTCACCGGTGGTCGCAGGGCGGCGACGGTGTGGAGCTGCATCTGCTTACCGACCAGATGGTTCACGTCGCGTGCTGGCCCGCGGGTGCCTCTTCTCGGGTGGAGACAATGGCGAGGGTTGGTGAGGGGAAGTGGCGGGAAGAGGAAGGACTGAAGTCCTCACTACAAGCCGTTAGGAAGGACTGCGCTCAGGAGATCCGCCTCCCGTGGGCGTTGCTGACGAAGACGGGCAAGCTCCCGGCGTACGGCAAGGTTGAGTTGCTCCTCGATTTCGTCTGGAAGGATCTGACACCGGACTTCATGAAGAAGCTGCCGGTGGGGCTCCTTCGGCAGAACACTCACGTCACCGTCAACTTCCTCACTGTCCAGGCGAAGCTGTTCTCGAGAGGCTACCTTCCGAATCCACAGGATTGGGGGGACTTAACTTTCACCGACTCGGCGCGGCCAAGCGCGATCGACCAGTCTCCTATGGCGACCGGCGCGACCGCGATGTTTGTCGAGAGAACGCCTCAGCCTCCTGATATCGACGCGCGCCTCGACGACTGGAAGGGCGTGGACTTCCAGAGCATCGCACTGGCCCCGGGCTTTGTGGGTGACCGATATACGGGGAGAATCGCGACACGGTTCGATGGTGACAATCTCTACTTGGCGGCGCACTTCACCACGCCGACTCCGATGCAGAACCTGATGCGCGAGGCAACTCAGCAGGGATTCAGCGGCGGCGATTGCCTGCAACTTCGCTTAAAGCGGGACAACACCGTCCGCAACATCTGCGCCTGGTATGATACTCTCGGCAGCAGACCCGCGTTAACCTCGGACGGTGCGGAACTGAAGAACCCGTTCCTTCTTCAGCAGGGGGCAAAGGAAGCCTTCCTCGCCGATGGCGATGGCAGGGGTTACGCGATGGAGTTGTCGGTTCCGTGGCAATCCATCTTCCCCGGCAAACCTGCACCGAAGGCGGACGAGACGTGGAAGGCCACCTGCCAGCCGTGGTGGGCCGGACTGAATCGGGAGTTCAGCCTGCATACTCAAGTCACGCTGGAGAAGCGTGGCGCGTTGTTGGTGAACTACACCATGCCCGAAGACGGTGAAGTGAGCCTCGGCATTTTTGACCTGGGGGGCAAGCTGCTCCGCTGGATTACTCGCGCCGACTACCGCTACAAGGGAGCCAACACGGAATATTGGGATGGTCTCGACCAGTGGGGGAACCCGCTGCCAGCCGGATCGTGCACGGTGAAGGCGGTGTATCATCCCCCGCTCACCACCGAGTACGTCACGTCCCTGGACAACCCGGGCAATCCACCGTGGCCCACCGCGGACGGCAAGGGTGATTGGTTGAGCGACGAATCGACTCCGCAGGCTGTGGCGACGGACGGCAAGTGGGTTTTTCTCGCCGCTCCGGGTTCGGAAAAGGGCTGGTCCATCATCGCGGTCGATGAGCAGGGGCAGCGGCAGTGGGGACTCAACGAGGAGTTCTATCCCCGGTGTGTTTCCCTGTCGCTGAAGGGCGATTATCTCTACGCGTTGTTCTCCGGTCCAGAGCTTACCGACGCCTCACGCCGATACAGCGGGAAGAACGCAGTAGGACGCGCGATCTTGATCTGTGTGGACAAGCGTACCGGCAAACCGGTGAAGTTCACGAAAGAAAGGCCGCATCTCAAAGTAACCACCTGGCCCTACCGGGAAGAGGTCGTGGGGCTGTGGGAGTTGCGGACGCAACGGTCTTTCGCTCCCGGCAACTACGCGGGGCAGCCGCGGTACTCCTGCTACGACCTCGGCGAATCGGACAACGCCCTCGGAATTGCCGCGGTGGGTGACCGCCTCTGCATCTCGTTGTTCTACGAAGATAGGCTGCTCGTGCTCGACGCCAACACAGCCGAGAAGGCGGACGAGATTCCCCTGCCGAAACCGGTCGGTCTTTACCCTCTCAACGACACCACCGTGCTGGCAGTCAGCGGAACGAGTGTTGTCAAAGTGGACCTCGCCTCCAAGCAGGTAACCCCGCTGGTCGCCACCGGTCTGGTTGCTCCCCACAGTGTCACCACAGATCGGCAAGGCAACCTCTATGTCAGCGACTGGGGTGCCTCTTTTCAGGTGAAAGTCTTCTCTCCCCAGGGAAGATTCCTCCGGGCGATTGGCAAGGAAGGAGGTCGTCTGTGGATCGGTCCGTGGGCGAAAGACGGGATGCTGGTGCCGCGGGGGATTGCGGTGACGGACGACGGCAAAGTCTGGGTGGCAGAAGACGACTCCGCCCCCAAGCGTGTCAGCGTATGGGATGCCCGCACCGGCGCGTTTGTGAAAGACTACCTCGGCCCGGCCCCTTACGGAGGAGGTGGCGCGTTCTGGATCGACCCCAAAGATCCAACTGTCGTGTTCTCGATGGGCGCGAAGTTCAGGGCGGACCTCGCAAAGAAGACATACACTCCCCTTGCCACAACCGGGCGCCGCATGAGCAAGGATCAACCCTTCGCCCTCAACGGTCACGGGATTTTCGGGAACAGCGTGCGAGTCTTGCAGCATGACGGCAGCGAGTACGTCCTTGCGAACGGCTACCACACCGTCGTTGTGTTCCTGCGAAAGGCCGACCAGTTTGTGCCGGTTGCTGCGGTGGGGGGAATCAGTCGCCTCGTTACAGACGACGGCACTGGCATGACCTTTTGGGATAGCGACCTCGGCTACCACCTCTATCGAGGTTACTTCCCCGACTTCTTCCGCGGCCACGCGGGCGACAACTTTTCATGGTCCGACCTCAATATGGATGGTCTGGTGCAACCTGACGAGATGCGCTGGGTAAAGACGCTGACCCGCGGCGACAACTACGCCGACGGCCGCCAGCCGGCGTGGATGACTTTCTGGGGCGCGGGGATCGCGCCGGACTGGAGCATCTTCTACGGAGGGTTCTGTCGTGACCGGGACGTGTCGTACCGTATGGACCTGAACGGATGGTCGCCGAACGGCGCGCCGCTCTACGACATTCAGGACGTTCACCGGATACGGCTGAGCGACCAGCCGATCAGTGTTGCTGGCTACTACGTGAATGCCGAGAACAAGCTCTTCATCTCCTACCGGTACGAGGGCGACGAAAGCAAGAAGCTGCCGAACGTTCTTTCCTGCCACGACCGCGACGGCATTCTTCTCTGGGAAGTTGCGCAGCCGAAGCAGTTGCTCGCCAAGGACGTTCACCAGGAGAACGTCATCGGCGATTTCAACGTTCCGAAGATCGGCAACGTGCTGGGTACATGGCTTTGGCACGGGAACTGGCGACCTTATCTACTGACCTCGGACGGTTTGTACGTCTCGACGCTGCTCGACGATACGCTCCTCGGGCCGACCTCGCTCTGGGGAGAGTCCTACAAATACTACTTCCAGACACCCGACGGAACTCCGTACATTGTGAACGGCGCCAACGACAGCCACCACATACTGAAGATTGGTGGATTGCAGAAAAGCGGTCGCTTCACTTTTCCCTTGCAGCTCACGGAAGATCAGGTACAGGCTGCCGCCGCGATGCGGGCCATCCCCGCAGAGAAGAAGGCGCCAAAACCGATTCTCAACGTTACATGGCTGTCGGCCACGCCGAAGATCGATGGCAGCCTGGACGACTGGATGCTGAACGCTGGCGCGTCCCTCGATGGCGGCGGCGGTCGCACCGCGGAAGTCGCTTTGGGGCGGGACGCGGAAAACCTTTACCTTGCTTACAGGGCAAACGACACAACCCCTCTGCTGAACAAAGGCGCCGACTGGCAGAAGCTCTTCACCACCGGCGATTGCGTGGACCTGATGCTGGCGACCGACTCGAAGGCCGATCCCAACCGGCGCGCCTCCGCGAAGGGCGACCTGCGTCTGCTGCTGAGCACGTATCAGGATCAGCCGATCGCCGTACTGTACCGGCCCGTTGTGCCAGGAACGAAGAATCCGGTGCAACTGATGGCGGCCCGCGTCGACGACATTACGCAGCTTCCTTCGGCGAAGGTTCAGTGCCAGCGGGGCGACTCGTTCTACACGCTGGAAGCCGCTCTCCCGTTGAAAGACCTCGGCATCGATCCAGAGGACACGGGAACTCTCAAGGGTGACGTGGGGGTTATCTACTCGGACGAAACAGGACGCGGTCGCTCCCTGCGACTCTACTACTACAACAAGGAGACCAGTGTCGTCTCGGACCTCACGACGGAGGCGACGCTGCTGCCCAACGAGTGGGGTGCGGTGCAGTTTCCTCTGGGCAGCAACCTGCTGGAGAATGGCGGCTTCGAGGAGCCTTTCGCAGCGAAACCGGAGGGCGGCTGGTTTGTCGAGATCCAGAAGAACGGCGGCGCGACGCGCCTGGTTGATGAGTCACCGCGTAGCGGGAAGCAATCACTTCTCATCGAACAAACCACCCCGGTCACGTTTCCCGACGAGTTCTACACCACCGCAAAGTGGGAAGACGCTTACAAGTTCAGCGGCAATAGCGGGCACGTCTCGCTGTGTCAGCGGGTGCCGGTAACCGCGGGGAAGCAGTACGAGTTCCGCATGAGCTACCGAACGGAAGACATGTGCCGGGAGGTCCGGCGCCCCGGCAAAGACCGCGGCTACGCGGCCCTCGGTGTGTGGATTTTCTGGGTGCGACCGCGGGAGCTCGGCCCGGCGAATACGCTTGCGGCCAACGAACAGGGAAACGAAGACGACTGGGAGACGATCCGCAACACGCAGACAAACAACGCTGGTGTCACAACACCATACACCGCGCCCGAAGGAGCCACCGCCGCGATCATCTCTTTCAAGTTCACCACGTGTGTGGCCGGTCGCACGCCGAAGGTCTGGGTGGACGATGTGGAGTTGGTGGAGAGGGGACCACGATAGCCACAGGCCATTTGTGTCCGGATACCCGTCCATCGGGTCAGCAAAGAGAGGTTTCATCATGTTTAATGCTTCTGTGATTGTGGCGGTAACACTCCTCGCGACGATGGCCGCGGACGCGGCGCCGGTCATCTTCTGGGCGTCGGATGGCGTGGGACCGAGGGATACGGTTCTGGTCTATGGAGGCCCTTTCGAGAAGGCTACGCGAGTAATGATTGGTACTTTGACTGAGGGGAAAGCAGGAACTCCCGATGAGACGCGCACGGGTTCATTCCCAATGATCGGGACGGAGGTGTTTCAGCCGAAACTCGAGTCGGTGAAGTTCCGGGTTCCCACGGGTCTCCGCCGAGGGGTCTACCAGTTCCATGTTGAGACTCCCGAGGGCCGTAGCAACGCGTTCTACCTCAACCGACCGCAGATACGCTTTGTTCAGCCGACAACGCTGTTACCGGGACTTGGCAGGAACCAGGCCGCTCCTGGCAGCACGTTGCAGATGATTGGCCACAACTTGATGGCGCCCGGTGGAAAGGAGAAGCCGCTGGCGGCCTTGCGGAAGGGGAACAGCAAATGGACATTGCCGCGCACGCTCGAGGCGGAGAAGTACTCCGTCATCATTAACCTTCCCCGTTCCCTTCCTTCTGGCGAGTACGAGCTTTGCGTTCACAACGGCAGCGGAGGTCCGTTGGCGTGGAGCGCCCCGTTCAGGTTCACTGTGAAGCAGCCTGAACAGTGGTCGCAGGACGTATTCAATGTGCGGGACTTCGGAGCGAAGGGCAACGACGTGGACGACGACACGACCGCGGTGAGAGCCGCCCTCCAAGCCGCGGAGGACAACGGCGGCGGAGTCGCGTACTTCCCGTGGGGCATCTACCGGATCAGCGACTGGATTTTCGTTCCGGCGCGTACCACCTTGCGCGGCGAGGACCGCGAGACCACCTGGCTGAAGTGGCCGGAATCCAATCCCTCGTCACCCGACGAACTGGCGAACGGCGCGATCTACACCGCGTCGCAATGCGCCCTGGAGAATCTGTCGATCGTGGTGCGCAACGCTCAGGTTTGTGTGCGAGACCTTTCCTGGGGAGGATCGGCGAAGAAGGAGCTTGCCGACCGCATCCGACCATCGGGCGAGAGTCGCGACCTCTTCCTGCGGCATGTGCGCATCCAGCATCTCTACCTGTCTGGCCGTCCCAAGGGCCCGTTCTTCGACCGCTACGAGAAGCAGGATATGCTGACCCTCGGCATGAACGGTATTCGCAACGTGGAAATCTCCGACTGCGAGTTCTTCGGGACCCAACGCTTCCTGAATCTGGAGAACGCACGCTTCGATGGCAACTCCTTCAGCAACCAGCATTTTCTGTCCTGGACGGACCTTGGCGGAAGCCACTTCGTGTTCCAGGGCAACACGATCCGTGGCGCGTCTTCCTGGCGCGGCCTTCCTCTGGAGTATATCTATTCGGCGCACAACACTTCCTTCAACCTGGAGCGCGGCGAGCGGGAGGCGATGACTTTTGACATCAACCGTTTCACCGCGCACAAGGGAGGCGCGTGGTTCGGTAAAGTGGCCGTGGCGGAGGGATTGACTCTCAGAGGTCAGGACGCGAAGTGGCTGCCCGACGATCTGGTCGGATTGCAGGCGCTCATCATTGCCGGACGCGGCGCGGGCCAGTACCGCGAGATCACCGAGAACACCGCGGACACCGCTAGGGTTAACTCCCCGTGGGACGTGGCGCCGGACGGCGAGAGCCAGGTGGCGATTTATGGACTGCGACGGCACGCTATTATCTACGATTGCGATGGTTCCGACACCAGCGCCATGGCGCAGCTCTGGGGTACTTACTACGACATGATTATCGACGGGTGTCACGCCCGACGGGATCAAGGTATCTGGGGGCTTGGCGGTTGGTTCGTCCAAATGAGAGATAATCAACTCACCAGCGGACTCTCATTCCATCCGGGTATCGGTCCGTCCGGCATCAACCCGGAGAGCAACACGCCGTATGCCTACGTGGGCTTCGTCGGCCCCGGGCTTCTCAACGGGACCGCGCCTTCCCTGCGGGGCGCGATTCTGAGAAACAACAAGCTCAGCTACAACCACCGCCTCGCTCTGCACGCGGGATACGGAACGCGGTCCGAGCAAACGCTGCGCGCTCCGTCGATGGTAGACGTGGTCATCGACGGCAATTCCATCGACCATTCGGCGGTCGGGATACAGATCGACCGGAACGCCTCCGGCGTCTTTGTCTCGAAGAACAAAATGGATGAGGTGGCTGTTCCCCTTCAGTGCAGCAGCGGAGACGTGTGGCTTCATCCCGGCGAACGGCTGAGCTATCAGTTGGACGCGGCGCGCCAGTTGCTGGGGGACAAAGCTGATGTCACGTCGCTTGGGAAAGCCGCTGAAGCGTTGCGCCAACAACCGGCGAAGGCGGCAGAAGCAGGCTACACGAAGCTGCTCTCCCAACTGTGGGCCGCGGTAGCGTCTTGCTGCGGGGAGTCCGTTACTCCCGAGTTGCTGTCTCTGCTCGTCGGATTGCACTCCGAGTTTGATCCCGCGTCTCCGGTAGTGAAGGACTTGGCCGTCGGCAAATCGGGACCGTCCGAGGTGCGTCTGCGAGTGCAGACCGATCCCTGGGCGCCTTCGGTGCAGGTGTCTCCCACAATCGTGGTTCCGGAAGGTTGGCAGGCAGCCGCCCCGATCGCGCCGATTACCCTTAAGCCGGGGGAGCCGCAGACGGTCGTTCTTCCCGTGCAAACGCCTGTAACTTCCGACCTGCGACTACTGGGGGTGAAGCTCAACATTGACCTCGACGGGCGCTCTCTTCCCTTCGTGGATCACCTGAACGTGGGGAATCGGGAAGTCCGCAACTGGATGTCGATCGGTCCCTTCGCAAACAGCAGCGGCAAGCTGCCCGATACCGACATCCACCCCGCTGAGGTACGGATGGATTTGAACGGAACCTACGACGGACTCAACGGCAAAGTGAGCTGGCAGTCTCAGTCGCTCCCCAACAAGTACCTCCACTTCGACAAATTTCACCAGCCGCAGACTGCGGCGACCGCTTACGCGATAGCCGTTGTGCGTGCCGAGGAAGACACGGGCGCGGCGCTGAATCTGTGGTGCCGGGGCGGTATGGAGGCGTGGCTCAACGACGAAAAAATCGTGTCTCTGGACAAGGACAGCGGAAAGACGGTGCGCGTGTCGCTGGTGCACGGGGACAATGTGCTGCTGTGCAAATCTTCTGTCCTCAAAGGGTCATGGGAGATTGCCGCGGAGGTGAACGAGATCGGCGAGAGTGACCGGATAAGTCTCGTGCAGGTTCCCGCCGCAGAGATGAAGAACCTCCCGGCGTTGACCCCGCCACCGCTCAAGCAAGTTGCACAAGGGAGCCTGCTACACGACGGAGGCATTGCCTGGCGTCAGATTTTTGCCGATGAGTTCGAGCGCCGACCTCTCGGCGATCGATGGCGCGTCGCCTCAGGCGACTGGCAAATCAAAGACGGCGTTCTGCAGGGCGGACAGCGATCCTTCATCAGTTACGCGGAGAAAGTGGCCGCGCCCGTCCGCATCGAGTATGATGCGCGCAGCGCCTCTCCGCACGACCTGTCGTGCTCCTGGTTCCGCGAACCGGGCGATCAGAGCACCGGCTACCTGATCGCCTTCGCTGCCGGAGATTCGGGAAGCCGTGTGGAGGTCTTCGGCGCCAACGTCGGCGCTTCCGACGCGCCGGAGGCGAGGGCGCTCCCCAACCGTTGGTATCACGTCATCGCCCGGATTCTTTCCAACGGAACCGTGCAGCTCTTCGCCAACGACAAAGAAGTCCTCAACCTCCCCGGCAATTCCAGACCCTCCGACAAAGCCTACCCCGGCCTCTGGACGTGGGGTGGAGGAGAGTTTGACAAGGTGAGATTTTTTGCGGGAGGGTGAGGCGTGACACGTGATGAGTGAGCGCATTCGACGGTCAGTGGGCACAGGCAATGAATGGTCAACGGTGTAATTCCTGCTACACAGGCAATATGTGACGAGAAGGGGAGGTGTGGGACGGGATGGAAGTTCATGCTCATTATCTCTTGTCGCTTCACCTCGCGCTGTTCATCTATCTCACGGGCTGTTCCAGCGATGTATCGCCTCGTTCTGCAACCCCCAGTAGCCGCGGGAGCAATACGAGTATTAGCCACCAGACCAACCGCGGCACAAGGGTTGTTCCTCCCAAAGGGAGAGAGGTTGCGGAATCCCAGAGAAGAAAGGCCGCGAATCAATCCTCAACCAACGGCAGTGATAAGCCAAAGACCGGGAAGAGCCACAAGACTGTCGAGGTCCGTAAGTTTGTTTCTCCCAATGGAAAACACGTTGTCGTCTTCGTGAGAAGCGATCTCGGAGTCCAGACATTTCTTTATCAGGACCGACGAACCCAGAGGGTGACCTTCGTCAAAGAGTCGACGGCAATGGATGGCATCTGGAGTCCCAACAGCCGGTACTTCCTGTTGACGGATCACATCGTGAGCACCGACCAGATCTGCGAGATCTACAAAGTCTGGCAAGACAGGCTTGCGTATGTGCGACCGATAGACCTCGGTCGTCCCCTACCGGTTATTGCCAAACATCTGGATCATAGTTGGGTCAGTGGCATCGGCTGGTCGCGAAACAGTCGGTGTGTTTATGTGGAGGCCGGAGCTCACGGAAGCGTTCCTGAAGAGGAGGTGGTTCCAGGAGAAATCTACCACCAGCAAGGTTTCTACTTCGTCAATGCCCTGACCGGGAGGCTCATACGAGAATTGACTATCGATGACATCCGACGCGAAGACCAGAAATACTACGAGTATTGGCTCTGGAGAAAAGGAAAACGAGCGAAGCCGCCATCGAAGATAGATTCTGAACCGCGATGAGGGCCTTGCATATAAGACGCCGAAGCGCCTCAGCGTTCGGTAGCTCACGCGAGTGGATTCTCCATTACAGTCAAGGAGACTTTTGAGGGCCACGGAGTCGGCAAGGCAACGTTTGAGAGGATGGTCGCCCGGCGAGAGATTGCACTCACACTCGGTGTTTCCAGTAGTCCGGGCGCCGATGAAGATTGGCGACAGCGACGATGCGAAGCCTTTGAGACTTCACTTGGTATATGATTCCGTAAGGGAAGCGATTGACAAGGCATCGTCTCGTGTTCTGCGACATGGGCGATCCAGCGGCTGGATATTCGATGATCCGAGCAATTGCCATGTAGACGTCCTCCGCGAACTCAAGCCCAAGTCCAAGCTGCCGATCCTCGTAATAGTCCACGGCCTTGTCGAATTCGTCGTTCGCTTCGGGGTGAAAATAGAACTTCATCGTCGGTGCTTCTCGCGTATTCTTGCGAACACTTCCTCGCCCGGAATAAGCTCCACCTCGCCCCGGTCAATCTGGGATACCCGACGCTCGGCTTCCTCCGCCCATAGACGGTCGATTTCCGGCTTGGTCGGCAGATTGAGACTGGCGACGAGCTTTTGGACCAGATCCAAGCGCGCCTCAGCCGGCAAAGAAAGCGCTTCGTCGTAAACTGTGTCGGTGACTGTCGACATGGCACACCTCCTCACGTCAGCAAGTCTAAGTTTTCATCGTAGGCGGATTATAGCACATTGAGCGGCCTAAGCCGAAGTTCGGGGTCGACCGTCTGGCACAAAAAGCGTGTAAAAACGTCAATGCCCCGCGGAAATCTCCGGGGGAACTGTAGACATTCGTCGAAGAGGTGAGTAGTGCATCGTTTTGGAAGTTCCCCTACAAAAGGACGCCGGATCGCTTCAGCGTCCGGTAGCTCACACAGGCAGCTACACGATGAAGGCTACCCTCCTTTTCTCCCCTTTCAACCCGTGTTCGGCACGAACACGGGTTGAAAGGGGAGAAAAGATGTCCTTGCTTGGCGCTCGGTAGTCAGTTGTGTGAGCTACCGGACGCTGAAGCGATCCGGCGTCTAATGTCGAAGAATTTACGAAAGGATGCAGTAGAATTCTGCAGATAGCAGAATACAGCTAAAAGATACTGTTAGGACTCAATATGAACACGTGGAAAAATGTTCTCGTTCTTGTTGCGTGCGCGTGTGCCACCGCTTACCCCGCTGGGTATCTGGAGCAATACGGCTACCCGCTCAAAGGCGTGGTGTATAAATTCGTGGTCTACACGGGAGAGAAAGACCGGTGGGATTCAGCGACGCAATATGCGCCTCCTCTTCCGCCGGGCAAGGCGGCTCGGGCAGCCAAGGAGTTTGTCGGCAAAGTTCCGCTGCGAGACGACATGAAGGTGTGGAGCTTGGCGACGATTACTCTGCGGCGGATGTCACTGGCACCCGAAGAGTGGGTTTACGTAGTTCATTTCGATGCCGTCCCGAAGTCGGGAGGATGGACCGGCCCGGTTCCGTCGATCGAAGTGCCTGTCAGGATGGACGGCGCGATTCCAGAACCTGTCGTGGAGAAGAGGAAGTTTTAGCCAATCGGGCGAGCCGAGCCTTGTTCTTCGTGATCCGGCGGGAACGCCTGTCGGACATCGGCGTACCGGGGATGGGTTTTGAGAGACACCTCCCACGCCTCCTCAAATCCACACAACAGCCTCAGCACCGCAGGCAGATGCGATTTGCCGGCACCGACACCTCGTATGCAAGACCCCCTCCCCCCTCAACGCGATGCTCGGAAGAGATTGACACGTCGTGATATAATCTTTCAAACAAACTGGAATTCCGACAGCAACAGAACGGGAGGACAAGCGTGCGAAACAGAAAATCATTTTTCTGGTTGGTGGCAGCCTTGCTGCTGCCTCTGCTGATTGCCTCGGCTGCCTTGGCGCAGACCCCTGGGGTCACGGCTCCACCCTCGGGAGTTCCTATCAGCTATCAATTGCCGAACACCGGTGCGCTTCCGCACACTTACCGCGTGACCCTCGCAATGACCGATCCGAAGAACCCGGACTGGATTGTGAGTCAGTTCGTCTCCGGTGCAGAGCGGACCGTCACGAAGGAGAACCAGGGGAAGTTCACCGACTACTGGGACGGGCTGGACGATAACTTCATGCCCGCGCCGCCGGGAGCGTATGGAGTGAAGGGCATCGTCATGCCCGCGGAGAAGTGGGAAGTGGACGGCAAGTACCACACACTTCGCGCGAGGTTTCACAGCGGGTCTTGCTCGTGGCTGCCGCCGGTCGCCAGGCACACCGAGAAGCTACCGATCCACGGCGATCCCGTTGACACTGCACCGGGCGACATCACGACCACTCCCGGCGGCCGGGCCGCGCTGTTGTGGGTGTATAACGAGAACGGAAGCAACAACTTCGTGTTCGACCTGACCAAACCGATCGGCGCGGACTCACGAGTCCGAATCGATCAGTATGTGACGAGTTACTACTCCGGCGGCGCGGCGGGTGGCACGTGGACCGCGACCGATGGCGAGACGGTGTGGAGCTACGATGCCAGCACGGCGGTGCCGTTCATCTACCGCGCCGATCAGAAGCCGTTCAGCGCGGGTATTTCGCCGTATCGCCGCAACGTGTTCCTTCCCGAAGGCGCGGTGATGGGTCTGGCGGCGTGGCGTGACACGGCGATCAACAAGTCGTTCGTTTACGTTGCCGAGCGCGGACGGATCGTGAAACGTCGCGTGGAGCAATGGCCCGGCCACTTCATCGACTGGTTGACCGAGGACGACAAAGGCCCCGCACTGAACCGCGTGCGTGTGTTAAGTAGATCGTCACAAATTCTGTCCCCCCTTTCCGCCGAGGAGCCCGGCTTTCCTGAGCGCTTGCTCCGGTGTGAGTGCGTTCAGTTCCGCGCGGCATGCCTGCCGAAGGGGTTCCAGGTCGTGATGCGTCCGATTGGCAGCGATCGCCGGTTTCAGCCAACGCCAGAGGTCCTCGACCGGGTT
>Ga0100394_1003557_pt1 | contig 12781 bp, 7 predicted proteins | sample CryGeymeta201518_FD_81549 | JGI IMG/M metagenome (GOLD analysis project Ga0100394, IMG submission 81549) | Groundwater microbial communities from Crystal Geyser aquifers in Utah, USA - Crystal Geyser metaG 2015-18 | ecosystem: Environmental > Aquatic > Deep subsurface > Groundwater | place: USA... | reverse complement strand
CCCCTTATAAAGAGGGCCAATCTCTAAATCGTCGCGCCGCTTAAAACCAAAAAGGTCATACGCGTAGGCGTGTTGTTCGTGATAATCAATCTGACCGACATACGGCGGCGAAGTAAAAATTCCTTTGATTTTTTTCTTTTTTAATATCTCAGCAAATTTTTTATTTCTTTTTTCGGTTTCTTTAAAAATATCAACTGTTCTGGAGTCAGCCGGAATGACGGCATAATGGGAATCTGTTTTCAATTTCGCAAATGCCTTAAGGCGATAAACCGTATCCATTGCGTAGCGATCAAACCATTCTTTTATTGAGAAAATCGGCTTGCAAATTTTCTTATGCTTCCAGCAATAATAAGTCGCCACTTGCGGTTCCTTAAGCGTTGCCAAATCCGAATGCGTCGTGGCACGGCATGATCTAATCGTCCGGCTTAAAATCACTGCCAAAATCATTTTAATCTTTACATCTTTAATCCGCTTAATTTGCTCAAATGCAAAATCAATTTCATTGCGAACATTTTTTATATACCACTTATCTAAGAAATTTTTGGCAAAAAAATGATTTAATTCAATGCCATATTTTTTAATAAGATTATTATAAATCACCAAAAATTCTTTTTCTTTTTCTAATGCGTACTTCCCCTCATTTATTTGTCTTCTTTTGATTTTATATTTGAATTTTGGACTAGGAAAATATCTATTGTTAAAATCGGCCATCCTTGCCATTAAGTCATGTTCAAAAGTAGCGATTTTACTATCTGACTCATAATTAACAATCACTTGGGTTATTTTTTTAACTTCATTCTCAAGCAAGGCCAGGTTGTAAGAAAACAATTTTGTTTCCGTAATCATCCAGTTAAAATGAGACACATCAATGCCGATCACGTGCATACCCATTTCATTTGCTTGCACAAGCGTCGTGCCCGAGCCACAAAAAGGATCAAGGATAATGTCGCCGGGCTTAAAATAAACTTCGTTTTTGAAATTATCCTTATGGCCGTCAATAAAATATTCAACAAGCTGCGGAATAAACTTGCCTTTGTACGGATGTAAACGATGAACATGTTTTGTCGTGTCTTTTTCCCGTAAATGATCAAATGATAATGCCCAATTAAGATCATCACCAAGCCGTTTTTTCCAATTTACTTCTCGTCTGCCGCGGTATGAATCGTAATATCTTTTTAAATCAGTTATGTCAACAAATATAGAATTGCCGCCGTTATGTTTCTTAACCTTACCGTATTGAACTAAATACGAAATATTGGACTCGCTAATATCTCGCTTTAGAAAATCGCTCGCCCATTGGCTGGCTTCTTTTATTGTTAATAAATTATTCATTTATTGCGCACGTTATTTTTTAAATTTTTATAAAAATTTATCACATTTTTTTATTCATATTGCTTAAATTGGATATGACTTTCCCCTCAAAAATTGTCTCCTCAAAAATGGGGATGTTTTTATAAACGGGATTTTCAGGCTTAAGATACGCCCGGCCGTCATCTTCCGCGACAAATCTCTTTACCGTTGTTCCGTCGTCGCTTCGCGCTACGACAATGTCGCCTGAGCGGAATTCCTTCGTTTTTTGAACCAGCAGCATATCGCCGTCATTTATGCCAGCATTCAGCATTGAATCACCATATACCCTTATAACGAAAACATCATCTTTAAATTTTTTAATCCTCTCGTTATGCAAACTGCCTCCGGGCAATGGAGACCATTCGGCAGACTCTGTCAACGATTCAATGAATGGCCCGGCGGTTGACATCCCTGCCACAAGGACCAGTCTTTTTTTTCTCAGAACTTTCAGGCCAAGCGGCAATATCCTGATACCCCGGGCAGTATTTTTTGAACCATCGCCTTTTTCACGCTTTATGAGTCCTTTTTTTTCAAGCGAATCAAAAAAGTTTATGACTGACTGATTTGATGACACATCCAAAATAATCTTAAGTTCTGCCACTGTCGGAGGAAATCCAGATGTTTCAATATTGTTATAGATGGCTCCTAAAACTTTTTTCTGTTTTTCAGTTATGATCATTTCCATATTTTCATTATATATGACCAAAAGTTCACGTCAACAGACTTAAAAACAGCTTATTTAAGCCATTTTCTGCAAGGTTATCCACAGATATTTTGCAAAGACTAAAATACCAAATATATTAAATAGGTTCTTCTTAAATGCTTCAGACACTGATTGAAGCATTTAAACTATTGCCAAACCGCTTTTTCGTGATGTCTGATTTTGTGCGATCCGCTTACCTGATTAAATTCTATCGCTATGACGTCTATCTGCCAAGGAATTTTTGGACTGATTTTGTTTGCTTTCAAATAACACTGCGCTGATTTGATAAGGTGTCTTTGCTTAAAATAATTCACGTTTTCTTCTGGCTGGCCTTCAAATTCGACATCAGCACTATCAATAGTTTTGACTTCCACAAAAACAATTGCTTCTGGTTTTTTAAAGATTTTACCTTTTTGCTTCAAAGCTACAATATCAAGCTCGCCCAATTTACATTTCCAGTTGCGGCTCAAAATCCGATAGCCTTTTTCCCTCAAAAAATTTTCGGCTATTTTTTCGCCTTCGGCCCCCAAAATTTGATTTTCTCTCTGCATCGGATTATATTTATGTATTAGTTCTTTTTCCATTCTATCACAAAAAAGGTCTCCTTCGCTTAAAAAGCTACGGACGACCAAAGGAGGTGACAAAATGAACGCTTGGTATAAGATCGCCAGGTTTTTGGGCAAAATCATCCTATATTTGGGACCGCCGGTTCTGGTTTTGGGCACGCTACCAGAAGGCCCGGCCATTCTTTTCTGCAATCATTACAGCTTTCTTGACCCGATACTTTTGGCAATAATTCTGGACCGCCGATTATGGTTTTTGGCCATGCCCGGGGTATTGAAATGGAAAATAATTGGTTGGGTTATCAGAAAGTGCGACTGGGCTTTTTCTATTTCGCCTAAGTCCCAATTTTCTTTACGCCAAGCTATAAAATTGCTGAAACAAGGCAAAACAGTCGTAATTTTTCCTGAAGGCACCAGGTCCGACAGTATTCAAATTCAGAATTTCAAACCCGGACTCGCACTTTTAACCAGATATGCCAAGGCGGTGCCTGTGGCAATTGTCGGCACTTTTGAGTGTTTGCCCCGCGGCAGATTATTTCCCCGTCGGCACAAAATCAAAATCATCATCGGCCAGCCGATAGAATTTGCAGCCGACCAAAAAAACGCGGAAATCGTCAAGGTCGCCAAAAGAGAAATCTCGCAGCTTCTGGGCCAGACCAGGTAGTGAAAATTCGACTGCTACCTGGCCCCGTAGTGAAATTTCGACTTTTCTACGGGATAAAGAGCTTCGCTCCTGTCGAAATTCTACTACCGGGCTGGCAGCCAAATAATTTAAAATGTCGAATTTCTAGTACCTGGCCAGGGATAAAATCCTTGGCTTTTTTTATTGTAACCAAAAAAGCCCTTCAGGGCTTTTTCTGTCTTTATATAATTTAGGCTCATCCCGGTTCGTTGCCAGAAGAATTTTTAGGTGTAGTCGTATCATTACCAGAATTTGGCTGCTCCAATTGTTTAATTCTCCTTACTATCTGCACTAAATCCTGATGCGCCTGTTTGACATATTGATTGGCATCATTAACTAATTTATGCCCTTCCTGAAATAGCTGGACTGCGTTATCTTTGCTTGAAATTGCCTGAAATTTGGCTTTTGCCTGCTCGTATTTATCTTTGGCCAAAGCGATTTTATCTTTAAAATCCTTTAGCAATTCATCCAGTTTTGCAACATCCTTGCCGGCTGTTTTCAGTTCGTTGATTTTTGCCTCAAGTTTATCTGCAATCGCCTGCGATTTATCAATTAAAAACTTAATTCTGGCAACCAGCATCTGGCCGGTTATTGATTTTGAAGCTATCCTGATATTATTTAATTTTTCATTGACCGCCTGGCTGATTTCTTTCAATTTATCAATCGTTGAGGCGCTATTAATTTCTGCCTGCTTTGCATTCAGCCATCTGATATTTTCGTTTATCTTTGCCGCTATTACCGCCTTGTCCTCGTCGCTGACCGGCCTCATATTCGTCGTTTTGTTCTTCATTGCTTCCAAATACTTTATCATTGTAGAAATTGTTTTCTTCAAATATTCTTTTGCTTTTTCCAAAACTTGCTCCTGTAGTTTGCTCTTCTGCTCTTCGCTTGCGTTTTTGAATCTGGACAAAGCCTGCTGATAAGCTGTTCTTGCATCCTGATATGTTGAAGTTGCGTTTAAATAATTCTGTTTTGCCTCAAGATATTTGGTTCTGGCCTGTTCATCAAGTTTGGTAAAATTAAATGCTGCCTTGGCAGTAGCAAATATTGAAAAAACAAAAAACAAACCGAGCAATAGAATGATAAGTTTTTTATTCTTTTTGTCCATCTGATTTTATAACTGGGTATTGATATTGTTTAAGGTCGGATCATTTCCTAAATTAGTTATATCTGCCGCATCCCTATCAAATGCTTTTAATTCTTGGTCCAGCTCGCTGTCAAGAGCGGTAATATCGGCTGATTCAATAACTGGTTTTGATATTTTTTGATTACTTGTTTGCCCTGCTGGGAGTTCTTGCTGGATATCATTCCAAACCAAATAAAAAGCCACGGCTGCCACCGCCAGCACAAGAAGAAGAAATATAAATGATTTTTGTGTTATTTGCTTCACCATATACACTAATTTTAAGTTATACTCATTTTTAAACAAGTGCCTTTGTGGATAACTGACGCCATCAAAAATTATAAATAACTCCTTAATGATGGCGTCATCCTGAGGCGTTTTTGAAACGCCGAAGGATCTAATTCTCTATTGATGCCTGAAATTCTTTACTTATTTTAATCTTTATTGGTTCAATGTTTTTTACGCCCTTGTCTTCCAAGGTTACTTTCAACAGCATTCCTTCCATCGTTTCTTTTGAAAATGTCTGGTCAAAAATAAAATTGCCAAGACCGTAAGCTATCCAGCCGTCTTTATACTGCTCAATTTCTTCAACCACGTGCGGGTGATGGCCGATAATAAGCGCAGCGCCAGCGTCAATGGCTGAGCGGGCGATATCTTTTTGAAAATTATTTGATTTTTGTTTGTATTCATCGCCAAAATGAATTGAGACGATAACCAAATCTGATATTTTTTTGGCCTCGGCAATATCTTGCGCCATTTTTTCTTTATTCAGCCAGGCGATGCCTGAACTGGAAGCAGTCGCTTCCGTATATTTTGCGCCCAAAGCAGTATATGCCAAGAAGCCAATTTTTGTTCCATTAACTTCTTCTACTCTCGCGCTATGCGCTTCCTCGGCACTAAATCCCCCGCCCGCATAATCAATTCCGTTGCTTTTTAAAACTTCGAAAGTATCATCCATTGCCGCTTTTGCCCAATCGCCAATATGGTTATTGGCTACAGACAAAACATCAAAGCCCGCGTATTTTAATCCTTCTATTGCTTTCGGGTCGGCCCGAAAAGAATAAATGCTGCCGACATTCCTGCCTTGCGAAGAAATCGGGCCCTCCAAGTTCCCGAAAGTCAAATCCGCGCCAGCCAGATAATCGCCGATTTTTTCAAACGGCCAGTTCCAGTTATTTAATTTTTTCATCTTATCCCCTACCGCTCGCGAAAGCATAATGTCGCCGACAAAAAAAAGTGTTACCAAATTCTCCGATTCTTTTTTTCCAATAAATATGGCGTTGATATAGCCAGTCGTATTTTCTGAATCACCAGTAAAATCAAAAGAATTTGCCTGTCCTATAATTTCTGACTTCGCTTCCCCGAATTTATTAGCCATAAGCATGGCCAATCTGACTGCGGCTGGTGAATCGACATTTTCTGATTCAAGCGATGCCCCGTCCATATTTTCTATCATTAAGGCGCTCTGCCTATCGATTTTTAACGCGTCAATTCGGTCAAGATAATGCGAAAAATCAACGCTGGCAATAATTGCTATTTTATCCTGATAAGGCGTAATTATTTCTGCAAGTTTTGAAATTTCTGCATCGCTCGTTTTAGCAGAAAATATAATTGGTACTATTTTTGCATTCGGAAAAATTTTTTTTATAAAGATCACTTGGACGGCAATTGAGTGTTCTCCATCAAAACAATTTTCATCCGTCTTTATGCCAAAAGATGCCAGGTTATTTTCTATTTCTTCATCTATTTCAACTTCTCCAAACGGCGTCAGATATGATCTATCGCTCATCGAAATATGAGTCTGGCAGCGCTCAAAATGGTCAGGCCCGATAATAATGAACTTCTCGCGCGGTCCGGATGACGACTCCAGAATCTGATAAAATTCAGAAATAAAGGGTAGGGCTGTGGGCAAATGATGAGAAGTTATTCCGATTTGAATGTTCTGGTTGCGAAACTTTTCTTCTTTGTCAGCCAAATTTATATTTTTTTCAATGGAATTTTTAAGTTCGAAAAAACCCGATGAACGGACTTCGTTTTCCAGATTCGGCAGGATTGAGGCAGTATTCTCGGCCTTTTTTGATAAAATAAAAAAACCAGTAGCTGTAATCAGACAGGCTAATAGCAAAAAAATTATGTATCTTTTTTTTGCTTCTATTGTAAACTTATCCATTTTATCTTACTTCTAGCCGGTCCTCTCCGCTAACATTCAAACTGTTCAAATCCTTCATTGATTGAATCATAACCGGATTTGCTCTATATGTTCCTTTAGTTACAACCCGGGCATAATAATTTAGCGTCCTATTGGCACACATAATAGAGTTATCAAACCCTTTATATATCTGAAAATAAACCGCGTTGCCAACAATTTTTTGCGGATACCATATAGAATCGCAAATAGTACTTTCTCTTATTCCTCTTTCATAAATCCTGGTAATCGGTTTTAAGCCGCTCGGCAGATAATCGATAATCTGGTAGGAACCGTCAATCGCGGTGTTTACGATATTGGGATCCAACCTGACAAGCACCACATCGCCTTCGCTGAAAGATTGGACGGGTTGATTATTGACCAAATATTTTCTGGAAATTGAAAGCTCGCTGTTTTTGGTTAGCTCGGCCGGATCTTTACTCCTTTCATAGAAGCTAAACATCGTTATCTTGCCTTCAATCGAGCTGAATTTTATGGTTTTTAACTCGTCATAAGAAAGCTCAAGCTTAAACACTCTTCCTTTTTCAAGCGTTATTGAATCATTCCTTGAATTTGTACTGAAAGAAAATTTTGGTTTTTCCACGTCTGGTCTTGCCAATTCATTTTTTGCAATAATCGTCTCCTCAAGCGAATCAAGATCCCAGACTGGAAAATGTTTTGATATGTAGTTCCATAACGGCCCTATATCAGATTCTATCCCGACATGCGAAACCAACATTCCTACAGCTGCAGTCATTTTTACCATTTTTGTCTGATCCTGTTCTTCAAAAAACCAGGCATCGGGTCCCTGAAATCTTAACTTGGGCCTGATATCGTTTTCATATATACTGCGCGCTTCTTCTTTATCCCCAAGCTTGGCCAAGGCCAAAGCAACGTAAATTTTATCTTCAAGATTCAAATCATTGTTTTTCTTTATTGAATTTATTTTGACTAAAACCGGCTGCTGGAGTCCAGCCAAACCGTAAAGCGCTTTAGCGATCCGGTGTATATCTGTTTTTTTATCGCTTAATGATGTTTCAAAATAATTTTTAAGCTTGTCCTGATATATAAATTCCGGAGCTAAATCTGCTATTTTTGCCGAAAATTCCAGGTCATCATCGCTATAAGGAAAAACAGCAATGCCTCCGTCTTCCGTCTGATAAGAACCGATGTCCAGCGAGTCCTGTGATTCTTCATAACTAAAATACTGAGTCAGCAATTTTTGGCTGAAATATTTTGCCGTTTCCTGATCAGCTCGGATGCCCCAGTTAAATGAATTACTGCTCAAAGCATTAAAAAATCTGCCTCTTGCCGCATCCATGAATATCAATTTAGTAAATCTGTCTTTATTACCATCAATCGATGAAATATCGCTTGAAAGTTCATAAGCTATTGATTGGCCTATTCTGAAATAATTCTTGACAACTTTTATTTTCCTGACCAGAGTATCCTCGTGATTTCCTTGCTTGGCGCCAATCGTTATCTCATGCTCGCCTTCGGTTAAAGAACCAAGTTGGATGAAAACCGTGCTTTCAGATGAAGTCTCTTTTCTGTCTATACCCAACGTTTCTGATTTAACGCTAAACTCTGTTTTGCTGCCTGCTGCATAATCTGTACCAAATACCCTTAAGCGCACATAGGGGTTGTCGCTTGATAAATAATAATCACTCAATGTAGCGTCAACAAAGAACGGCAAAGAAGTTTTTATCATTTCTTGAGCCTGACCCGCTTTCATTGAAGCAGTTGAAAAAGCCATGGCTGTTAGCCGCCAAGATGTTATGTTATCTGGCGCCTTGAAACTGATTCTGGCCGAACCATTGCCGTCAGTTTGGACGGTCTTAAAAAGCGCCACATCAACAAAATCACTCCTTGTTTCTCCTCCGCCCTTCTCTTGATTATGAACATAAATCCCGTCGGCAAAATATGTGTGGTATTTGCCGACAACGATATTGTAAACCGGGCCAAAAATATTTTCTGCAGTTATAGAAAATATCTTTTCTTTATTGCCTTGACTATCAATCAATATATCCCCTATTTTTGCCTTACCTGCGTATTCCCAAGCATTGTTCAGAAATATTTTGTGCTCGGCCGTCACTTTTAATTGTCCATTTATTATCAGGTAACCGGAAACCAAATGACTTGAGATTCCCTGAACAATGGCTGTTTTCTTGATGTAATTGCTTTCGTTTTCAAAACTTGCTATTTGATCGCCGACTTTTATTTTTTCTATTGGTTTAGAACTGCCGTCTGCCAATAAAATCTCTGTACCCGGCGCAAAGCATCCTCCTCCTTCAGCTCTAGGGGTTGCACTTGGCGATGCATAGTGGCTGAAATTAGAAATCGGCTCAACATAGATATTGCTATAAAGAGTTTCTAGAATATCGCTCCGCCAGTCATAAGGAGATACATGAAATACCGCTTCATCAACAGCTGCTATATTCAGCTCCGAAGATACCGGCTTTTTGTCCTTATCCTGAACAAGAAAATTGACATTTATATTTTCGCCGGGCCTGTATCCAGCTTTATCAGGCTCAATATTGATAGATAGCTGCATGTCTTCTTGCTTAACTACAGCTGAAAAAGTATTGCTTTCGTAGAAGCCGTATTTTCCAAGAGCTACGGCTTTGTAGTTTACAGACGGTGAAAAATTTTGTTCAAAATTTTCCTCAAAATTCATCGACTTTATGACAACAACTTTATCAATGCTGTTCTGGAAACGGTAATAAAGAATTTTTTCGCTGGAGAGCTCAGTTCCCCGATTGGGCTCAAGTTTCATTTTTATATTGTCTCCGATTGAATATTCATTTTTTTCCGCATCAAGCTGGATGCCGCTGACTTCGTAATAATAATTGCCTGGAGTCGTATAATGACTAACATAAACATCAGCTTTTATGCTGCGGCCATATTCATCTTTACCAAAGAATTCAAGCATATAGTATCCGTCATCCGGATTGGGAATATTTTCTTCAAATGCCCACTCTCCTTTTGTATCGGTTCTGCCGTTTAATTCCTTAATCGTAGTTTCTTGCCTGTCGTACCGGTAATTTTTTCTGACCACTTTGTCTATCGGGTCATAATATTGTCCGGTTTCAACCGGTTTGTAGGTTATTTTTGTCAGTCGGGCAGAAAGCTGGTAATCCGATTTTGGCTCGCCGATAAAATCGCGGTAGATTTCTTTATCACCTTTATTTTCCGAAAGGTCAATCTTATTGAGCTTCGCCGTGAATTTATGTTTTTCGTCCGATAATGATTCCCGTGATGCCTGCAGATAAAGATGCGGTCCAAAAACCTGCACAGTCGCTTGACCTGATATTTCCCCTTCTTCGGACAAAGCGGGGACAAAATTCATCGAAAGACTCGACGGATAATAGGACTGTTCATATTCATAATATTCGGGCGTATAGTAGACATCCGCTTCTCCGTTCTGGTTCAGCACGATCTCTCCAGAAATATGCTTCCTCCAATAAGCGGAATATTCAAGTTTAAGACCGGAAGCTGGTGTGCCATCGAAAAATTCCGCCTTGACGTGGAAACTGACATTCTCGCCCGCAAAAACCGAATCGCGTGAAGGCATCACTGTTATCTGATAAGCAGGCTTGATATAATCCATTACATTTATGCTTGCGGTTGTCACAATGTCTTTATCATTAAAGACTGTTAATGTGTAATAACCCGGCGATAATCCTTTAAAAGAAAGTTCGCCTTCAATCGTGTCAAATGACGAAACTATTACCTCCTGCTCGACAAACGGTTTTTCAGTATCAAGATTATAACCGCCGTAATCATAAAGATAATACCCGTTGGAAAGCGTGACTTTAAGTTTTTTCTGCCTCAGGTCAGCTTGTCTGCCTTTTGCCACGCCCCAGAATTTTATTGTGTCGCTTATTTTATAAACAAACCTCTCGGTAGAAAGATAACTCCAATACTGGCTACCCTTATCCGCTTTCTGGCGCCAGCCCCAGTTATCAGTCAGCTCTACAATGAAAGGAAGGTAACCTGATGACTGAATTTTTAAAAAATTCGGGCCTGTTTCTTCTTTTGATTCTGATTTCAGAGGGTCGGGTGTTGCAAATTCCAGAACGCCGTCCTGATTTGTTTTTCCGAGTTCCATATTGGAATTACTATTTAGATACGATACAGAAAGCCCGCCGGCTGTTTCTTTTTTCAAAAAATCATAGACCCAAACCAGGCTTTTATCGTGCGTAATTGAAAAATATTTTGACAAAGGACTGACTTGAATCCACATCTGGTTATGCCTGTTTTCTATAACTGTATCCAAAAGGTAATATCCCGGCTCCAGAATATGCGGTATTTCTATATATTTTTCGTATCCAGATCTTATCTCAATGGGCTTAAAAGTCAGAATTTTTTGCTCGTTTTTTGGCGAATAGCCGGAAAAATGCTGTTTATAATAATAACACCAGCCCCATTCCCATTTCCTGCTTTGCTGATAGGAGCTTAAAAATTCGTCTGGATTGGAAAATTTATACACATTGAAATCAATATTTTTCACGTCCAGATTGCTGGCATAATATTGAATAGCCGGCTTGCGGTCGGGCAAAAATTCCTGAAAATTATAAGAAAAACTTAGCGAAGGCGTATTGTAATGATATGTTTTTTCCCCCGTTTCAAAAATAAAAGAAAAATTATCTTTTAGTTCGTCATCGCTGCCCTCGGCTTTTATTCCTTTTCTGACTGTAACTGTATAAACCGTGCCTTCGCTTAATTGCTGTTTTGGCAAAAATACGACTGTGCCGTTATGCTGTTCAAAAGTGCCATCAATTTTTGGCGAAATTTCAAAATAATCCTGCGGATTAGCTAGGTTTTCTCTATTAAATGTTATCTCTATGCCGGAATTTAACGGCACAGTTGTCCCTTTGTTGCGGGGAAAAGTCTGAATAATCTGGAATTTCGCTTTGACTTGGAAAGCCCAGCTATATTCGTGATCTGCATAATCCGAGTCTGAAATTTCTGCCCTATAAATCTGGTCAGTACCCAAATGTTCAAATGGCTTAATTTCAAACACAGAGCCGTTTTCACTTTTGCCGGTTATTGCTGCAAATATTTTTTTAACGATTTGCCCGGCAAGCGAAGTTTCTTTGACAGTAAAATCAACCGGCGGCTCAAACTTAAAAATTTTTTTAACTGCGGCTTCATTTATTGATTGGCTGCTTTTTAAAATAAATACTGTCTGGGGGTTAATGCCGGCCGAATCAGAATTAACCGCTTCCAGGACGAAACGGGCCGGGCTGGATGGTTTTTGAGGAAGTAAATTACGGCCTAAAATAAAAAACAAACCAGCTAAAAGAATACAAATGCCGGCAATTATTAATATTCTTTTATTTTTTTTGAAAAAATTTTTCTTCGGGAGAAAACTTTGTAAAGATCCCTGCTGATTCAATTCAGTTGCATTTTGCGCATTGCCCGAATCGCCGGCCGCGTTTTTTTCAAGTTGTTCGGGTTTAAATAAATTTATATTTTCTGGCATATTTATAGGTTAGTTATTATATAATTTTATTATATCACTTTTGAAAAAATTAAAAAACCGTTTTTAGCGGTTTTAATCTCCTACCATTTTCCTGGTGGCAGATTATTGCTTTTCTCCGGCTATTTCAAGCAGGGCCTCAAGCGCAGACGGCAGTTCTTTTATGCCGTCATCTCCCGAAAAATGCCCTTTTTGATGTTCCACAATAATTTTTGCCCCAATCAATTTTCCCCAGGATTTTTGATTTTCGGGAATGACAAACGGGTCGTTGTCCGAGAAAATGGCAATCGCGCGATTAACCGCCTGGCGGATTTTTTTGTCATCTCGCGGCTCGTTGACCCAAGGCCCGGCAATCCGCTTTTCGTCATCGGTTTCAAGATTTCGCAAATTATACCAACCGGCAACAAAAACCGCGCCGCCGATTTTTACGCCCTCGGGCAATGTCTGCAAATATCTAATAATGGTCTGGCAACCGATGCTGTGCCCGACCAAAAAAGTATTCTCGTCCGCTTGACCGACCAGCTTGCTCAAAAAGGGAACCCAGGTTTCAATTTTCGGCTCTTCGGGATTGGGCATTGAGGGAACTTGCACGACAAAACCGCGCATCTGGAGCTCTTTTTTCAGCCAAGGGAACCATCCTTCTTGCGGATTCCCGCCCCAGCCGTGAATTATAAAAACTCGTTTTGGCAT
>Ga0100394_1003547_pt1 | contig 12805 bp, 12 predicted proteins | sample CryGeymeta201518_FD_81549 | JGI IMG/M metagenome (GOLD analysis project Ga0100394, IMG submission 81549) | Groundwater microbial communities from Crystal Geyser aquifers in Utah, USA - Crystal Geyser metaG 2015-18 | ecosystem: Environmental > Aquatic > Deep subsurface > Groundwater | place: USA... | reverse complement strand
TGCCTACCTGGTTTTTTGCGCAAAAACCAGCCAAGCGGTGGTGGTTGATCCTTCGCAGCAACCGCAGAAGGTGCTCGACGAAGCAAAAAGTCGCCAGTTGAAAATTGTCGGGCTGCTGAACACCCATGGTCACCCCGATCATGTTGTTGGCAATCCGCAGATTATAGCGGCTACGGGCGCGTCCCTCTGGGCTCATCCCCTTGCGCTGACCCAGGTCGATAATCCCCTGGCCGACGGAGATGAAATTCCTCTGGGAGAAGGTTTGATTCGCGTTCTGCATACGCCGGGGCACACGCCGGGATCGGTGGTGTTTCTCACCGGTGATGGCATTATAACCGGCGACACTCTCTTCGTCGGGCGTTGTGGTCGCGCCGATCTGCCGGGGAGTGATGTCAATCAGCTCTACGACAGTTTGCTGCGTCTGCGCCAGCTGGATGCGCGCTTGAAGGTTTATCCGGGCCACGACTACGGCAGCCGGCCGGTTTCAACTCTGGGGGATGAATTGCGCGAGAATCCCTTTTTTAACGCACCCGACCGTGAAAGTTTTATCCGGTTGCGTATGGGGTAAAATAAAGGCCGAGCCTTAATTTAACCAGGCACGGCCGGTTTCACGCTTATTCTTCGCCGCGCCTAAGTCCGGAACCGTTATAAAACGGGCAGCTCGCCCGGATGATAAGATAAGCTCCAAGGAGGGGTTCACCGGCCCGTGGAACGGCCGTCGCGGAAGCGGCAACTCCGGAGCTGAAGAGACACGGGAGCTTTAGCTTTTTTTAGGTGTGGCCTCGGGTTCGACCTGGTCGAGGAGGAAATCTTCTGTTTCAGCGAAAATGTCGGCATCAGGATCGGTCGCGCCGAAATCAAAATCATCCACCAGTTCCGTGTCCGCCCCTTCGGTTGGGTCGTGTTCGTCGAAATCGAAGTGAGATTCATCCAGGCCAGCGCTTTTATTCGCTGTCAGGTCTGCGGGTTCTGATTTTTCGACGTTTGCAGCCGTGGGTTCAGTGGGTGAGGGCAGACTTTCTTCGGTTGTCTCATCGGCCGGAACATCTTCAAACAGTTCATCGAAGGCGAGATCTTCCTCCGCGTCTCCGTCTCCCATGAAGTCGAACCCAAAATCTTCACCCTCCGCCGTTTCCGGCAGGTCAAATTCTTCGTCCAGATTATCCAGGATCGTGCCGGTTGTCAGCGGCGCATCGTCAAGGGCGGCAAAGTTTTCGCTACTTAAGTCTTCTTGAAACGCCTCTGCCAGCAACACACTTTTAATACCAAAGCGCGCCTTATGTTCGGTCAGATCGGTCGTGCATTTTTTACACTGATCGAGGTGGTCGAAACTGTTGTAGCCACATTTGGGACACTTCATGACTGATCCTCTCCATGCAATTGGGCAGCAACACCTGGGTCAGGACAAAAATCTCCATAAACATATTGTAAAATTGACAAGATGGCAAGTCCGGCGGTTTCGGTGCGTAAAATTCGCGAACCGAGACGCACCAACAAAAAACCCTGCTCTTGGGCGGCCTGAGCTTCTGCTGCGGAAAAACCACCTTCAGGTCCAACCAGCAGGCTGATCGCCGTCGGTGGATACCCCGGCAGAAGCTGGTTCAGCGGGGTGGTCGCCTTCTCCCACAGCATCAGTTTTAATGACCCGGTGGCAGCTGTCAATGCCTCCTTAAGCTGAGGGTGTAATTCAACGCTGGGTGGAAACATCTGGCCGCACTGCTGGCAGGCTTGTTGAATAATTTTTTGCCAGCGGTCAAGCCGAGCCACAACCTTCTCGGGCGCAATGCGCGTAACTGTCCGTTCGCTGGTACTTAAAATAAATCGACTCGCCCCAAGCTCGGTGCCCTTTTGCAGAATCAATTCGAGCTTTTCGCCCTTGGGCAACGCCTGAATGAGTTCTATTGGCAGCTGTGGTTTTTCGCCTGGCAGGCAGGCAAGAACTTTTGCATGCCTGCCATCGGCTTCCAGTTGGCAGTGGCGTCGGCGCCCCTGTCCGTCAAATAATTCAAAGGGAGCGCCAGCCCCCAAACGCAGCACCCGGGTCAGATGGTGGCTGGTTTCTGGCGCAAGTTCCAGGCGTCCGCCCGCCTCGACCTTGAGATCCGGTTGAAAAAAACGTCTCACGCTTGAGTTCTGCTCAGGTGCAGACACAGCCATTCGTCGCGCCTGGTTGTGCTGAGATAATCAAGGGGCAGGGCGCTGAAGCCCTTGCGCACCAGGGCTTCTTTTTCGGCGAGAATGCCGGATAAAAACAGATGTCCACCCGGGGCCAGATGGGCGAAAAGCTCAGCCGCCAGACGAATATTTTCTTCCGCCAGAATATTGGCAACCACCAGGTCAAACTGTCCGGGAATCTGAGCAAGAAAGGCACTGGTAATTTCAACCTGGGCTGTCACCTGGTTCTGGGCACAATTGTCCTGCGCCACCAGGCAGGCCTGAGGATCAATGTCGCAGGCAACAACCTGGGTTGCGCCTAACTTGGCCGCCGCAATCGCCAGAATACCGGAACCGGTTCCCACATCCAGCAAGCTCCGGGGCGGTTGGGGCGATTCAAACAGTGCGGCGATAGCTTGCAAGCAAAGTAAGGTGGTGCCATGCGTACCGGTTCCAAAGGCCATACCGGGATCGAGCACGACGATTTTTTCGTTGTCTTGGGGCTGGTAGGACTCCCAACTGGGGCGCACGACTAGGTTTTCACCAATGTGTGTGGTGTGAAAATGTTGTTTCCAGCCCTCGGCCCAATCTTCCTGGCGGATCAGCTGGCTTTCGCCGAGAGCAAAGAGTCGCCCCTTGAAAATGGGACGCAAGCGTTCAAAAAGCAGGCTGATCTGCGGTTGTAACTCTTTCAGTACCACCGAAGCGGGGAAATAGGCCTGCAGGGCCATATCCCTGGCGGGATCAAATTCTTCATCGGGTACAACAAAACTGTCTAGAGCGCGTTTTTCCACCAGGGTTCCGGTGCAGCCTAATTCGGACAGTTCGGCACAGATCAGGTCGATGGCAGGCGCAGGCACACGAATTTCCAGTTGAATCCAGGCATCATTCTTCATCGTTATTTAATCCATTTCGGGGCGAAGATAACAAGGTCTCTGTTATCGCAAAAAAAAAGCCTGCTTGCAATCGCAGAAATTTGAGTTTCACCGTTGACAGAAATATTCATACCGGATAATTATGAATTAAGTTCAATGAGATATTTTACTTATTTAGTATTTTATCTACTTTATGTAAATCGCCCGCACCGTTGTTTCTAGGTATAAAAAATGAATTTATTCAGCTCCGTTAGGGTCCGAAATCCCCATTCCACGGGCCGCATGAATCCATCCTTGGCGCTTGCGTCGCGCCATCCGGGCGATAGCTACCGTTCGCTGGCGGCCTCGGGCTTTGCAGGGTAAACAGTTACAAAAAAATTTGCATTTAGCCATTAAAAAAATATCAGAACGACTTGCATCTGCAGAATTCGTCTGTTAGAGTTGCCCAAACTTTTCATGAGGAATATTTATGGTGGCACCCCGAGAGGTTTTTTTGCTCTCCGATGCAACGGGTGAGACCGTCGAAAGCATGGTACAGGCAGCCCTGAGTCAGTTTCAGGAAACACCCGCCATATTAAGGCGTTTCAGCAACGTCCGCAGCAAGAATCAGGTGTATGAAATTCTGGATCAGGCCCTGAGTGTTCAGGCCCTGGTGGTTTTTACCCTGGTCAACAGCGAACTGGCCCAGCTTGCCTATGACGAATGTGATGCTCTTGGCCTGAGCTGCCACGATCTGTTGACCCCGTTGCTGCGCAGACTGGCTGAGCATCTAGGGCATTCCCCCCAGGAAATGCCCGGCCTGTTGCGCGGTATGAATGCCGAATATTTTCGGCGGATTGAAGCGGTGGAATTTACCGTTAAACACGATGACGGTCAGGAATGTCGTCATTTGCACAAGGCGGATATCGTCCTGGCCGGGGTATCGCGCTCAAGCAAAACTCCCCTGTCGATTTATCTGGCGCATCGTGGCTGGAAGGTTGCCAACGTTCCCATCGTTGCCGGCATTGCTCCCCCGCTGGAACTCTTGCAGCTTGACCCCGGCCGGGTAGCAGGCTTACTGATTGACCCTCACCGGCTCATGGAACTTCGGGCCGCAAGGCTGGTGCATATGGGGCAAAGCCCGCGCACCGAATATGCCGACTACAATAAAATTGAAGACGAAATCCGTGCGGCGCGCCGCCTGTTTCGTCAACAGCGCTGGGCCATCATCGACGTTTCTTCCAAAGCCGTTGAAGAGACCGCTAACGAAGTGCTGCATAAATTGAAACTGGATCGTCATTAATCTTTTAACGTGAACCCCGATGTGCCGTGTTTGAGTCCCGGCCATCTCCCCACAGGAGTCAGAACGATGAAAATTCTGGTTGTCGAAGACGAAAAAAAAGTTGCCAGCTTTATTAAACGCGGCCTCGAAGAAGAAGACTTCAGTGTCGATGTCGCCTATGACGGCGAAGAAGGTGTCGCCAAGGCCCAAAACACCGCCTACGACATCATTTTGATGGATATTATGCTGCCCAAAAAAGATGGCCTCAGTGCCATCCGCGAGCTGCGGGCCATGAATGTTTTAACGCCCATTTTGTGTTTAACGGCCAAGGATTCGGTCGAGGATATCGTTTCCGGGCTCGATATCGGCAGTGATGACTACCTGACCAAGCCCTTCGCCTTTGCTGAATTGGTGGCGCGTGTGCGGGCTCTGATTCGGCGGGGGTCGCAAGACCGCGGGGCAGAACTCTTTTTTGCCGACCTGCGACTTGATCCGGTGACCCACAAGGTCTGGCGTGGTGACAAGGAAATTGATCTGACCGCCAAGGAATATGCCTTGCTAGAATACTTCATGCGTACGCCGAATCAGGTTCTGACCCGGACAATGATCGCCGAACACGTATGGGACTACACTTTCGACAGCTTTACCAACATCATTGATGTTTATGTCAACTATCTGCGTAAAAAGGTTGATCGCGACCACGATAAAAAATTGATCCACACTGTGCGCGGTGTTGGTTATGTCTTGAAAGATTCTGACTGACCCCCTGCGATGTCGCCATCAAAGCCCGTCAACGCAGCATTAGCTTGCAGCCGTTGACGGGCTTTTGTGTTGGTGGCCTTGTGTCATTGCCCGATAAAATTCCCCAGATTTTTCCATGGCCGCTCCGTCGGGTTGGGGGCGATGTCCATCTGCACAGTGTATTTACCTTGGCTATATGCTAGTCTGCGCCGATGAAAATTACGGTCAAACAACAAGTGCTGCTGACCCCGGCGCTGGTGCTGTTTTTGCTGACCCTGCTGCTGGGGTTTATGCAATACACCTACTGGGATCTGTCGGTGAAGCGCTTCCAAGCCAAGGCTCTGGGGACGGCCTTTATTTCCCTGGCCGAAGCTGATTTGGCATCACGCCGGATTCAACGGCTGCTGCTTGAAATCAGTCGCCGTGAGCTGGTGCAGGAAGGTGAGCTGGAAAACCTCGCAGGCTTGGCTGAGCTGGCGGTGGGGGCGATTGAACGTATTCAGCCCTACGGCACTTTGTTGCCGCGCGAAAAGCTTGATCAGGTCGCGGTTCTGGCCGCCCAGCTCGGCCCGGCCAAAGGCCTGGATCTGGAGCAAATGTTAACTGCGGTTCAACAATTTCGCTCCGAGGTGACTCAGTTAACCAATTTGACCGCAGGCCAGCGCCAGGAATTGCGCGATCTGCATACGAAGGACATTGATGCGTTGGTCGAGCAGACCGCCTTGGTGATGACCCTGGTTCTGGGGGTCACCATTTTGCTCGGAATTGTGCTTTCTCTCTATTTCGGTCGGCGCATTCTCTCTCGCATTCAGGCGCTGTCGACCGCCGCCAGCCGGATTGCCGCCGGTGAACTTGACCCCCCCCCCGCACCCGAACGCATCGATGATGAACTCGATGCGTTGAGTCTGTCCATCAATCGTATGACGCAGCGTTTGGTTCAGGTGGTCGGAACCGAAAAACTCTTTGAAGGGGCCGAAGAAGAACGCCGCCGCATTGCCATGGATTTGCATGATCAAACTCTCGCCGATCTCTCTTCCCTTCTGCGCGAAATGCAGACCCTGGCGCACCAAAACACCCCCAACTGCCAGATCCAGGCACGGTCAATGGAAAAAAAACTGAGCCGGGCCATCTCCAACTTACGCGACATCATGAATAATCTTCATCCCCAGACTCTGGATATTTTAGGTCTGGGTGCCGCACTGGAGGCCGAACTTGAACTTCTGGCCACCACGCCGAATTTCCCCGAGTATCATTATCAATACGATGCCCGTATCAATCAGTTAAAGCTGAGCCGACTGCAGCAGCTATCCCTTTATCGCATCGGCATTGAAGCTCTGAACAACGTCGTTAAACATGCCAACGCCAGTCGGTTGGAAATCTGTGTTGAACTGCGCGCCTCGCAGCTGATTCTGTCGGTCGAGGACAACGGCTGCGGTTTCATCGCCCCGTCACCAAAGCGCAGCGAGGGGCGCGGCCTGAACAATCTGCGCGAAAGAGCCAAGGCTATCGGGGCCCAGGTTGATTGGCGCTCTTCCCGCTTCAGCAGCGGAACCCGTTTTGAACTGATTCTGCCGGTGACCCCGGGCTAAATGAACTGCCAACCCGCAAAGGACAAAAGATATGGCCAGAGACCAGATTCTGATCGCTGAAGATAACCCCAAAGACTACCAGTTTCTCGAATTGCTGATCCAGGACTGGGGTGAAGATGTAGACATCGTGCGGGCCCCCAATGGACGGGTTGCCCTCGACCTGGCGCTCACTCTTGAAGAACCGCTGCTCATTAGCGACATTCAGATGCCCGAGTTAAATGGCATTGATATGGCGCGCGCCCTGTGGAAGGAAAAACCCCAGGCCCGCATTGTCTTCTGGAGCCAGTTTAAAGACGAAATGTATGTGCGTGCCCTGGCACGCATTGTGCCGCCCGAAACGGTTTACGGCTACATTCTGAAGTCGAGCCCGCGCGAACAGATTGCCAGCGCGGTGCACACCGTGCTCCTCGAAGAGCAATGCTGGATCGACCCCGATGTGCGCAAAGTTCAGGGCCGCGCCCGCCACAGCCTGACGGCTCTGACCGATATCGAATACGAAGCGCTGCTCGATATATCCCTTGGTCTGACCGACAATCTGATTGCCCAGCGGCGCTATTTGTCCCGACGTGGCGTTCAGAGCCGGCTCAATTCCCTCTATGGCAAACTGGGGATCGATCAGGAACAATTTCATTGCGAAAAGATTGGTGACTCCTTGAATCTGCGCAGCCGCGCCGTCGCCGTTTCACTGGCGCGTGGCCTGATCAATGCTTTCGAAATGGAACGTGAAGAGGAAAGTTTTCAGCAGTGGTTTAAGCGCTTTCGTCGCACCATGGGGCAAGAAGACTAAGGCAGATTTGCTTGTTTTTCAGGGGTCTGCGTGGTAAAAGGTCTTACCACCTGACTGGAGAAATAATATGTCCACCGTTTTTAAGCCGATTCGCCCCAAAAAGCTCTCTGAAGAAATTGTCTCTCAGATCAAGGATCTCATTGGTCAGGGCACTCTGAAGCCCGGCGAACGTATCCCCTCGGAACGGGAGCTGGCAGCTTTTCTCGGCGTCAGTCGGCCTTCGGTTCGTGAAGCCATTATGGTGCTGGAGGCCATGGGTTTTCTTGAATCACGCCAGGGGGGGGGCACCTTTGTGCGTTCCCTGACGGAAGTGTCCATGGCCGATCCACTCGCCAGCATGGTTGAACGGCGTGATCCTCGTATGCTGCATGCCTTAACCGAAGTACGCATGGGGCTGGAAACCTGGTCGGCCTATCTGGCCGCCCGTCGTGCGGAAGATTCGGAAATTAACCGTTTGCACGAGCTTTACGAAGTTATGGCCGAACAGGCCGCCACCGGTGGTTGGGATCCGGAGATTGATGCGGAGTTTCACCTGACTATCACCGCCGCCACGCATAACACCATCCAGATTCATGTGCTGAATACCATTCAAACCCTCTTCCAGACCACCATTATGGTGGCCCTCGGTGAATTTTACAGCAAAGAGGGTTATGTCGAGTTGTTGCTTAATCATCACCACGATATCTATCGCGCGATTGCGGATCACGACCCCGAACGCGCCCGCCAGAAAATGATGGAACATCTCAGCCTGGTTGAAGAGAAGTTGGCGGTGTTTCTGCAGCGTGAGCGACCGGATACCGTCTGAAGCAGAGTTCAACCCTTACCTTGGTGCGTAAATTGGTTGTAAAACTGGTGGGCCGTGCGCCCGCTGCGACTGGCGCGGGCTGCGGCAAACAGCAGCGCGGCCTCGTGCAGCGGCTCAGTATCCAGATTCTGGCCGACAAACAGGCTGTCGACAATGGTCAGATATTGCTCCAAAGAGCCGGCATAAAAGGACAGCCACAACCCAAAGCGGTCGGAAAGACTGATCTTTTCCTCGACGGCGTCGCCATAGTGAATTTCGCCGTCGCTGATGCGGGTTCCTGAATTATCCTGCATGGCCTCGGGTAACAGGTGGCGGCGATTGCTGGTAGCATAAAGACGCACATTTTCGGGTGGCCGCTCGATGGAGCCTTCGAGCACTGTCTTTAAATGACGGTAGCCGCGTTCATTTTCGCCGAAAGATAAATCATCGCAATACAAAATAAAACGCTGCGGCAAGCTGCGAATATCATCGACAATTGTGGGCAAGTCGACCAGATCATCACGATCCACCTCAATCAGGCGTAAGCCTTGATCTTTCAGAGCGTTAAACACGGCCTTAATCAAGGAAGATTTGCCCGTGCCCCGCGCCCCCCAAAGCAAGGCATTGTTGGCCGGCTCCCCGGCGAGAAATCTGCGGGTATTGGACAGCAGCTGCTTTTTCTGATGTTCAATGCCTAACAGCTGCTTCAGATCGATGGAATCCAGATGCTGCACCGGACGTAATTTCTGTTTTTTGGGCTGCCAGATGGCGGCAGCCGTTTCTTGCCAGTTAATTGTCATTCCTCATCTCCTGTGGCATAGTCGCGCTTCGCCCAGCCTAGCAAGCTTCAATACCGAGGATCAACATGGCCATTGCCGGAAACCCGAAAAAAATTGCTCAAGATATCGCCGACGGCTTCACCAGCTTTTCGGCACCGGGGCTGAAAAAATATACCCCGGCCGACTTGAAAATCATTCTGAACAATATGGCGATTGTCCAACGGGAGATACGGGCTATTCAGGTGCCGCAGGAAGATACTCTGCAGATCAAGGCGAAAAACATGCGCCTGTCGCGGCTGAATCAGGCGGAAGTGGTGGTGCGCAGCTTCTGCAAAAAAATGCGCATTCCGGTGTAGGCGGTCCCCCAAGCACCACTCTGCGGCGTTGCTCCGCGTCCGTTGGCTGCGGCAACTCACGCCCCGGCCTGCGGGCGCTTTGCAGAGCGGCACTTTTGAACCCAGGGGAGGAATCGGTTACTGCAGGGGCAGGCCCCTACGTCTGCCCGGTTCCCCAGCAAGGGCACGATGAATCGCGCCCCTACAGCTGCCCCTGATCAGTCTGGGGTCGCTGCGCCGAGGAGTTCCATCAGATGTTGAACTTCCTGGGGCAAGCCGGCTTCACGCACGCCCCAGGCCAGCTGCAACTGGCAGCCGGGATTGGCGGTGATGAGAATGTCGGCCCCGGTTTGTTTAACATTGTTCAGTTTACGCTCAAGCACCTGCTGACTTTCCTCAGAAAACTTCAAGCCCCAGGTCGCAGCACTGCCACAGCACCAGCTGGCTTCCTTCATCTCCCGCAGCTCAATGCCGGGAATCTGGCGCAGCAGTTCACGCGGTTGGCGTGAAATGCCTTGGGCGTGACACAGATGACAGGGTTCGTGGTAGGTGACCGAGCGCTTGACCGGTTTCAGCTCTGCCGTGCGCAAGCCGACTTCAGATAAAAATTCACTGATATCGCGAATTTTGCTGCGAAAGCTCACCAGCTTGGCGTGATCGGCTTCGTCGGCTAAAAGTTCTTCATACTCTTTCAGCGAGGCCCCGCAACCGGCACAATCGGTGACAATGTAATCGACATCGGCGGCCAGAAATAAGTTGAGATTATGCTGCGCCAGTGCGCGAGCGGTCTGGCGGTCACCTTCGTTCAGGTGGGGCGCGCCGCAACACTTGGTGGCTTTGGGGGTGACAACATCAAAACCCTGATGGCTTAAAACCCGTACCGTTTGGCGCGAAACCTCGGGATACATCAGGGTCATGATGCAGCCGAGGAAAAACCCCACCTTGCCGCGTTTTTCACCGCGGGCCGGGGTCAGTTCCGGCAACTGGGGGCGCAAGGGTGCTTCCAGGTCTGGCAGCATCCCCTCGGCTTTTTCCATCCAGGCCGGACCAAGTTTCATGACCTTGGAATGGCGCACCAGCCACTGAATTCCCAGCCGCTGATAAAGACGCGCCGACAGTAGCGATTTTTCCAAAAGATCGGGATCGGGGAGCATGCGTTGCAGAATAAAGTGACGAAAGCTCTTGCCAATATGCCCTAACGGCTGCTGCTGATGGGATTGGCTCCGGCAGACCTCCATCACTTCGCCAGCCCGCACGCCGGAGGGACAGGCCGTGGTGCAGGCGCGGCAGTCAAGACAGAAGAAGGCTTCTTCCTTGACCGCCTCAGTGAAGTCGAGCTTGCCTTCCGCTACGGCGCGTGCCAGGGCGACGCGACCGCGGGGGCTGGAGCGTTCGCGTCCGGTCAGGGCGAAGGTTGGGCAGGTTGGTAGACAGAAGCCGCAACGCATACATTGCAGCACATCTTCGTAGCTGGGCGCGTCCTGCGCGGTGAAATTTCCCAGTTTGTCTGGTTTCGCCTGTTTGTCTTTACCTGCCATGAGTTACTCCTGATCACCGGCAAAGATCTTGCCCGGGTTCAGAATCCCCTCGGGGTCAAAAGCCTGCTTGATGCGTTTCATGACCGCCACGCCGCCGGGGCCGATCTGACGGGCGAGGTAGTCCTTTTTGGCAATGCCGATGCCGTGCTCGCCCGAAACGGTGCCGCCCCAGGCCAGCACCTGTTCGTAGAGCTCGTCGTAAAAGGCGTGGGCGCGTTGCATCTCATCTTCATTGCGCTCATCACAGAGCACTGTCGGGTGCAGATTGCCGTCGCCGGCGTGGCCGAAAGTGCCGACGGTCAGCCGATATTTTTCCGTCAGCCTTTCGATCAGGGTAAAGGTTTCGGCCAGCATGGAACGTGGCACCGTGGCATCCTCCAGCAGGGTGGTGGGGGAAACCCGCGCCAAGGCCGACAAGGCTGTGCGCCGGGCGGCGGCGAGGCTGGCGGCTTCCTCGGCGTCTTTAGCGACATGAACTTCCGCCGCGCCGACTTCTTTGAGAATCCGCTCAACCCCTTCGGCTTCTTCGGCAACCATCGCCGGGTGGCCGTCGACTTCGATCAACAGTAAGGCCGCCATCTGCCGTGGCAGGCCAATTTTAACGTAATCCTCGACACAGTTAATCGTCGCCTTGTCCATGATTTCCATGGTCGAAGGAATGATCTTGGCGGCGATGATTTTGCTGACCGCCGCACCAGCGATGCGAATTTCGTCGAAATAGGCCAGAAAGGTGCGCTTGTCCTGGGGGGGCGGAATTAGCTTGACGGTGATTTCGGTGATAATACCGAGGGTTCCTTCGGAGCCGACCAGCAGATCCTTGAAAGCGTAGCCGGCGACATCCTTGACACTTTTGCCGCCAGTGGAGATCAGGCTGCCGTCAGGCAACACGCACTTGAGTGCCATCACATAATCACGGGTGACGCCGTACTTGAGTCCACGCAGACCGCCAGCATCCTCCATGACGTTGCCGCCGAGGGTCGAAATCTTCTGCGAGCCGGGATCGGGCGGATAGAAAAGCCCTTTTTCGGCGACGGCATTGAACAGATCAAGGGTGACGACACCGGCCTGACAGGTGGCGGTCAGGTTTTCCTCGTCGATTTCGAGAATTCGGTTCATCTTGTTGAGGCAGAGTACCATGCCGCCCTTGATCGGAATGCTGCCGCCGGACAGCCCGGTGCCACTGCCGCGCGGTGTGATCGGCAGGCGGTGTTGACGCGCAATCTGCAGCGCAGCCTGAACCTGCTCGGTACTGGTGGGGTAGACGACCACATCGGGCAGGTGGTGCAAACCGGGAGTCGAATCGTACCCGAGAACCAGCAGATCTTCGGTTTCGCTGACCACAGCCTTTGTGCCTAGCGCCTGTATCAGCGATTCAAGGATTGGTTTATCAAGCATAATTTCCTCTTTCCTGTCCGGAGTGGTCAGGTGTGTGCAAACTTAATTGCCAAAGAAGACGCTGGGCAAAAAGGTAATGATATCGGGGAAAATCATCAGGGTTGAAAGGGCAAAAACCTGGATCATAACGAAAGGGATTATCCCCCGGTAGACATCCCCCATGCTGTATTCCGGCGGTGCTACGCCCTTGAAGTAAAAGAGGGAATAGCCGAAAGGCGGCGTTAAAAAGGAGGTTTGTAGATTGATACAGATCATCATCGCAAACCAGAGGGGATTGAATTCCAGATCCATGGCAATCGGGGTGAAAATCGGAACCACCACCAGCAAGATCGCCGCCCAGTCGATAAACATTCCCATGAAAAACACGACTGCCATCATGATGGCAAAAACCACATAGGGGCTGACATCCATTCCCAGCAGAACATCGGCGACAACATCGCCACCGCCCATACTCAGGAACACGACGGAGAAAAATTTTCCGCCGAGAAACAGGGCCATGATCATGGCTGTGGTGCGCGCCGTCGAGATGCAGGATTCAACAATGACTTGCCAGTTCAGTTTGCGTGA
>Ga0100394_1003538_pt1 | contig 12820 bp, 12 predicted proteins | sample CryGeymeta201518_FD_81549 | JGI IMG/M metagenome (GOLD analysis project Ga0100394, IMG submission 81549) | Groundwater microbial communities from Crystal Geyser aquifers in Utah, USA - Crystal Geyser metaG 2015-18 | ecosystem: Environmental > Aquatic > Deep subsurface > Groundwater | place: USA... | reverse complement strand
TTAATGACGTGCTTGATTTTTCTAAATTGGAGGAAGGCCGTTTATCCATTAACCCTGAGCCATTTTCACTGCGCGATTTGCTCAATGATGCTACCGAGCTGCTTGCCGCAAATGCCTTTGAAAAACATCTGGAACTGGTGTTAATGGTTGAGCCTTCCTGCCCGGATGATCTGGTCGCCGACCCTACCCGCTTTGTGCAAGTTTTAATGAATATCGCTGGCAACGCGATTAAATTTACAGATCATGGCAGCATTGTTATTCGGGTATCAGCAACTTTACTAAATGAAGACCAACTGTTTCTTCATTGCTCCGTACAAGACACCGGCCGAGGCATTAATGAAGTGCAACAAGCACAACTATTTCAAGGCTTTACACAAAGTGAATCGCGCAGTCATCAATCAGGTTCTGGCCTTGGTCTAATGATTTCACAGCGACTGACAAAGGCCATGGGCGGCAATATTGGTTTTGAAAGTAAACCGGCTGAGGGGTCTACTTTTTGGTTTACTCTTAAATGCCTGAGACACCAATTATCTGTTGCAGACAGCCTGCCGCTGGACGTGTTAGAAAATAAATCGCTATTGTATTTTGAACCCCAGCAACATTCACGCGAAGCGACGCTTAGTGTGTTGCACAGTTGGGGATTGCAGGTAACAGCATGTGCGACGAAAGGCCAGCTGCAACAGGCACTGGCTCAGCGTAAGCGATACGATATTAGTCTAATTGGCCGAACCATTGCACTGAATCAAGTTAATCAGGTACTTGCCCTTATTCAGCAAGTAAAACCTCAAAGCGGTCATACCTGTTTGTTAGTCAATACCCTGTCACCGCATTTAAGAGAATCCATCCTTAGCGCGGGAGCCGATGCTTGTTTATCTAAACCGCCTCACTTACGTAAGTTGGCAGCGGCGTTAGCGCAACCGTACCTAAGTGAAAAAACCATCATTGATGAGCAGTCTGACCAAAGCCTAAGTAACTTAAAAGTGCTTACTGTGGATGACAACGATGCCAATTTAAAACTTATCAATACGCTTTTGGCAGAGCAAGTAGAACATATTGATTCAGCTCAAGACGGCGCAGAAGCGTGGCACAAGGCTACGCAGCATGTCTATGATATTATATTTATGGATATCAATATGCCGGTAATGGATGGCATTACCGCGTGCCAGCGCATTCGTCAAAGCTCCTTAAACGAACACACTCCCATCGTTGCGGTCACGGCTCACGCTGTTGATGGTGAACGTGCGCGCTTGCTTACGCTAGGTTTTAATGAGTTTTTAAGCAAGCCGCTGGATGAAAATATGTTGCACTGTACGCTGCGCGAGTTTTGTCCTGTCGGCCGTACTCAGCCCCCTGCACCAAACTGGCCCGTTAGCAAATTAATTGACTGGCCGTTGGCGCTGGAACGCGCTAGTGGCAAGTGCAGCTTAGTAAAAGAAATGCTACAAATGCTCGTAAGCAGTATTCCAGCAAGCCGCGCTGCCATGCAACATGCTCAGGCTACACATAATACTGCTGAATTACTCCAACAAGTACATAAACTGCATGGTGCCTGTTGTTACACCGGCGTACCCCGGTTGAAGCAACTGGCAGAATTGCTTGAGACTCAGCTAAAACAAGATGAAAAACTTGCACAGCTGGAGCCTGAACTGCTTGAACTGGATGATATTATGCAAGCGTTGTGGCAAGAGAGCCAGCAATGGAGCGACTGGTAAAAGCTTGTTTATTGTCGCTCCAGAATGACCGTTGCAGCTGCATACGCTTGCTCATCGGTGATCGATAACCAGATATGGCTAACCGCCATGGTCGCAGCAAGTTCAGCCGCATAGTCACTTAAGCTTAACAACGGTGCACCGTCAGCATTATTACTAATATGGATATGCTGAAATGAAACACCGCGGCCAATACCTGTGCCCAGCGCTTTTGCTGCCGCCTCTTTTGCCGCAAAGCGTTTGGCGAAATAGCGTGCCGCATTAGCAGGATGCTTATCAGCCATCGTAGCGAAGATAACTTGCTCACTTTCTGTTAATACTCGCTTCAGTAAAGCTGGGCTGCGCGTTAAGCTTTGCTCAATGCGTGCTATCTCGACAATATCGGTTCCCAACCCCACTATCGCCATGTTATCGACGCGCCTCAACCATCAGTCGCTTCATCTCACGTACAGCCGCGTCTAAACCGCTAAACACGGCGCGTGCTATAATGGCATGGCCAATGTTTAACTCGTACATTTGCGGAATAGCAGCGATAGGCTGCACATTATGATAATGCAAACCGTGGCCAGCATTGACAATAAGCCCCAGACTGGATGCAAACTCTGCCGCCTTGGCTATACGCGCTAACTCAGCTGCCTGCGCCACGGCATCGGTGCATTCTGCGTATTTACCAGTATGAATTTCAATGTAAGGTGCACCCGCTTTCGCCGCAGCCTCGATTTGTGCATGGTCGGCATCGATAAATAACGACACCAGAATATTCTGCTCACGCATCTGAGTTACCGAATCGGTGATGCGGTCTAACTGACCGGCCACCTCTAAACCGCCTTCTGTCGTCAACTCCTGGCGTTTCTCGGGCACAAAGCAAGCAAAATGAGGGGCAAGTTTGCCAGCAATCGCAAGCATTTCGTCCGTTACCGCCATTTCAAAATTAAGTCGGGTTGCAATGGTTTGACGCAGTACAAACACATCACGGTCAATAATATGCCGCCTGTCTTCACGCAAATGTACGGTGATCCCATCTGCACCTGCTTGTTCAGCCATCAACGCAGCGTGAACCGGCTCTGGGTAATAAGTACCACGTGCTTGGCGCAACGTGGCAACGTGATCGATGTTTACACCAAGAAAAATTGGATTCAGCATGTATTACTCCGGACATTGTCGAAAAAAATATTATTACCCCGCAAATAACGCCCGGCTGGCAAGGGGTTTAGCTCCAAGCAGTGGGGTGAGTATTTGCCGGCTAAGCTGTTTAGCACAGCGACGTGTTTCTGCATCTTGCCACTGACCCGTGCCAATATTTAGCAAGTGCTCACCCCGAAAGCCGCTGACAGCAGCAACAAACCCTAACTCGCTGTGCCATTGATAACTGGCGCTGGCTTGCAATGCTTCACCACAATTATCGTACTGCCAGTCAATAGGCAACCCTAACTCTGCTAACAGCGCAAACTCAAACTCTCGCAGGCAAGGCTCCAACTCCACCCCCTGCTGCTGTACCATCCATAGCTGGTGTAAGCTTTGCTGGTAAACATTAAACAGCTGCTCTGCTGCTAAATTATCCGGCCATAACCGACACACCAGTTCATTGAGATAGATTGCGCTATAAAGTACCTTACCGCTGAACAAAAATGCAGGTTGAGCTTCGTCTATCGTTTTTACCGTTTTTAGCTCACTGCGCCCGATTAACTGCAACATAAACAATTGATAAGGTTGCAAGGCTAATCGTTGCTTACCTTGTTTCTTTCGCACCACTGCCGATAATCTGCCTTGTTCTGGCAGCAACAATTGCAAAATCAGCTTATCTTCGCCAAACGGGCGGCTATGTAAGATGTAAGCAGGCCAAAGTTCAGCGTGCATGCAATGCTAGTCTTCGCCGTAGCCCAAGCTGCGAAGTGCCCTTTCATCGTCTGCCCAGCCCGACTTCACCTTAACCCATACTTGAAGGAACACCGGTTGTTCCAGCATGGCGGCCATATCAATACGTGCTTCAGTGGCAATGGTTTTAATACGCTCACCTTTGTTACCAATAACCATACGTTTTTGGCTTTCACGCTCAACTAATACCAGAGCGGCGATATGGTAGTGTTTCTCTTCCCACTTAAAACGTTCAATCTCTACGGTCACCGAATACGGTAGTTCGTCGCCTAAAAAGCGCATTAACTTTTCCCGTACGATTTCTGCAGCCATAAAGCGCATTGACCGGTCTGTTACATAGTCATCCGGAAAGAAAAACTCGCATGGCGGCAAGTGTTTTTGCACTACCGCCCGCAGGGCATTGATATTGTCGCCTGTTTCAGCAGACAACGGCACTACATCGACAAAACTTAGCTGACTACCCAACCATTGCAAATGCGGTAGCAGGGTGTCTTTATCGCGATAAAGATCAACTTTGTTTACCACCAACACCACCGGTTTTTTCGACGCGATTAGTCGGTTTAGCACCATTTGGTCATCATCAGTCCAGCGCGTACCCTCAACCACAAACAGCACAAATTCAACATCCAAAATAGAGCTGGCAGCGGCTTTATTCATTAAGCGGTTAATGGCGCGTTTTTCTTCAATGTGTAAGCCCGGCGTATCAACATAAACGGTTTGATAATTTTCCCGAGTATCTATACCCACAATACGGTGACGCGTGGTTTGCGGTTTTTTTGACGTAATACTCACCTTCTGCCCAACCAACTGGTTTAGCAGTGTCGACTTACCCACGTTAGGCCGGCCAACTATAGCCACTAGCGCAGCGTAGGTTGGAGTTGCAGTGCTATCTGTCATGCTTAATTTTTTCCAGCGCCATATGAGCGGCGTCCTGCTCTGCCTTGCGGCGTGAACTGCCGGTAGCGATAAAAGGATCCATACCTGCAACCGAGCAGCGTACAGTAAAGGTTTGCTGATGCGCCTCACCAACAGTGGCAATAACATCATACAACGGCAATGCTAAGCGTAGCCCTTGCAGGTATTCCTGCAACAGGGTTTTCGAGTCTTTCTGCTCACCGGGAGTAATGGTTTCCAGCCTGGAACCGAACCAAAACAGGATGCGCTCTTTACAAGCTTCCATTCCGGTATCAAGGTAAATAGCGCCTAAAATGGCTTCAACGGCATCAGCTAAAATAGACTCACGACGAAAGCCACCACTTTTAAGCTCGCCTGGGCCTAAACGTAAATATTCAGATAGTCGCAGCTCTTGAGCTATTTCCGCTAACGTGACCCCTTTTACCAAGGTTGCACGCATACGGGTTAAATCACCCTCGCGGGCTTTAGGGAAATTAGCGTAAAGGGTTTCAGCAATCACCAGGCTTAATACCGCATCACCAAGATACTCCAGTCGCTCATTATGCTGACCTTTGCAACTGCGGTGTGTCAGGGCCTGCTCCAGTAATGCAGGTTGTTGAAACTGATAGCCCAGCCGGGCTATCAGGGGATTTAACGATTTTTGCATGTTTGTCTCTTAACGGCGTGGTACCAAACCTCAGCCAATAGGGCCAAGACGCTCAAAACGCACACCTGTTGGTACCCAACCCGGTATCCAGCTATTCGGGTCAGTATTAAATTCAAAACTCATCCAAATAAACACCGCTTTGCCAACCATGTTATCTTCTGGCACAAACCCCCAGAACCGGCCATCCCGGCTATTGTCCCGGTTGTCACCCAATACAAAATAATGGCCATCGGGCACAATAAATTCATCAATGGCTGTGCCGCGCTGTTTAAAGAAAAACTCGGTATGCTCTCGCCGTGCCGGGGTTTGCAATATATCGTGTGACACGTCACCAAGCTGCTCGGTATAACGGCGTTGTGGGTACTGCTCTTGATAAAACTCGCCTTCGTTTTGCAATGCCAACTCAACCATTTCCAGCTTTCCGCAAGCTGTGCTTAGCTCTGAAGCGCAAGCCTTTTCAATAAACAGTTGTTTATTACGGTAGATCACCCTGTCGCCAGGTAAGCCTATAACACGTTTAATATAATCTACCGTCGGCTGCTCCGGGTACTTAAATACAGCAACGTCACCGCGCTGTGGTTTGGCATTGCTGTAAAGCGTACTGCGCCAGACCGGATCTTTTACATCGTAGGAGAATTTTTCCACTAAAATAAAATCACCGACTAACAGCGTTGGCATCATAGAACCAGATGGAATTTGAAACGGCTCATAAATAAAAGAGCGGAATATGGTAATCAGCGCAATGACAGGGAAAATCGACTTTGCCGTTTCAACAATCTGCGGCTCTTTTACCAGTTCTGTACCGGCAGCTTCTGGCAAACTACCACCAGCAGCCGCTTGCGCTGTGGCAAGTTTTTGCTGGCGTTTTGGCGCCAGCACGAATGCATCAAGTAACCAGATAAGTCCGCTGGCGAGTGTTAGCAACACCAGAAAAATTGCAAAGTAACCTGCCATGTAAAACCCTTAATTATTTACCAACTTTTAAAATGGCTAAGAAGGCTTCTTGTGGAACTTCCACATTACCCACCTGCTTCATACGTTTTTTACCGTCTTTTTGCTTTTGTAATAATTTTTTCTTCCGACTGATGTCGCCACCGTAACATTTAGCCAATACGTTTTTACGCATTTGCTTAACGGTGGTACGTGCAATTACGTGATTACCAATCGCCGCCTGTATGGCGATATCAAACATCTGCCGTGGGATCAGCTCTTTAAGTTTTTCAGCTAATTCACGGCCACGACTTTGGGCAAAATCGACATGGCTGATAATGGCCAGCGCATCAACCCGCTCACCGTTGATCAAAATATCTACCCGCTGCATGTTTGACGTTTGGAAGCGTTTAAACGCGTAATCTAACGATGCATATCCACGACTGGTTGATTTTAACCGGTCAAAGAAATCCATCACCACTTCAGCCATTGGCAGCTCATACGTTACGGCAACCTGGCGGCCGTGATACAACATATTGGTTTGCACGCCACGTTTTTCGATACATAGCGTAATAACATTGCCTAAATATTCTTGCGGCACCAGTATATGGGCTTCAACGATAGGCTCACGAATTTCGTCAATGTCGTTTACCGCGGGCAAACTACTGGGGTTATCTACCAGTAAAACTGTACCGTCTTTCTTGACCACTTCATAAACTACCGTAGGAGCGGTTGTAATCAGGTCCAGATCGTATTCACGCTCCAAACGTTCCTGAATGATTTCCATATGCAGCATGCCAAGGAAACCAATACGGAAACCAAAACCCAGTGATGCAGAGTTTTCTGGTTCATAAAACAGCGATGAATCGTTCAGGCTTAACTTAGCCAATGCATCACGGAAGTCTTCATAATCGTCTGACGATACAGGAAACACACCAGCATAAACCTGAGGTTTTATGCGTTTAAACCCTGGCAGTGGCTTCTCGGCGCTGTTCTTTGACAATGTGAGCGTATCACCAACGGGTGCACCTTTAATTTCTTTAATACCGGCAATAATAAAACCGACTTCACCGGTATTCAGCGCACCAGTATTGGTGGCTTTAGGGCTAAAAATACCTACCTTATCAACTTCGTACACTTGACCGGTTGACATGATTTTAATCTTATCTTTAGCTTTAATACTGCCGTGTTTAATTCTTACCAGCGACACAACGCCCTGATAGGCATCAAACCAGGAGTCAATGATCAGTGCTTGCGTTGGCTGCTCTGGCTCGCCTTCCGGTGGCGGGATTTTTTTAACGATTGTTTCGAGCACATCTTTAATACCAAGGCCAGTTTTTGCTGAACATTGCACCGCACCCATCGCTTCAATACCGATAATATCTTCAACTTCCTGCGCCACCCGCTCCGGTTCAGCTTGTGGTAAGTCAATTTTATTCAGTACCGGAATAACTTCTAAATTCATGTCCAGCGCAGTATAACAATTGGCTACGGTCTGCGCTTCAACACCTTGTCCGGCATCAACAACCAACAATGCGCCTTCACAAGCAGCCAACGAGCGGCTTACTTCATAGGTAAAGTCGACATGGCCCGGTGTATCGATAAAATTCAGTTGGTAGGTTTCACCATCGTCTGCTTTATAGTACAGCGTAACGCTTTGTGCCTTAATGGTAATACCGCGCTCTCGCTCCAGATCCATTGAATCCAACACTTGCTGTTGCATTTCGCGATCAGATAATCCGCCACAGAACTGTATTAACCGATCTGACAATGTCGATTTACCGTGGTCGATATGGGCGATAATAGAAAAGTTTCTGATGTGATTTAGTTTAGGCATGTTGTCCGCAAAACAGTGAGCGTTGCACCTGGTTGCAAAGATGGCCAAGCCATAAAGCACCGTCAGCGTCAACGCGGGTTATTCCGATAAATTAGCGCGAATTGTACTCTATCCCGCGTCTGCTTGCTATGTGTTATTAACTGCAGCGTGTCATTGCGTGGTGCTGATGGTTTTAGCGTATCTGCTGTTGAATACCCAGCGAAGGCAGGACGTCAATAATATGGATGTGTGTATGTTTTTCCTGATACTGTCCATAGCGACGTGCAATGATAAAGCCTGCAAATCCGCCACTGAATCCAAACAGCATCACACCGCCTTCATTTAAGCCCAGAGCATTAGCAAGCAACGCCAATGTCAACAATAGCAGTAGTGGCAGCATATAAACCATGAGAGCAGCCATTAGCAGGCTTTGCTCAGCCAAGCCAATTTTAACCTGCTCACCAGGCAACAATTTAAGTGTGCATGGCACGAAAAAGTGGTGTTTACGTGCCGTCAGCGTCTTTGCCACTATGCCAGTACCGCAATCATCATTAACCTGGCAGGTATTGCAAGTGGCAACGGGTGTTGTGGTAAGCCAAACCCCTTCATCGCTGCAAGAGACGACGGTTGCAATTTCCTCAACCATTACTGTACCGATGCCGCTAACTGGCGGGCAGTATCAATGCTAACAGGACCGATAACGGTAACCTCCATTTTGTTACCAGCCTGAACAAAGATGGTTGTTGCGCCATCACGATACGCCTGAGTTGGCAACCGCTGCGAATTCTGCACAAACACTGACACCTGATGCAAACCATCGGTTAATAACCAATAGCTCAGTAAACTGTTTTCCAATTGTGGAATAGTGGCAGGCTCAGTCACTTGCTGATACCCATCTGGCAACCACGTAAGTTGATGGCTGGTTTGAGGTAAAGCCTTATCAATACTGTCGGCAGGGGCAGGCAGATCCGCATCCATCAAGGCGCGCAAATTTTCCGGCAACTCAGGACTAATTTGCATATGCGTCACTAACCAGCGTTCCAACGGAGTTTGCTGTTCAGATAAGGTATCGATACGCAGAGGAAAGCCGGTTTCAGCATCCAGCCAAAGCCAATAATTATATCTGCTACTCTGCTTTGCAGTTAAGCGCAATAACTGTGCATTACGCCCAGACATCACCGCACTACTTCCTGCAATCGCATTATAAAGCTCACTCACCTTGCTTTTCGGTTCAAACAGCAGTGATGGTAGTTCAGGAATACTGCTACTGAGGGTAACAAATGCTGGCCGGTCTGTAAGCAAATAATAAACCACACTATCACGGCGCAATATATCAACGCCGCTGGTATCCAGAGGAATAAGGTGTTCTATTTCTTGCGTATCTGTGCGGCCATGTAACCATCGATAGGTGTCAACCTTAGTGCCTTTAAGCACGACAAAGGAGGTATCGAAATTATATTGTTGAACGGCGTGCTGCACTTTGTCGAACAATGCCCAGGCTTCTTGTTCAGCATGGGCAAATCCCGACAATACTACTAACACTATGGCACTACATACGCCAGAGAATCGCATCATTATTGCTCGTTCTGTCCAGTTCCAGTATCTGGTGTGTTATGGCTAGCCTGTTGGGCCTGCTCCATAACCCTAACCTGCTGGCGATGAGCATTTAACAACGCCTGCAAGCGTTTTTGCTGCTCTAGCATAGCCTGCTGTTCTTGCTCGGCAAAACGATCAGACACGGTGGTTTGGCTTAAGCTGACCGGCGTTGCAAATCCAGCAATAGGCTGCGTTTGCAATAACGGCTGCGGGCTTAAAGCTGCTTCAGGTGACTGTTGATATTGCTGCACACCAAACACCGCCATTAAAGCAACACCTGCGGCAATCGCTCCTTGTGCTACTGGCTGTAACCAAGTGCCATTAGCCGCTACGGCTACCGCAGATTTGATACGCTGATACATGCTGCGATTCGACTGCAAATTATATACAGGCTCATCCGCTAATTGCAGCATAACATCATCGCTAAAATTAGCTTGCAGCGGGCTGTGCGTCTCACGGCGCAAAGTAGCGCCAATCAGATTGTAACGCGCAAGCGTGTTTTGCAGTTCGGCGTCGCTTAGCAAGCGGTCAAGCTGTGCTTTGGTCAGTGCGTTGTTATCACTGGCAGCAGAGAGCCAATCCTGATGTTCTGATGACATAATGTTTCCTGTCTTAGTTACTGATTTTGCCCTGATGGCTAGCTTATCAACGGTTTAAGCTGTATATCAATGGCTTCTCTCGCCCGAAAAATACGGCTTCTGACGGTGCCGATAGGGCACCCCATAACATCCGCAATTTCTTCATAACTTAACCCTTCCAGCTCACGTAATGTAATTGCAGTACGCAGCTCGTCCGGCAGTTTTTCAATGGTGCTAAACACCACATGTCGGATCTCATCAGACAACAATAGCTGCTCTGGTGAGTCCTGTTCTTTTAACGCATCACTGCCCTCAAAATATTCAGCATCTTCAGCGTCAACATCTGTTGCCGGAGGCTTACGCCCATTGGCAACCAGATAATTTTTAGCACTGTTAACCGCAATACGATACAGCCAGGTATAAAACGCACTTTCACCGCGAAAGCCTGGAATAGCCCGATACGCTTTAATAAAAGCTTCCTGGGCTACATCTGCTACGTCTCCGTGGTTAGAGACATAACGCGAAATTAAGTTCGCAATACGATGCTGATATTTTTTCACTAGTACATTAAACGCGGCTTTATCGCCTTGCTGTACACGCTGGACAATCTGCCAGTCCAATTCTTGCTCGCTCATGTTCGAGCTAATCCCCTGTAATACTAATTATTAAGCTAACTGGCGCTGGTCTAGCATGAAGATAAGACCGTATACCGCAGAAATAGTTCTGTTAAATATGGCAAAAAAGCTACAATAGGCTCAATCTCACTGATGACAAGTGTATCGCATGACGCAAGCAAAAGAATATCTCTGTGACGTTTTAATTATTGGTAGTGGCGCCGCAGGCTTGTCACTCGCGCTGCAACTGGCTGATAACGCCAATGTACTGGTGTTAAGTAAAGGCCCATTACGCGAAGGATCTACGCTGTACGCGCAAGGTGGCATTGCTGCAGTATTTGATGAAAACGACAGTATTGCGTCACACGTAAACGACACCCTTGTCGCCGGCGCTGGCTTGTGTAATGAAGCAGCAGTACAATTTACCGCAGGCAATGCCAAAAGTGCGATGGAATGGCTTATAGCCCAAGGCGTTCCGTTTGATCAATATCAAGGTGAAGATGGCAGCCTGAAGTACCACCTAACGCGGGAAGGCGGCCATAGTCATCGCCGCATTTTACATGCAGCCGATGCTACCGGTCAGGCCGTACAAATTACTTTAGTTGATAAAGTAAAAGCGCATCCGAATATTCACCTGCTGGAAAACTACAACGCAATAGATTTAATTAATGGCCGCAAAATTAACCAGGATCCTAAACGCTGTTACGGTGCTTACGTTTGGAATAAAACGGCCGCCAAAGTTGAGCTGGTAAAAGCCCGATTTATTGCATTAGCTACCGGCGGTGCCAGTAAAGTGTATTTGTACACCAGCAACCCAGACGTCGCCAGTGGCGATGGTATTGCCATGGCGTGGCGTGCTGGTTGCCAGGTAGCGAATATGGAGTTTAACCAGTTTCACCCAACCAGCTTGTATCACCCGGACGCGCCTAACTTTTTAATTACAGAAGCAATGCGAGGAGAAGGCGCTTACTTAAAGCGGCCGGATGGCAGCCGCTTTATGCCAGATTTCGATGAACGCGCTGAGCTGGCACCACGTGATATTGTTGCGCGGGCAATTGATTTTGAAATGAAACGACTGGGCACGCATTGCGTGTATTTAGATATCAGCCATAAGCCGAAAAATTTTATTATTGAGCATTTCCCTACTATTTACGCTAAATGCTTAAGTGTGGGTATTGATATAACACGGCAACCTATTCCCGTTGTACCTGCCGCCCATTACACCTGTGGGGGCGTTATGACTAATCTTAATGGCCAAACCGACATTACTAATCTGTATGCTATCGGTGAAGTTGCGTACACCGGACTTCACGGTGCCAATCGTATGGCGAGTAATTCATTGCTCGAATGTGTAGTATTTGCTCAAGCGGCTGCCAAGCATATTTTGGCGCAGTTAGATGTTACCAGCGCATTGCCATTATTACCGCAGTGGGACGACAGCAGGGTAAGCGACTCAGATGAAGAGGTGGTTATTACACACAATTGGCATGAACTGCGCTTATTTATGTGGGACTACGTTGGCATCGTACGTACCAATAAACGACTAGAGCGTGCACTGCATAGGGTAGAGCTATTACAGCGTGAAATACATGAGTACTACAGCCACTTTCGCATAAGTCACAACTTGTTAGAACTACGTAACCTGGTGCAGGTAGCCGAACTCATTATTCGTTGTGCAATGCAACGCCAAGAAAGCCGTGGACTGCACTATAATCTTGACTACCCAGATTTACTGACAAATAGCGAGCCGACGATACTAACGCCGTTGACAAACTAATCTCCAAAATACGTTAAACCTGATACACCAATATTGGGGCAAGCCATCGCATCAGACGTTGGCCTGCCTCGGTTGCCAATGAGTTTGATTCACCAAGCGAGCTAAAGCCCTATATTCCGTATCTGTGCACTGATCGGCAAATATCCAGCGTTGATGCACCACATCACCGTCATCACACCGCCAGCACAGCTTTAGAACATATTGGCTAACAAGCCCCCCGGCGATTAACTGTCCTGAGGGCAGGCTTGCATTAGCGCTTTGTAATCGTCCTTGTGCCGTAAGGGTAAATATTGTGCTCTGCTCAAGCTGGCTAAACTGGCTATAGCATTGCCAGTAATACCCAAATGACAACATTAGCAGGGCA
>Ga0100394_1003529_pt1 | contig 12845 bp, 10 predicted proteins | sample CryGeymeta201518_FD_81549 | JGI IMG/M metagenome (GOLD analysis project Ga0100394, IMG submission 81549) | Groundwater microbial communities from Crystal Geyser aquifers in Utah, USA - Crystal Geyser metaG 2015-18 | ecosystem: Environmental > Aquatic > Deep subsurface > Groundwater | place: USA... | reverse complement strand
GTTCAATAAAAATCCTTCCTCTATCACTATTTTTCTTTACCTATATTTCATTTTAGAATTTTATCTACTAAATTTTTTCAAGTTAATGTAATATCTTAGATTTTATGGGGGAATTTTCGAAAAACTTTCTTAAGAATTATTCGAAATAAAATTTTAGTTTTTTAGCACAAGACTTAAGATGCAATGAAAGAAAAACCAATTCAACAGTTGCACTTTGAGATTTGAATGCTCTCACGGTTACACATAGTTAGGCTTATCAATTAAATAGTCAAATTAAAAAAGAATATTTCACTGGTTTTCTAAATATTCTAAGGCAAATTCCTCGGTATCCATAATTATAATTAAATTCCAGCCGAAATTTACGAATTTTTTCTGATATGTTAAATTTCAAATTCAATATTTAAAAGAAATTTGTATTTATCACTTTACAGGGGGGACTGCCCAATCGGGGAAAACCGATAAATCAATGTTAAAAATAATTCTTCCCAAAAAATAGACTGCTAAGAGCAATACCGGAATACTCACCAAATTTATACAGGCTCCAACTTTCGCCATTTCACTTATCTTCAACCGCTGGCTTCCAAAAATTACTGCATTCGGCGGGGTTGCAACGGGAAGCATAAAAGCAAGTGAAGCAGAGATGGTTACCGGAATCATAAAAAAAAGAGGATGTACGTGCATTGCAACCGCCATTGATGCTGTTATTGGCAATACCATTTCCGTCGTGGCGGTGTTGGATGTTAACTCGGTTAGAGCTTGAACCACAACTGCAATTACAACTATTATTAGTACTGGTGAAAGAGATCCAAATGACGTGAGCGATTTCCCAATACTTTCTGAAAGTCCGGTTGCTACAAATCCTTTTGCAAGCGCGAAACCACCTCCAAATAATAAGATAATCCCCCAAGGAATTTTTCCAAAGATTTCTTTGTCAAGTAAAAAAGTAGCTGCATTATTTTTTGACGGTATGAGAAAAAGAAGCAACGCCATTGCAATTGCCACCACACCGTCGTTAAAATATTCTGGATGAGAAAAAATATTTGACCAGCCGGGAATAGTTACAAATCCAAGCACAAGATCGCTTCTAAAAATCCATAGCAAAGCAGTACCAGAAAAAACGATCCCGACAAATATTTCTTCAGAGCTGACCCTGCCCAGCCTCCCTCTTTCTATCTTAATCATTTGGATATCAGCGCTCAAATCTTTGTGAATCTTAAAAAACACTTTAACAAGCAGGAAATAACATACCGTTAAAAGGAAGATCGCTACGGGAAAAGCTAATTGCATCCAGGCGCCAAAACCGAGCTCAGGGGCTTTCGGGAAAATTATATGGAGTATCCGGGACATGGATAAATTTGGCGGAGTACCAATTAATGTGGCGATCCCCCCAATCGAGGCTCCATACGCTATGCTTAGCAACACTGCAACAGAAAAAGAATGAGTAACCTCTTCCGGAAATTTTTCTTCAAGTTGGCTAATGATTGCAAGACCAATCGGAAGCATCATTACTGCTGTTGCCGTATTAGAAATCCACATAGAGATGAATGCAGAAGCTAAAAGAAATCCTAAAATAATTTTTTCTGGGCTGGTACCGACAATAGAGATGATCAGGAGGGCAATACGTTTATGAAAATTCCATTTTTCCATCGCGAGCGCTATAAGAAATCCACCCAAGAATAAAAATATTGTCGAGTTGATATAGGTGTTCGCAATTTGTTCACCGTTTAAAATTCCTAATATCGGGAACAGAAAGAGAGGGAGAAGTGAGGTGGCGGCTAGTGGTATAGCTTCAGTAACCCACCAGATAGCCATCAATGCAGCCACTGCAGCCATTTTGGATATCATCGGATTTGTTTTATCAAAATCAAAAATGAAGAGGAACAAAGCGAAAACCAGAGGACCGCCAAACAAACCGATTTTATTTTTCATAGATACCCTTTGTTTTTTGTCTTAATGACAATAAACTTAATTAATAAAAAGGAATTAAGAAAATTTATTTTCACTTACTTATATTTAATGAAAAGATTTATCAAGTTACTTAAAAACTTTTGGAGTGTCCTGATGAAAAGAATTGCTGTGTACCCCGGAACCTTTGATCCCATTACTAATGGACATATTGATATTGTGCAGCGAGCATGCGAGTTATTTGACGAGGTGATCGTTACCGTCGCAGTCAATCCTTCAAAAGACCCGATGTTCACCGTCCCTGAAAGATTATTTCTTTTAGAAGAAAGCTTAAAAAATTTTCCTACCGTGAAAATTGATTCGTTCAATGGATTAATTGTTGAACATGCTCACCTGGTAAATGCTGTTGCAATCATTCGTGGATTACGCGCTGTTTCTGATTTTGAATTTGAATTTCAGATGGCGCTGATGAACAGAAAACTTGCCGATGACATTACCACTGTTTTTCTTATGCCGAATGAAAAATATACCTATTTGAACTCAACCATCATCCGTGGTTTAGCAAAATTCAAAGCTGATGTAAGTGAGTTTGTTCCCGAAGCAGTTCAGAAAGCGTTACAAGAAAAAGTTGAGAATAAACAGTAACTCACGTTACATAAATAAAAATTGTTGATGGATTAGTATTAAAATTTAATCCCGGAAAACATGAATGCGCGAATACATGATTGAATGATTTATCCCTATATCTATCGCATAGGCGTCAACTTAATTTTATTTATTGTTGCTGTAATTGGTTGTAAATAAATGTATTACAGCGATTGAATGTAGGTAACATTTACTTGTATTTCATATTGAACTCCTACGGAGTTCGTTATTTTGGGGGTGTTCATTTCTACCAAGAGATAACTCCTAACGGAGTTAGAAATTTTTTTTCACGTCGTTTAAATAGCTCCAGAGGAGCTAAATATTGGGAGAAAGATAAAACAAAAGAGAATTGCACTCCGTTAGGAGTGCTCTATTTCCTAATATATGGACGATTTTATAATAATATTTGCGTAGAACAGTTTTTTTCTCTGTTTCTTTAGTTGACGCCTATGCGATATCTATCGGGACATATTGTGATTGAATGATTTTCATTTAATCACTATATCATTCACCTATTCATTCATCTTAGCGAATATTTTGTCATGCAATTTCTTTACAACTTTAAGATGAATTTTTCTACCTAATCATATTTTTTACTTTTGCTTTTACTTTGATGGCGCCGGCATGTTTGAAGAATAAAGTAACTTCACCTATTTGACCCTCCTTTAAATCCTTTTTCAAACCGATAAGCATCACATGAAAAGAACGGGGTTTTAGTTGTAAAGTTTCGTCGTGTTTAATTTCCAACTTACCGGCTTCGCGCATTCCCATCATTCCGTTCTCTTCAAACGTTTCATGTACTTGCACGAGTCTCGCTAAAGGAGAAGCCACTTTATATAACGTATCCGTTTTACTTGAATTATTTTTCACCTCAGCAAAGAATGCCGTATTCATTCCCTTCCCGGCGTTGCGTATCCATTGATTTTCTACGCTAATTTTTCCGTTTGTTTGAAAAAAGAAAAATAAAATTGACAAAAAATAAAACATATTAATCTCCTAACCCGGAAAAACCCCGCAATAAGCTGGGTAAACCGGAAATCACCTTAAACAAATACTGCATAATTTTATTAGTTGAGTGATTGAATGAAAAACATTCATCCATTCATCTGTATTCAGTCATTCTATCACTTTATTTGTCTCATTAATATTCCGCCAAATATTAGACAAGTTTTAAAGTTAAAGTACACCGTTTTTTATATCGTTGATAATTTCTTCCAAATTGATTTCGCTTCCCCGATAACTTTTGCGTATGTTCTGATCCTGATCAACTAAAGTGATACGGTCTGTGTGAGTATAGAAATAAACCGGTTGTTTATCGTCGGTAAACGTTGTATCGTTTGCAATAGCAACAATGTGGAATGTTTCCATTAATGATTTTATCGCTTCTCTTTTACCGGTAAACAAATTGTAGTTTACTAAATTAAGATTCCTAACTTCTGCAAAGTTTTTCAAAACCGTGGGAGTATCGCGTTCGGGATCAAAAGATATTGCCGCAAAAGCAATATTCTTAATTTTATTTTCTTTTACTTTTTGCTGGATTAGTTGAAGATTATGTGTTGTAAGCGGACAAATATCCGGGCAATTTGTAAAAATAAAACTCACTAGTAAAATTTTTCCTTTGTAATGTTTCGGGAAATCTATTGTTAAGCTATCTTGATTGACTAACGTTTCAGAACGATTGCCAATAAATTCTTTTTCAGGGAATTTGCTTTTGCAGGAAGTAAAAAAAATGGAGATTAAAATAAAAAGAGAGAAGTATTTCATTTAAATCATAAAATTATTTTTAAAGATGATATATAAGGAATTTTGGGGGTTTTTCATTTATATCCCAGCGCAGCAAGTCGTGAGCAAAAAATTGAAAGTATAAGGGTAAAAAACATAAAAAATATCTTTACATAAAAAACAAAAACTTACAGCCAATACTATAAAATACATGCTTTAATAATTCTGTGTTTAAATTAATTAAACCTGATCTAATTTACAACGATCCATACCATTCTTAGATGACCAAGTCGGCTTAAAATTGATTGTCTGCATGATTGCATGAACAGCATGCATCCATTCCTCTTCATTCAGTCATTCTATTGCTTTATTTAGTTTGTTAATATTCTTCCAAATATTACACTTGCTTTAATGTTAATGTCCTAAAAAAATATATTTTCTAACCAACTTACTGAAAGCGGCAAGATCAAACCCGCTTATGATGTTAAAATGAATTCCTCCTCTTGAACTTCAAAAATTTCAAATACACAGTCAAGATCAATGAACCGGAGTTTCGACAGAGAATGTTTGTATTCGTCTGTAGGGAATTTATGGAAAATCAGTTTTCATACCGGTAAATTGATGACATTCGCCCCTATTATTGTTTTATCAGTAAAAACGAGTTGATACTGAACAGTATTAAATGCAGCAAAGACAGGATTCGTCATCAAGTAATATTTTGGTCATTGTTAAATAATCTCTTCAACTTTAATTGGTTTCAACTTCAAAAACTTTGCATTTTTAAAATCTATCATTACAATTCTCCTATTTAATTACCTTTAGTCACGCTCTTGCTCTTAATCGAATTGAAATCCGAGCAAGATCAAGATTACGAGCAAGATTTAGAATTTTATACGTAACATGACTTAATTAGTTACTTTACGCGACACGTGGATTTTTGCAGCAATGGAACTGACCAATTCTCCCATTATTTGAACATTCCATTCCTCCATCTTTTTACTTTCTACTTTTTACTTTCTACTTTCTACTTTCTACTTTCTACTTTTTACTTTTTACTTTCTACTTTCTACTTTTTACTTTCTACTTCCCAATCCACTTCATCTCTCTATACCAGGTAACGGTTCGTTTAATTCCTTCTTCAAGAGAAATTTCCTGCTTGTATCCAAAATGATTTAAAGCCTTTTGGTAAGAACATATCCAATCTTTTTGAGTAATGTCCCGCGCTTTTTCTAAATTAAGTGTTGCTGCTTTGCTTGAGAAGATGGAAAAGAATTGTGCTATCGCCGCTATTCCGTACACTAAAAAATGAGGAACAATAATATGGAGCGCATGACGGTTTAATGCTTTTTCCGTCACCTTTCCTATTTCATCCCAGGTATAAATTTTTTCCGAAGTAATAAAATAGATTTCCCCTTTTGCTCTTTCTGAAAGAGCGGCAAGATAAAATCCGCGTACCAAATCTTTAACATGAATTAAATTAATACGCTTCATGTCCAACCCGATCGTAGTAAAGATTCCTGTGTAATAAGTTTTAAAGAAGATCAAAATTTCGGTGTCACGTTCTCCGTAAACGGCAGGAGCGCGGCAAATAGTTATCGGCAATTCATTAAAATATTCACTCGCCACTTTTTCTTCTTCAAGTTTACTTCTTCCGTAAGTGGTAATCGGCTGCGGTTCCATCGCCTCTGCAACCGGTTCGCCATCGTGTGAGGGACCTCCGGCTGTTTGACTGCTTACGATCAAAATCTTTTTAAATGAATTCTTAAACTCAACCGCGGTTTCTAAAAGAGTTCTTGTCGTTTCCACATTCCCCTTAAAATAACCTTCCGGCTTTTTCGATTTTACAACGCCCGCCACATGATAAAGGTAAGAAGCTCCAGAAAATGCTTTCCGCAGTCCTGCTTTATCGAATAAACCCGAATTAATTATTTCTACATCTTTCTCTTTCAACCATTTCAGGTCGCTGCTTTTACGGGTAATACAGCGAACCGCAAAATGCTGTTCGAGTAAATAATCTACTAAATGGCTTCCCACAAAACCATTGCCGCCGGTAACAACTGCAATTTCCTTCATTTTTTTTCCGTAATTTGATTTTGTAACTATTTAATTATAGATTTTAAATGAAAAATAACTAAAATAAGTTCATTTAACTAAACTATTTAAGAATTAACCTATTACGGAGGATCTCTTGGATCTCTTTAACAAATGTATTGAATTTACCCGTGCTGATGAAGTTAAGAAACTTGGCTTATATCCTTATTTCAGACCCATCGAAGCAAATGAAGGACCTGTTGTTCACATTGAAGGAAGAAAAATTGTTATGGCAGGCTCTAATAATTATTTGGGGTTGACCTCTCACCCTGAAGTAAAAGAAGCCGCGGTAAAAGCTATTGAAAAATATGGAACGGGTTGTTCGGGTTCCCGCTATTTAACCGGAACGCTTGATCTTCATATAGAATTAGAAGAAAGATTAGCAAAATTCCTTGAAGTTGAAGCCGTTTTATTATTTTCTACCGGTTATCAAACCGCACAAGGAATTATCCCTACCTTAGTAAACCGCGGCGAGTACGTTGTTTCTGATAGGGACAATCACGCTTGTATTGTCGCCGGAAACCTGATGGCGAAAGGTGTAACGGCTAATGTTGTCCGGTATAAACACAACGATATGGCTGATTTAGAAAGAGTCATATCTAAACTTCCGGAATCCGCAGGCAAACTTGTTGTAAGCGACGGTGTTTTTTCAACCGGCGGTGAAATTGTTGACCTGCCCGAATTAAATAGAATCGCTAAAAAATACGGCGCAAGAATCTTAATTGATGATGCACATGCCGTCGGAGTTATCGGCAAAGGTGGAAGAGGAACCGCTAGCGAATTTGATCTTGGCAAAGAAATTGACTTGACCATGGGAACCTTTAGCAAAACTTTTGCATCGCTCGGAGGTTTTGTTGCCGGGTCTGAAAGAGTTATCAACTTTTTAAAGCATAACGCTGCCGCATTAATTTTTTCAGCCTCACCTACACCTGCATCGGCAGCCTCTGCTTTAGCCGCATTGAATGTACTCGAAAGAGAACCTGAAAGAGTTACAAAGGTTGTAAAGAACGCCGCAAAAGTCAGAACTGCATTACTTGATGCCGGCTTTAAAGTTGAACCGGGCAGAACCGCTATCGTTCCTGTAATAGTTGGCTCTGATGATGTGGCTTTTGTCGTGTGGAAAGCCCTGTTTGAAGCCGGTGTTTTCGTAAATGTTTTTATTTCTCCCGGCGTTCCGCAAGGAAGACAAATGATGAGAACAAGCTATATGTCAACCCATGAAGACGAGCATCTTGATTTTATAATTGAAACTTTTAAGAAAGTTGGTAAAGAATTCGGATTGATTTAAAAATAGATTGTGGTTGGTGGTTTGTTGGTAGTAGAAATTCTCCGCTTCAATTTACTCTTGACCATAGATAAAAAAATATTGGAGTTAGCATGAGTTCTTTTGTTGATATTTCATTGGTGCAAACAAAATCAGAATTAATGGCTTTTATAAAATGCCAATGGCAGTTTTATAAAAATGATCCCTACTGGGTTCCGCCGTTAATTATGGATAGAAAAAAGGTTTTAAATAGAGAAAAGAATCCATTTTTCAAACACGCGGAAGCTGATTTTTTCCTTGCAAAGAGAGAAGGAAAAATTGTCGGACGAATTGCAGCGATTAAAAATGATTTGCACAATAAATACCACAACGAAAATATCGGATTCTTCGGGTTCTTCGAATCAATTAATGATCAAGCAGTTGCAAACGCTTTATTTGATACAGTAAAAGAGTGGCTTGGAAAGCGCGGCTTAACACACATGCGGGGTCCGGCTAATCCTTCCTCGAATGATGAATACGGGATGTTGATTGAAGGCTTTGACGATTCACCAAGATTATTGATGACACACAATCCGAAATATTACTTAAACCTTTGCGATAACTACGGATTCTACAAAGCAAAAGACCTCTTAGCTTATAAACTGGAAAACAAAAAAGTCATTTCTTCAGAAAAACTTGTCCGTGTAGCCGAGATAGCTAGAAAAAGATCCGGGATAAAGATTACTTCCCTCGATATGAAAAATTTCAATTCGGAATTGGAAAAAGTAAAATTAGTTTACAACAAAGCTTGGGCGCCAAATTGGGGATTTATTCCCATGACCGACGATGAAATTGACGCAATGGCAAAAGATTTAAAACCCTTAGTAGAACCTTCTCTCGTTTTGTTTGGCGAGATCAAAGGTGAAGTAATCGGTTTCGCCCTTTGTATGCTCGATTATAACCAGATATTTAAAGAGATGAACGGACATCTTTTCCCTTTCAATTTTTTAAAATTGAAAACGAAGAAAAAAGAAATTACATGGGCGAGAGTAATCACGCTCGGTATTATTCCCGAATATCAAAAACGGGGTTTGGATGCTGTGTTCTATATGGAATGTCTGCATCGAGCGCATGCTATCGGAATTGACTTAGGCGAAGCAAGCTGGATTCTTGAAGATAACGAGATGATGAACCGGGGTGCAGAAGTAATGCAAGGAGTAGTTTATAAAAAATATCGAATCTATGAGATTGCAGTTTAGATCCTTCATCTTCTTTCTTCTTTCCTTCTCTACGGTTTCGTCAATTTGTCAATACAACCGGAGTGATGAAGCTTTGGTAAAAACTACTTTCACAAGAACTTTCGATAAAAAAATTATTTCATCCTATCTCAATTCAAAAGATGAGAGAAATATCCAAACTGCTCTTCTTTCGATAAGTCATTCGGAAGATTCCTCATTCATTCCTCAAATCTGTTCAGTAGATTTTCAAAAATATTACGAAACAATTTGTTTTACACTTGGTCAGCTTGGCGAACACCACGGATCAACACAGTATCTTTGGCGGATGTTTGAGAACTATCCGGATAAGGAAATTCATAAATCACTTCTTGAGACAATTGGCAAGACGGGAAGTGAAAACGACTTACACAAACTTCTTGCTTTTGCCGAACAGAAGCGAATTTTAAGCAGTTGCGGATTTGCATTTGCTGTTTACAATTTTTCTCTTCGAAAGATTTTCAATCCGGGAAGTATTTCGTTTCTAAATGAAATTCTGATGAAAGAGCATGAGGGAATTGAAGAAACGCTTTTCACCCTCTATCGAATGGGGACAGTTGATTCTCTGATTCTTTCAACGGTTGAAAAAATTATTCAAACCGAAGTTAAAAAAGAAACCACTTCGCAGTTTATCGTCCAATACGCACTTGGAATTTTCCGCAAAGCAAAGTTTTTCCCGAACAATATTGAACTGCTCTACAAGCTAAGCGTCAACCCGGACCCTATTATTCGCATCGAAACCGCCCGAACCGGAATCTACTTTTCTTTTACAGCGCTAACCAATTATGATTTTCTCTTTCAATTGCTCCTGGATAAAAATCAGAATGTTTCCAGGCAAATGGCAAGCTCATTCCGCGAAATGCCGTTAAACGGAAAACAAAAAGATGTGGTGATGCGCTTTGTACGCAACCAGCTAAAGAATAAAAATCTTAGCAAAATGACCCGCGGCGAACTTTTTATCACCTTCATAAAGCAATTACAGACACTCGACACAAATTTCATAAAGGATTATGAACCATTTGTTGAGAAAACCTTTATCTCTCAAAGCTGCGGAGAGTTGACATTTCTTCCGGTAGATATTTATGATTATCTAACCCGTCAATATTTTAGTGAAAAGAAAGAGAACAAACTTTTTATTCTTTCTTCGCTATTAAAACATCAAAAAAATTTTAGCGATAAAAAGTCGTTTCATGATTTCGCTTTTAAGGTTCTCGCCGAAAAAAACATTTCACTCTCAACTTCCCTGATCGAAGAACTTTCAGGTGAATTTATTTCTCTAAACAAAAATAAACTGGTGAAAATTATTTTAGGCGATGCACAGAGAAATAAAAACAATCTGAATTTTACCGGAAGTCTCGAGAGTTATTATAACGTTTTAGAGAAGCACGATAAAAAAGCAGCCAAAAAATTCTGCACGGTATTACGTTCTTCAAAAATTTATTCGATTAACAAGTTTGCTTCGGGTAAACTTGGGCTTAAAACACCGGATCAAAATAACGGAAAATACTTTGCACAACTTTGGGCACATGCCTTCAAATATGAAGGAGCAATCGTAAAAAGTTCAAAAGGCAATTTCACAATTGAATTTCTGCCTGATGCCGCACCGATTTCAGTCGGCAACTTTTGTTTCCTTGCGGAAAAAAACTTTTTTAACGGATTGAAATTCCATCGCGTTGTTCCCGCATTTGTTATTCAAGGAGGAGATCCGGAGAACACAGGCTGGGGCGGTTCTGATCTACCGATCGTTTCTGAATTTTCTCCTTATCAATTTCAATCAGGAATTGTGGGGATGGCAAGCAGCGGAAAAGATACTGAAAGCTCGCAGTGGTTTGTGATGCAGGCGTTTCACCCGCATCTGAACGGGAGATATACTGTCTTCGGAAATGTTGTTGAAGGAATGGAAACCGTTTTACAGACTGAACAAAACGACGAAATCCTTTCTGTTGAATTGCTTCACTGATAAATTATTTCGTCGTACTTCCCGGCATGCGGCGGATCAATTTCTTTTAATGTTTTGAAAATAGATGTATCGGGAAAATCTTTTAAGTATTCTATGATCTCTTGATACTTCGCATCAAAAAATACTTTTATAAAAATGCTCCGTAAATCAATTTTTGATTTCAAAGCCTGCAAAACATTTATAAGAGAAACAATCTTTTTCTGCCCATTGTTTTTATTCACTTCAAAAAGATCAATCCCGTAATGATATTCGGAAATAGCTTCGCGGAATGGTCTGTAGCGTTCATTTAAAATATCTTCAACAACATCGCGCCGGTTGTAAGTGCCGGAACTTTTGTCCCACCCCTTACTATTTTTACTGCTCAAAGAGATATACACAATATCAAGAGCCTTGGAAAAAAAAGGCGTCCCGCTCATTTGTTCCCACGAGTCGTTATCCATACCTAAGATGAGGAAAGCATAATAATCTAAAAAACTTGTGATCGAATTGTTTACCAGCGGGTTAAAATAGAGCGCCTGATTTTTTTCATAATTGAAGCTCCAATTGTTATCAAGAATCGTCAACATCGGGGAATTTTTTGTGGAATTGTAAACCGGTCTTTGACTGCCGACAAAAACTTGCGCTAAGTAAGAAGTTTCATCTGCCGCTGATAAGAAAAATATTGTGAACGTGCATTTAATCTTTGGATTGTTCCATATTGCCCCGGAAAATCTGTTGCTGTTTAAGTAGTCTTGAACCGTCTGTGCAAAATTCACAAGGCTTTCTTTGTTAATAACGGGGAGATTTTCATACTGAACGGTGACCGTTGCCTGTAACTCCTGCGCTTTTAATGAAAAGGTTAAGAGCGCAAGTAAACCAAGAATAAACTTCATAATCATTCCTTAATATCAGTTTTACAGAGCAGAAATTTTTTACGCTGAAATCTTACTAAAATTATCGGTAAAAAGAAAGGGGAATTTGGAAATGTTAATGCACATGGTATATTTTGCAGATAGTAAAAAGTAGCAGAGTAGTAAACCGTTCACAAATAAAATTCATTTCCCACTTGCCTTTCTCTATTATTATGTACAATTTTACAGCAAAGAAAAACAAATAACTTCATGGAGCGGTTTTATGAGTGATTCTTCTTCCCCGTACAAACAAAACAGTTACACCAAAACAGACTTACCTTAAGTTTCCTCCTATTATTATGAAAACAACCTTACTCTTTACCTCGTTACTATTATTTACCGCTCTAACATTTGCTCAAGTTCGTTTTGTAAGTAAAACCGGCAGCAGCACACCCCCCTACACAAGCTGGGAAACTGCAAGCGACAGCATACAGAAGTGTATTAACATTTGCAATGATGGCGATACGGTTGTTGTCGCAAACGGTACATATAGAGAGAGCCTGGTTATTAGCCCGGCAATAACTTTGCTTGGCAGCGGTATAGATAGCTGCATTATTGATGGAAGGGGATTAGCAAGCATAACTATTATACCTAATAAGATTTTTACCATTGAAAATTTCCACATTATTGGTAAGGCCATTGAACCGTTAACCGAAGTTATCCAAGCATTAGACAATTATATTTCTTGTAAAAACTTGTGGATAGAAAATGCATATGCCGGTATAGGGGTAGGTGCTGCTACAATTACAAATTGTCTGTTGTATAACCTGCATATTTGTATTTCAACTTCAAGTGATTACAACAACGATGTTATTTATGTTTCTAACAATGTTCTACTAAATAATTATCGTGATGGAACAGGAATACATAATGTCGGTGGCGGACTTCATTATATTTATGATAATTTAATTATTAGCTGTATTCCCCCTACAGAAGAAGGTTCAAATTTTAAGGCGATTGACCTTTACATTAGTAAGGTTATTGAGGTTAAAAATAATTTATTGGCTAATTACAATTTTTATAACTATAAGGGTACTACTAATTGTGATACCGCAATAATAGAGAATAACGTTTTTATTCAAAACAACACCAAGTGGATCGGAGGAATAAATGTT
>Ga0100394_1003527_pt1 | contig 12849 bp, 12 predicted proteins | sample CryGeymeta201518_FD_81549 | JGI IMG/M metagenome (GOLD analysis project Ga0100394, IMG submission 81549) | Groundwater microbial communities from Crystal Geyser aquifers in Utah, USA - Crystal Geyser metaG 2015-18 | ecosystem: Environmental > Aquatic > Deep subsurface > Groundwater | place: USA... | reverse complement strand
TTTAAAACTTGCAATAATTGGCGGTTTGTGATAGTTTTTAGATATTGAATATTTAGGTTTTGTTGTTTTGAGAATAACAGGGAGGGGATCCGGCGGATCCCCATTGTTAATTCCGGCAGCAAGACATATTAAACACATATGGCGCAAATTAAACCGGAGGTGGAAACATTTGCTAAAATAAAAGTCATTGGTATTGGCGGCGGCGGCGGGAACGCTATTTCAAGAATGATTGCCTGTAAGATTCATGGCGTTGATTTCGTCGCTATCAACACTGACGCGCAGGATCTTCATCATGTTAAGTCCTCGGAAAAAATCCATATTGGCAAAAACCTAACTAGAGGATTGGGGGCTGGAATGAATCCGGAAGTAGGCCGCCAGGCGGCGGAGGAAAACCGCGATGATATCCACGAAGTCGTCAAGGGCGCCGATATGGTCTTTATCACTTACGGTTTGGGCGGCGGTACTGGCACGGGTGGCGGGCCGATCGTCGCCGAAGCCGCCAAGGACTCGGGCGCTCTGACGGTCGGCGTGGTAACAAAGCCATTTTCTTTTGAGGGAATTCAAAGAGCCAGAATTGCCGAAGAGGGCTTGAGACAGCTTAGAGACAAGGTTGACACATTAATAACAATTCCAAACGACAAGCTTCTTTCGGTGATAGACAACAAGACCTCCCTTTTGAACGCCTTTTCGATTGTGGACGATGTTTTGCGCCAGGCGGTTCAGGGAATTTCGGATTTAGTTGTTACGCCGGGGATAGTTAATGTTGACTTTGCCGACATTAAGGCGACAATGCAGGATGCCGGCTCGGCTTTAATGGGTATTGGTCGGGCTTCCGGGGACGATCGAGCGATAGAAGCGGCCAAAGCCGCCATTAATTCTCCTCTTTTGGAAATTTCCATTGATGGCGCTAAGGGAGTTCTCTTTAACGTTAGCGGCGGTCCGGACCTGACCATGAGCGAAATTAACGACGCGGCGAAGATAATCACCGAATCAATTGACCCGGAAGCAAAGGTTATTTTCGGCGCCGTTATAGACGAGAAGCTCAAAAAGGGAGAAATTAAGATTACGGTTGTTGCCACTGGCTTTGACGGTGAAGTGGCAAGAAAGTCAACCGAAACAAGGATTCAGGATATTTCTCCGGTAAGTCATCAAGTATCCGAAGAAAAAGAAAGGAAACAGCCGATGATTAAACCGATTAAAACAGCTATAAGCGAAGAGGAAAACGAATGGGATGTCCCGGCTTTTATCAGAAGGAAGTTGAAATAATTTTGGTTATTGAAAACAACCAGTAGCGTACTATTGGTTGTTTTTTGTCATCTTGTTTTGAATTTGACCCTGCTTTTTTATTGAAGTAAAATGGAAAGGTGTCTTATTGTTAAATAATCTTATGCCGGAGAAAAAGTTAGGTTTTAGCCAAATTAGGAAAAGGGATGGCCGGATTGTCGATTTTAACCAAGATAAAATCACGGAAGCAATTTTTAAGGCCCTTTCTGCCAAAGGAAAAGAAGACGGGAAAATAGCGCAAAATATTTCCGATAGAGTTGTCGCTATTCTTGACAAAAACTTTAAAAATAAGATTCCTACTGTTGAACAGATTCAAGACGCCGTTGTGGAATCATTGTCAGAAGGAAGATACAAGGATATTGCCGAGGCATACACGCTTTATCGTTTAAAAAGAAAAGAAATCAGAGACGCCAAATGGTGGCTTTTGAGCCAAGATATTAAGACAAAACTGACTCCTAACGCTTTAAAAGTTTTAGAATCCAGGTATCTGAGGAAAGACGAACAGGGAAAAATCATTGAAACGCCGCAGCAACTTTTTCAGAGAGTGGCGGCTAATATCGCTTCAGCGGAGCGTTTTTTTAATCCATCTATTTCCGACGACGACCTTTTTGATATCGGCAAGGGATTTTACCAAATAATGGCTTCGTTGGAATTTTTGCCCAACTCGCCGACGCTAATGAATGCCGGCGCCATCTTGCAGCAACTTTCGGCTTGTTTTGTTTTGCCGGTCGGTGATTCTATGGAAGAAATTTTCGAAGCGGTTAAGAATACGGCGTTAATTCACCAGACCGGCGGTGGCACCGGTTTTAGTTTTTCTCGTTTAAGACCGAAGGGCGATATAGTGAAATCAACCCAGGGACAAGCCTCTGGCCCTCTTTCTTTTATGACCGTCTTTAATTCTGCGACCGAAGTAATCAAGCAGGGCGGTAAGCGCCGCGGCGCTAACATGGGTATTCTGCGGGTAGACCATCCCGACATCATAGAATTCATTACCGCTAAAATAGAAGAAGGCACTTTGAATAATTTCAATATTTCAGTGGCGATTACCGACGAGTTTATGGAAGCGGTTAGAAAGAAGAGGGAATATGCCTTAGTTAATCCTCGCGACGGCCGAATAGTAAAAAAGATAGACGCCAATGAGATTTTCAATTTGATTGTTGACTATGCCTGGGAAAATGGCGAGCCGGGAGTTATATTTATTGACCGGATTAATCAATACAATCCGACGCCAAAACTGGGGGAGATAGAGGCGACAAATCCTTGCGGCGAGCAGCCGTTGCTTGGATTTGAAAGCTGCAACCTGGGCAGCATCAATTTGAGCAAGATGATTGAAAAGAAAAAAAAGAAATGGGCGGTGGATTGGGCTAAACTCAAAAAAACCGTTCAGACCGCCGTCCACTTTTTGGATAATGTCATTGAAGTTAACCTCTATCCTTTAGAAAAAATTAAAGACCTGACAAAAGCCAACCGGAAGATCGGTTTAGGAGTGATGGGCTGGGCGGATATGCTTTTACGTTTGAATATTCCGTATAATTCGGCCCGGGCGATTAATTTAGCCGAGAAAATAATGGCCTTTATCCAGCAGGAATCAAAAGACGCTTCCGCCAAATTGGCCGAGGAAAGAGATGTTTTCCCGAATTTCAAGGACAGTATCTATAACCAGAAAGGCAAGTTGAGATTGAGAAACGCCACTACGACGACAATCGCGCCGACCGGGACAATCGGTATTATTGTCGGTTGTTCGTCCTCGATTGAGCCGCTTTTTGCCGTTTCTTTCATTCGGCGGCACGTCTTGGACGGAAAAGAAATGGTTGAAGTTAATCCGATTTTTGAAGAAGTTGCCAAAGAAAAAGGTTTTTGGTCTAAAAAATTAGTTGAGGATATTTCCGTTAAGGGCGGAGTCCAGGAAGTCAAGGAAGTTCCGGCGGATTTCAGGAGGGTCTTTGTTACCGCTCTTGATATTTCTCCCGAATATCACATTAAAATGCAGGCAGCTTTTCAGAAGTATGTTGACAACGCTGTCAGTAAAACGATTAATTTTCCGTTTTCCGCCTCTAAAGAAGACGTCAAAAAGGCCTATTTGATGGCCTATAAACTAGGTTGCAAAGGCGTGACGCTGTATAGGAACGACAGCCGTAAGCAGCAGGTTTTAAATATCAAAGGCAAAGAACAGAAAGGATTGCCGGTTAGGGAGAAAAAATTCATTGAGGAAAAGGAAGTTTCTCCGGAATTGCGCGATCCGTCGCCGGATATTCCCGATCTGCCGCCTGGAAGCTGTCCAACTTGTAATATTTAATATGATTCATATTTATACCGGCGACGGGAAAGGGAAAACAACGGCGGCTTTAGGGCTGGCTCTGCGGGCGGTTGGCGCCGGCAAGAAGGTCCTGCTTATCCAGTTTTTAAAGGACGGCAGGAATTCTGAGTTGAAAGCGATAAAAAGGATCTCCGGTTTTGATTTTAAGACCTTTGGCAAAAAAGGATTTACCGACAAGAATAATTTAACCCAGAAAGACTTTGATCTTGCCCGGCAGGGTTTTATTTTTTTTAAAGAAGCGCTGGAAAGTAAAAAATACGATTTGATTATTTCAGATGAAATTAATGTTGCCTTGGACTTTAAATTAATAGAAACAAGCAAATTAGTTTCTTTGCTTAAAAGAAACTCGTCAAAAACAGAAATTGTTTTAACCGGCCGCGGCGCGCCGAAAAAGATTGTTTCAATCGCTGATTTAGTCACTGAAATGAAAAAAAGAAAGCATTATTTAGAGAAAGGGATAAAAGCCAGGAGGGGGATTGAGTATTAAACTAACAAAATCCAAAATTCTTCTTTATCTTTGCTTGTTTTATATCGCCGGCGTTTTCGTTTATTCTTTAGTTGAAAACCCTCAATCGTTTTTGTTTAATCAAGCCGGTGAGGAGATTACTTTCAGGGGAATAATCGTCGCCGAACCGGAAAGAAGAATAGACCAGCAGAAATTCCAGGTCAAAGCGGATGGGATTGAAGGGAAAGTTTTAATCACGACTGAACTCTACCCGGAGTACAATTACGGAGACGAATTAGAAATATTTGGCAAACTACAAGAGCCGGCCAGCTTTGAAGATTTTGACTACCGGGAATATTTAAGAAAAGACAGAATCTACTCGGTGATATATTATTCCCGGATTAACTTGTTGGCGGAAAATCAAAGCAGTTGGCTTTACCAGAAAATCTTCAACTTCAAAGATAAATTAAGAAATATTATTGACCAAGCGCTCCTGCCGCCGCAATCCAGCCTTTTGAAGGGGATTTTTCTAGGCGACAAATATGGATTTTCTGACCAACTGAAAGAAAAACTGAATATCACCGGCGTACGGCATATCGTCGCCATCTCCGGTATGCACATGATTATTGTCAGCCAGATTCTTTTATTTTTTGGCCTGGCTATCGGCTTATGGCGCCAGCAGGTTTTCTATTTTGTTGTTGTCTTGCTTGTCCTATATATTATTATGATTGGCGCGCCGGCTTCGGCTGTCCGGGCAGGGATTATGGCTGGCCTGCTTTTATTGGCGCAAAAAGTCGGGCGCCTGCGCGGCGCCGGTCAGACCATCGTCTTTGCCGCCGCGGCGATGCTTTTGTTCAATCCACTTCTTTTAAAATCCGATGTTGGCTTCCAACTTTCTTTTCTGGCGACTTTGTCTATTGTCTATCTTAAGCCGATTTTGGACCAATGGACTCAAAAATGGCCCAATCCGTATTGTTTAAAAGACGTCCTGACTATGACTTTGGCGGCGCAGTTGGGGACATTGCCCTTATTAATTTTCCATTTCGGCCGGTTGTCTCTGATTTCTCCCTTGGCCAATCTAATGATTGTCCCCTTTTTACCGGCAATAATGCTTTCAGGGATGGCGCTATCTTTTTCCGGCCTGCTTTGGCCGCTTTTGAGTAAAATTGCCGCTTGGCCAATCCGGCTTCTTTTAAGTTATGTCATTAGAACAATTGAATATTTATCGTCAGTTCCCGGGGCGAGTTATGAGATGGGGAATTTTTCTTGGGTAATTTTAGTCGGATATTATTTAGCTCTAATGCTTTTAGTCGCGAAATGTTTAAAAACAAAAAGCTTAATTTCTTAATCCTGACAGCTTTGTTTGCCGCGACGATTTTCATTTGGTCAACGATTTTTTCTTTGCTTTCGGGCGATGTTTTGAAAGTGGTCTTTTTTGATATTGGCCAAGGAGACAGCATTTTTATTGAAACGCCGGCTAAAAGGCAGATTCTGATTGACGGCGGGCCGGATAAAAGCGTTTTAGAAAAACTGGGAGAAGTGATGCCCTTTTACGACCGAAGCATTGATTTAGTCATTCTAACCCATCCCGATAGCGACCATATTACCGGTTTAGTCAGCGTTTTAGAATATTTTGAGGTTGGCCATATTTTAGTTAGCGGGTTTAAAGGCGACAGCGCGGTTTATAGTCAATGGGAGAAAATAATTGAGGAAAAGAAAATTCCTTTAACCGTTGCCCAGGCGGGTCAGAAAGTTATTTTTCCCAGCGGGGCAGTCCTAGAAATACTTTGGCCAGACCAATCCCGGATGGAAACAATTTCTTTGGCTAACAACGCTTCAGTCGTTGGCCGACTAATTTACGGCAATTCAAAGATGATTTTGACCGGTGATATTGAGAAAAAAGTTGAAAATCTTTTAGGAGAAAACTCGGACTTGAGAGCCGATATTCTAAAAACCGCCCATCACGGCGGCAAGACCTCCACCGGCGAGGGGTTTTTGAACGCGGTCAGCCCCGAAGCGGCGGTTGTTTCGGTCGGAAAAGACAATCGCTACGGCCATCCCAGCCGGGAAGTTTTGGACCGGTTGGGAAACATTGCCGTTTACCGGACGGACGAGGAAGGCGACATTAAAATTTTGACTGACGGCAATTTTTTTAATATAATTACGGAAAGGTAAATAAAAAATATGAATCACAGATCGAAGGAAAAAACTTTGGTTTTAATTAAGCCCGATGGCGTTCAACGGGCTTTGATTGGTGAAATAATCAGGCGCTATGAAAGAACTGGTCTGAAACTGGTCGGGCTGAAGTTTGTCATTCCTACCGTAGAAATGGTGGAAAAGCACTATTTGATCGATGATGGTTGGCTGGAGTCAGTCGGCAAAAAAACAAAGGCATCTTACGAAAAAAAAGGCCAAAAAGCTCCCTTTGACGACCCGGTGGAGGGCGGCAAGTGGGTGTTGGAAAAACTGAAGAAATTTTTGTCAGCCGGCCCGGTGGTGGCAATGGTCTGGCAGGGAAATGAAGCGGTCGGCATCGTCCGCAAAATTACCGGCGGAACAGAGCCGCTTAGCTCCGATGTCGGCACAATCAGAGGAGATTTAACTCTTGATTCGTATCCTTTGGCCGATACCGACAACCGCGCCGTCAGAAATCTTATTCATGCTTCCGGCAACTCAGAAGAGGCGGAAAAGGAAATTAAGATTTGGTTTAAGGAGAATGAGATTATTAAATACCGCTTAGTCCAGGAGACAATCTTGTATGATGTCAATTTAGACAGTATTAAGGAGTAATTAAGGAAAAGTCGCCAAGACCGCCAGATTTGACACCGGTTTGACGCGATGATAAAATAAAGCTGGCTTTGCTGTTCAAGATTTTTCTTTAAGATTTCGGCTAAGTCATTTTTAAAGGGAGTCCTACATTGCTTATCGCCGTGGCGGTGAGTTGCGGACACCCACTTGGAAATTTGGCGAAAATCTTATTGGAATCCTCTTGGCAGCGAGGCCTTTATTTACTTAACTTGACTAAAAAAACGCCCAATTAGGCGTTTTTTTAGTTGTCGGGCTGGCGGGATTTGAACCCGCGATCCCACCCACCCCATGGGTGTGCCTTAAGCCGCTAGGCCACAGCCCGCTGTTTTTTAGCGGCAGTTTTCTTTTTTGGTAGCGTGGCTTTCTTCTTGACGGTCGGCTTGGTTTTAACCGCTTTTTCGGGTACGGCTTTCTTCCCGGCAGCCGGTTTTCTATTGCGAACCTTTTTGACCTTGGTCATGGTCTTGATGCATTTAGCGCAGGCCTTGATTCTCTGGCCATCGTCAAAACGAACCCATTGAAGATTGGGGTATTTTCTTTTCTTGCTGGTTGGGTTATACTGTCCACGAAGCTTAACGCGGGTAACCGCCACCATTGATTTTTTGCCGCAAATGGCGCATCTTCTTGACATAATATTATTAGATTACACGATTTGAATTAAATTTTCAAGGGCTATGGATTCAATCACTAATTTGGTTTTTCAACTGGCGGTTTTGTTAATGTCGGTCGTCATTCATGAATTTGCCCATGGTTGGGCGGCTTTTTATCTGGGCGACCCGACCGCTAAATATTACGGCCGGCTGACGCTGAATCCGATCAAACATTTAGATCCTTTTGGCTCGTTTATCGTGCCGGTTCTTTTGGTTTTGTTTCGAAGCCCGGTGGTTTTTGGCTGGGCCAAGCCAGTCCCGTTTAATCCGTATAATCTTTCCGACCAGAAATATGGTCCGGTCAAAGTGGCCGCCGCCGGTCCCTTGGCTAATTTGACGATTGCTTTGATCTTCGGCCTGTCGCTTCGTTTTCTGCCGGTGTCATTTTTGTCTTTAACCGGCCTCGGGCCGATTTTCGGCGTTATTGTGTTTTTAAATCTTTTGTTGGCGATATTCAATCTGGTGCCGATTCCGCCCCTGGACGGTTCCAAACTACTCTTTGCTTTTTTGCCAGCTTCTTTGGACAAGGTCAGAATATTATTGGAGCAGTATGGGACAATTATTCTGCTTTTCTTTATTTTTTTCGCCTTTCAGTGGATTGCGCCGCTGATTTTCGGTCTTTTTAACCTGATTGTCGGCTGATTTAGTAAGTTTGACTTAACAGAGAAACCCTCTTTGTAAAGAGGGTTTCTCTGTTCTCAGGTAGGGAGCTTTTGTCCTAAATTAACTACCTTCTTTCCTCTAATTTGACGGTTGTGATTCCGATTTTGTCTCCGCGCAGGATTTTGACTTCAATAATATCTCCCGGCTGGCACTTATAAATAAGTTCTTGGAGCGGATTTTTCTCGTCAACTTTGACTTTGTTGAATTCAAGGACAATATCATTTTCGGTCAAATGGGCTTTGTCGGCCGGACTGCCCGGAACAACCGCTGAGTCGCCGGCGCCCGGCTCGCGGATAATCAGAGCGCCATAGTCAACCGGTATCTGGATATTGAATCTCTGGGCGAATTCTTCCTGCAGAGCTTTATTGATAATGATATAGCGGATGCCCATAAACGACTGGATAATCCGGCCGTGCTTTTTTAAATCTTCAATATCTTTTTTGGCGTTGTTGACCGGAATGGCAAAACCGATATTTTGCGCGCCGTGGACAATCGCCACATTAATGGCAATGGCTTTGCCGTCAAAGTCAACTAATGGTCCGCCGGAATTTCCCGGATTGATGGCGGCATCGGTCTGGACCAGCCCTCTTAATTGGGCGGTGTGGCCGGACAGGCCGTCCTGAGCGGTGATAAACCGGCTTAGACCCGAGACGACGCCAGTTGAAACGGTGTTTTGAAAAGTTCCTAAGGCGTTGCCAATAGCGATGACATCCTGGCCCAAATCAATTTTGTCCGAGTTGCCTAATTCCAGAACCGAAAATTTCTTGTTCTTAGCGTTCTTCGGCTTGATAATAGCGACATCGTTGACCGGATCACGGGCGACAATTTCGGCCGGATACTCTTTGCTGTCATAGGTAACGATGGTATAATCAACATTAGGAGAAGCAACTACATGGCGGTTAGTCAGAATTATTCCGTCCGGGGAAACAAAAAAACCGCTCCCGCCGCCAAGCTTGACTTTTTGGTGTCCTTCTTGGCGGTATTGAGTGATAGGCGGTTCAAAAACTCCCGAGAATTCGTCAAAGGGCTGAATATAGTATCTTTTAATCCGGGGCAGGTCTTTGCTGATAATAATACTGACCACCGCCGGAGTTATTTTTTTAACAACTTCAACAACTGGTGATTTTTTCATAATCCAAATCTCCTTTTTTGTTTAGTATATTCCATTGACTCTGATTAGTCAATATTATATCATTAGGAAAGTAAAAGACCATTAGGCGGGACCTGCCCTCGTAGCTCAGACGGATAGAGCGACGCACTCCTAACGCGTAGGCCGCAGGTTCAACTCCTGCCGAGGGCACATATTTTCGGGCCCATAGCGTAGCGGTCTATCGCATCTGACTGGCAGTCAGAAGGTCGAGGGTTCGAATCCCTCTGGGTCCACACAATTTAATCTGCCGAGGTAGCTCAGGGGTAGAGCAAGCGACTGAAAATCGCTGTGTCGGCGGTCCGATTCCGCCCCTCGGCACAAATGCGCGGGTATCGTATAGTGGTTATTACATCTGGTTGCCAATCAGACAACACGGGTTCGACTCCCGTTACCCGCTCCAAAATAGCCGGAAAATGGCTTAAAACAGCCAAATTTTAGGGTATTTCAGAACAGGCCGAAAAACCTTGACAAATCAGTTTTGATATGCTACTATATAGGAGATTCCCGAGAGGGGATTTTTTTGTTGCCCAAGGGGCGATAAAAATATTTCGCTTAAAAATATGTTGTATACAAACCCTAGAGTTTCGGCTTCGCTGGCTCTATTCGGCATGTTGTATAACCTTGTCTTCTCTTCGGCTAGCGCCATTGAGATTGACAAGAACATTGTTGAATTGATGCCGGCTGACGGCTTAGCGATGGTTCAGGGGCAGGCGTTAATTCAGTCCTCTAACCCTGACACGTCCAAAGTTGTCGCTCAGAAGTTGGTTGCCGTGACGGCTTACTCCAGCACGGCTGACCAGACCGACTCTACTCCCTTTATTACCGCTTCCGGTACTAATGTTCGCGACGGTATTGTCGCTTGCAACTTCTTGCGGTTTGGAACCAGAGTCCGCTTTCCTCAGCTTTACGGAGATAAGATTTTCGTGGTTGAGGACCGCATGGCTCTTAAAAACAGCCATAAAATCGACATCTGGTTCATTACCCGCAATGAAGCAAAGGAGTTTGGAGTCAAATATCTTCAGGTAGAAATTCTGGAAAGCTAAAGAGTCCCGCAGTATTGCGGGACTCTTTGTTTTGTGCCCGGGGCCGGACTCGAACCGGCACGGAATCACTTCCACAACATTTTAAGTGTTGCGTGTATACCATTTCACCACCCGGGCAATATTTTTGAGGCCAGGAGGGGAATCGAACCCCTGTGTAAGGGTTTTGCAGACCCTTGCCTTACCGCTTGGCTACCTGGCCCTACTTTTACTCTACCTTATCCTGATTATTTTTCAACCTCGCGCCGCTCTTTATCTTTCCTAAAAGTTTTTCAATCTGCTGGGCTTTTTCTTCTACTTTATCTATCTCAAAGCGAAGTTTCGGCACTGGCTTCATATAGAGTTTCTTGTTGATTTCCTGCTGGATGTCAAAAATATTTCGGCTGATAATTTTCAAAGCGTCTTGTTTTTTTTCGGCCGGAATGACGCTGATTTTTACTTTTGCCTGCCGCAGGTCCGGCGAGGTCTCAACGCCGATGACGGTGATAAAAACATGGCTAAGATCGACTTTTTTAAAAAGCAGTCGGCTGACTTCATGGCGGAGCAATTCGTTGACTTTTTCGGTTCGAAGAGACATTTAAATTTCTCTCTTTTTTCTTTTTTCTTCATAGACAACCAAAGTATCGCCTTTTTCAATTTTACTCGCTCCTTTAACGAGCAGGCCGCATTCTTGGTCTTTGCTGACTTCGTCGGCGTCTTTTTTGTTGCGTTGGAGCTGGGTGATTCTGCCACTGTCTATTTTAGCGCTGTTTCTTAAAACATCAACCGAAACACCCTTGGTAATTTTTCCTCGGATGACCCGGCCGCCGATTATCTGGCTGTCTTTTTCTGTCCTAAAAACGGCCAAGACCTTCAGTTGGCCTAATTCATGCCGAATTGTTTCCGGCTCTAATAATTTAGAAAGCATTTCCCGGACAACCTGAATGAGTTCGTAGATAATGTCAAAAGTCAAAATCTTGACCTTTTTTTGCTCGGCTATTTTCTTGGCGGCGGAACCGGCTTTGATTCTAAACCCAATCAGCCGCGCTTGGCCAGAAACGGCCAGTTTAATATCTGATTCGGTAATGTCGCCAACTTCGCTTTTTAAAACGCGAAGGATAACTTCGTCGGAAGGAATGCTTTTGAACGATTCTTTGATGGCTTCCAAAGAACCGGCGACATCGGCTTTGAGGATGATGTTAAGGACCTTTTTGTCTTCTTCTACAACCAGGACTTCTTTGGAATCGCCGCCGGCAATATCTCTTTTGGCGGTTTTTTTTGCTACTCTCGTCCGAGCGCCGTCCAGATTATCAAAGACCAAAAATTTTTCTCCGACTTGGGGAACTTGGTTGAGGCCAGTGATAACCACCGGCGTTGACGGTCCGGCGCTTTGAAGCGGCTGGGACCGGAAATCCTCCATGGTCTTTATTTTTCCAAAAGCCGAATCGGTTCCGACAATATCCTTGTTTGTCAATGTTCCGTCTTTGATTAAAAGAGTGGCGGTGACGCCTCTTTTATCGCTGTGTTTTGATTCAATCACGACGCCGGTAGCCAGCTGGTTTGGATCTGACTTCAGTTCTTTAATTTCAGCAACCAAAGTGATAATTTCCAACAGTTCGTCAATGCCTTGGCCGGTCTTGGCCGAAACATTGACCGAGGGGACATCTCCTCCGAGCGATTCAACCAAAACATCGTTTTCCGACAATTCTTTTTTGACTTTTTCCGGCTGGGCTTCCTGGCGGTCAATTTTATTAATCGCCACTACCATCGGGATACCGGTTTTTTTGATGTGCTGAATGGCTTCTTTGGTCTGGGGTTTGATACCCTCTTCGGCCGCCACGACCAGAACTGCGATGTCGGCCACTTTGGCTCCCCGCGAGCGCATAGCTGAAAAGGCCTCGTGCCCGGGAGTGTCAATAAAAGTGATTTTTTTGTTTTGGCAGTCAACCTGATAGGCGCCGATATGCTGGGTGATTCCGCCAGATTCCTTTTCCGCTACTCGGCTTTTTCTGATGTAGTCCAAAATAGAAGTTTTGCCGTGGTCAACATGGCCTAAAATAACCACCACCGGCAGCCGAACTTCCAATTTATTCTTTTGTTTTTTATTGTCGGACATAGCTTTTAAAACTGCCTTATTATATCTCATTTTCCGCCCAAATTCAATGATTTACCGCTTCTCTTGAAGGTTTTAGGAATTAGGTGGTATAATACAAAGGAGATTTGTTTATTCTTCATTATCGTCAAATTTTTATCTGGTTCCGATAAAACCAGTTATCGGAAGTATTGCTCTTTATACAAAATGCTTTTAGTGGGTTTATTTATAAAACACATAAGGAGGTGAAAACATGACCAAAAAAGAAAGTCCCAAAATTTGGGCTAAGAAAATTGTTGAATGGTTAAACTCCGAAGAAGGTAAAAAAGCGCTTGAAGAATCCATGAAACAAGCGGACGAAGCAATAACCGAACTAAGAAAAGCGCTCCAGATTGATGATTGGCTTACATTTCTTCACACC
>Ga0100394_1003524_pt1 | contig 12853 bp, 6 predicted proteins | sample CryGeymeta201518_FD_81549 | JGI IMG/M metagenome (GOLD analysis project Ga0100394, IMG submission 81549) | Groundwater microbial communities from Crystal Geyser aquifers in Utah, USA - Crystal Geyser metaG 2015-18 | ecosystem: Environmental > Aquatic > Deep subsurface > Groundwater | place: USA... | reverse complement strand
ATGGCGATGCGGTTGTCGGAGGTGTGCTGATCGATGAGCTTCTTGACTTCCTGATCGGTGACGGCCGGATGCTCGCGGTTGATCAATTTCCGGGCAACCCCGTCACACAACTTCGCATAGTGTCGGCGCATCGCAGCGCGCTGGGTAAGCTCCACTTGTGCGGAGATGATGAGAGGGGTGCGCGCTTCGTCGATAAGGATGTTATCCACCTCGTCGACGATGGCATAGTTGAGCGGCCGCTGAACCAGTTGCCGCCTGGTGCTGGCCATGTTGTCGCGCAGGTAGTCAAATCCGACTTCGCTGTTGGTGATGTAGAGGACGTCCGAATTGTAGGCAGCCTTCCGCTCCGCCGAGGTGGAATCGTTGCGGATGAATGCCACCTTTAGTCCCAGAAACTCGTAGATTGGCCGCATCCAGTTGGCGTCGCGTTCAGCGAGGTAGTCGTTGACGGTGACCAGGTGAACGCCTCGACCGGTGAGAGCATTCAGGTAGACAGGCATCGTTGCCGTGAGGGTCTTGCCTTCGCCGGTTTTCATCTCGGCGATCTTGCCTTGGTGGAGCGCGACACCGCCAAGGCACTGTACATCAAAAGGACGCAACTGCACCGTTCTTGCAGCCACTTCGCGAACCAGCGCAAAGGCTTCCGGGAGCAATTCGTTAAGCGTGTCTTCCTCCGCGGCGCGGCGGGCCCGCAGGTACTCGTCGTCCGACTCCTCCGCCAGCCATTCATCCACGTGACGACTGGAATCAAAGCCTCGCTCGGTCAGCCGCTGCGCGACTTGTTCGGTCAGCCGCCGTTTGAGTTGCTCGGATCGCTGCTTCAGCTCATCGTCCGAAGATTGGGAGAAGTCGAAGGAATTGATCTCGCGGAGAATCGGTTGCAGTTTGCGGAGTTCCTTTTCGTTCTTGTCGAAGATCGCCTTGCCCAGCGCGACCATAGGGTTTTCACGATGGCCGCCATCCGCGCCATCGTCCGCGACCTGTGATTTCGCCTTGCGATGTTCTTCCTTCTTTCCGAGCAGAGACAACGGAGCATTCACCCGCCTTCAGGACTGATTACGTAGACACGTGCCGCTGAACGCTCTGAGGTGATTCCGGCGTCCAAGCACGTTGGGGATTATAGCACAGGGCGGGGGGGTTGTCATAACCCCTGAGTGATATCCACCATGAGTGCTGGATCGGGAGAACGGCGAGTTTTCCACACGGCAGCGAGGGGTAGGGCGCAAGCGCGAGGAAGAAATGTTTGCGCACCTGAGAGCGCCGTCTTCCCCGCATGGTTGTGCCCGGTGGTATAATGGGCGCGCTCTAAGTGCATCGCTCACGCGAGAGGAAGCTGTCACGGGACGGCGAATTTGTTCGTCGCGAAAATGCCGGTTGTTCCTGATTGGCGATTGACTGAGTCTGGAGGCGCAGCTATGGTTGGACGTGTGTTGGCCCGAAGTCTGGTGTTGGCGAGTGCCGTTCTGTCGGTCGGTGCGCGGGTGTGGGGTGATGAGCCGCCTACCGCAACCGCTGAGGTGCGTGAGCCTGCGGAGAGGCGCTTGACCGGGAAGGATCACGAGAATCACCGGTTCGTCAGCCAGGACGCAACGTTGAGTCTCGGACCAGTAAACTACATGATCCGGTACAACTCATGTGTTGACGACGCCCATGGGGAGAATGCGGCATTCCCCATGGAGGGCGGCTACATCGGGATGCCGGGACCCAGCTCCGCCAACTGGTATCACAGTGGGTTCCTGACGCTGAGCTTGAATGGGAAGAACCTCGGGTCCGTGCGTCCGTCGTGGATGGGGGTCGCTGAGAGCGGCACCCGGGCAGCCATCGACCTGGTGTGGAACCATCCAGTCGCACAAGTCCGCCTGCGTTTCATGGGCTTGCCCGGGGATCGAAAGCTGCTTGCGGAGTTTCTGCTCGAACCCAAGGAAGAGATCAAGGCTATCTCCATCGATGCCCGGTGCTATCCCAGCTATTTCACCTCGTGGAACAAGCGCGTGGGCGCGCGGCGGATACAGACGAACAGCCTGCGGGTGAAGGAAGGTGAGAACAAGCAATTAGAGCCGAAGGACGCGGCATGGTTGGTTTACTACGATGAGGTCTTCGACGTGGCCAAAGGTGAAGGAGAAGGCCCCTGCGCCATGCAACTTGACCCGGATCAGGTGGCCTCCGTGGGCGTGGTTTGCGGCGACTATTCCGTTGAAACTCGATGTCGGATCAAGCCGGAGACGCGGAAGATACGGATGGCCTTTTGGGATTTCAGCAAGCAGACGAACGCGATGGCCCTGGCCGAGGTAGCGCGCTCTTCGGGAAAGACATCATCTCAACTGCGCACTCTCGACTTCACCCCCCTCCGACTTGCCGGCTTTGATCCGGTAGGAGTGGAAAAGGAACTGACGGAGGCGCTGAAGTCGGACTCTGTGCGCAAGATGGTGGGCGCTCGCGCAGAAGAGATGCTTCGGGGGTTGAGGGCAATCAAGGGAACGATGCCGAGCGCGACGAGGAATCTGCCCATCGAGTCGGAGACGAAGCTGCTGCAATGGTGCGACAAGTACGAGCCGTTTCGCTGGGAACTGAAGTTGGCTCAGTTGCTGGACTTTTAGGGCTCGATTTGCGCGAAGTGGCGAGAGCCGTCGAGGAGAAATGGCGTGACGTGGAGATGTTCCGTTCGTTTGCGGATGATTGTGGCGACACTGAGCGCGTGTTCCCTCATGTGCGCAGGCAGCGCGCACGCGCAGGTGCAGTTTGATGAAACGTCGGATTCCCTGACTGTCGCAACCCGCAAACTGAAAATGGTAGTGCGGCTGGGAGCCGTCGTGGAACTCAGGGATTTTCGGACCGGGGAAGTCTTCTCAAGCGACGCGTCTCCGGAGATGTTGGCAGCATCCACGACAGGCATGAACCGGGGTCCTGAACCGGCGGCGCTTAAGTCGGGGAAGGTACAACAGGGGAAGCGCGTTCAGCGCAAAGTGATACCATCCTCAACGGTAACCTGCACTCAGGTCAGTCCGAAGGAAGCAACGCTGACCTACCGCGGTCTCTCCGACGGGCCACCCGATGATGAACTGCGGCTTTCCTTTCGGCTGGAGGCGAATGGTGAGATCGGCTTCCGCGTCGAGGCAGCGGTGCAGGATCCGCTGTTTACCGCGGGCGACGTGAGTCTCCCTTTTACTGGGTTGACGACGCAGGCCGTTATCCTCGGTAGCGGAGAGCGAGTGGCCCGCTCCGATGCGGCTTACGATGAACGCTGTATGCGCATCGCCAACAACCTCTACTCGCCCGCAGTTGGAGTTATTGAGGGCACGAAGGGCGTGATCGGAGTCTGGCCGGAACCGGAGGATTGGGCCTATGACGACCTGATGTTGAGGCACAAGCCGGAAGGGGACGAGTTGATCCCACAGGTGAGCCTTTCCTTTGACTCGATTGACTCCAGCACGGTGAAGGAACCGGGGGTGGCGCGCAGCTCGTGGTGGCGGTTGGCTTCGCTGCCCACCTGGTTGGATGTGGCCCGGCGGTATCGGGCAAACCTCGAAAAGCGAACAGGCGTAAAGCCATTGTGGGAGCACAACCCGGCATGGGTCCGCAATATCCATGCGGTGACCAAGGAGCGTCCCGGCGCCAGCGACGCCGCGAAGGCGGACGAATTCTACGCGAACCTTGCAAAGCAGATCGACGCGAAGAAGCTACTGCTGTTCTACTGGAACGGCAACTGCATCATCCTGTTCGGCGACCATCGCTACATGACCAGCTTCGGTTATCCAAAGCCGGAAGAGATTGACGCCCTCAAGAAGTATGGTTTTCACTGGATGGGTTATCACCCTTACGATCTTGTGATGTCGCCCAAGGGGAAGGATCTTCACATGCAAAAGAACCGTGAGCGCGGTTTTGGTATTCCCGATGATTACGTGTTCAAACCCGACTATGCGGGACCACCCAGCGCCGAAGCGTTCTACAACTACTTTCGACCTGTGTCCGCCGGATACTACCAGCCTCTGGAAGAGAGCACGGGTCTGTGGGTGCTTCACCCTGGCGCAAAGATCGTTCGCGATTACCTCGTCCGCAACTGGGGCAACTACTGCCGCACCCATCGCATGAGCGGTTCCTACATGGATACCCATGGGGCCGATCACAGCTCTCATTTCGCCCACAACGCGCCGGAAGATCGTCGTATCATGGAAGGTCGGGACTGGCGGAAGTCGGAAGAACTGGCCACGCGTGAGATGCTGCGGAAGAATCCCGAGCTTGCCCTGATGAGTGAGGTGCAGGGCGAGTGGACGACCATTCACACATTCTACACGTGGGAAGGGGAGAGTCATCTGACACATCCCACTCCGGTGAAGCTGAACCACCCAATGCGCGCCGCTCTGTGGGGGAGCTACACCTGGACGCGCTGGGACGACGTTGAGTCTCCCCAAGGCTTGGCATTGATGGCGGGTCTGCCACCTGTCAACCTGCGGGACGAATGGAGCATCGCCCGAGCGAAACTTTACACGGAAGAGGAGCTGTTCCACGACCTCCCCGCGACATGGGACCCGCAGGCTCTGGCGTATTTGCGCGGCAGGGACGGCAAGTGGTTCCAGTACCGCACCATGCCGTGGGGACAGGCGTATGTCGAAGTGAAAGGGAAGAATCTCGACGTTCGTTTGGGCCGGGTGATCAACCAGACAGGCTTTCCCCTCAACCGGCCTGCGCGCATTCAGGACTGGTGCGCCTATCGAGACGGCCGCCCGATTGGGCTGAGTCCGTCGACGACGTATGACTTCATTGCCGAAGCCCCGCGACCGACAGGGAAGGTTTGGCTGACGCAATTGCCGCCGGGCGTTTTCGTCCACGCGGTTCGTCACTCCGACCACCAGTCCACCATTGAGCTTGGGAGCACGGAGAAACCAACGGAGGGAAAGGTGACGGTCGCCTTTCACGAGAAGTGTCTGGGCGTGGCTGACGCGCTGAAGGAGTATCCCGGCCCCTTCGAAGCTGGGCAGACGTTGGACCTTACGACACCAACCCCCGGTGGAATCGTGTTCAAGTGGAAAGAGCCGAAACCAGTGGACGCGCGGTTCACCTTCGCCTTTCTGGGCCCGAACGGGCATACAAAGAAGAACGGTATCCCCTATCACTACTACACCGCAAACAGCGGCATTCAGAACACCACGTATGCGATCACCGACAAGGAGAAACCGCGGCGCGTCATCGTTCTCGGCACAGGTTTGCACCGTGCGTGGATGGAGCAGTGGGTCACACTGGCGCCCAACTCCGATGCGACGTTGTGTTTCGATGTGGGTTACCCGCTCGAGCAGCGCCAATATGGCAAGCCACCGTTCCCATTGGTCTGCACCATTCGCGTGAATGGCAACGAAGTCCATCGCGCAACAATTCAGGCGAAGAAGGAGTGGCAACCCCAGCGGATGTCGCTTGCGCAGTATGCGGGGCGCACCGTTTTGGTCTGTTTGTCGGCGGAGGAGTCGCCGAATGGCACAATTGCGCCGCATCACACCGACATCCCGATTCGTCTGGGTAACATCCGCATCATCAACAACCCGCTGCCAGAAGTGAATCCCAACGGCGCGGGTCTGCCGCGCCCGTCGCAGGTGATGCTGACAGAGGACTTCGAAGGCAAGGAGCTTGGTAAAGAGTGGACTGTCGAGATGTCTCCGGCGCATGGCAAGGATGGGAAGGTGGAGGTGGATGAAGGACGGCTCGCTCTCACAGGGCAACACTACAAGTACCTGTACATCTCTCGTCCTTTCCCTGCGGAGGCGGATAGCGTACAGGCGCTGTCCATGCCCGTGCCTACCGGTTGTGCCACCGGCTGGAATCCGGGCATCGGCTTGTGGTGGGGGGAGAAGCGCTGGGCATTCGCCAGTGTCGGCGGGCGGGGGTACATGGTGGACGTGGCAGGGGTTTTCCGCCGCGAACTTCCTCAGAACTCGATCGACACTCCCGTCTATCAGGAGAGGTTCTACGGGTGGATCAATATCAAGCTCGCGCCTGACAAATTGATCTTCCTCCACTCAACCGATGGCAAGAACTGGGTAGAAAAGGTGAACGTTCCACGCAAGGAGGGATATGAAGGACCGCCCACGCTGCTGCTGCTCGGCCGGGGAACCGGTGGGACAGAAGCCATCTTCAGGAACGACGAGCAGTGGCCAACGGGAGTGACCACCTGCTATCTGGACGAGCTCATCGTCGGGAAGGAATGACGGAGTCGCGGGGCGTGGAAGTCTGGAAGGGTGGAGGAATGAAAGCTGCGGCGCGAGCGCGCCGCGATGGTCAAGGCTGACGATTTCGCCATCCATCCGGTCCTCCACCTCTCCAACCTTCCATCCCTCCAAATCATATTAAGGAGACGCATAGGTGCATAACATCATTTCGTACAGAATCGGATACGCCGACCAACCGCAAATGCCGCTTGACCGCGTTGCTGCAGTGGGGATCACTCACCTCGAGCTGGTGATCCGACCCGAAGGGAAAAACGCTGCGGATATCAGGCAGTTGCTCGACCCGTATGGACTGAAAGTGGGTTCGGTTTCCACGCCTTGCCCCATCGCGGAGGACACGGTCTTCGATATTTTCGAGACGTACGCATCCCTGGCCGCGGAACTGGGTGCGGGAGTCCTTTTCACCAGTGTCCACGCGGGCGAGATGGAATTGACAGTGGCATACGACCGGTTGCGGCGTATCGGCGACATTGTGCAGCAACACGGTGTAGCCATAGCCATGGAGACTCACCCGGACCTCTGCGAGAATGGGGACAAGCAGGCAGCCGTCATGGCCGCCGTCAACCACCCCGCAGTGGGAGTCAACTTCGACACGGCAAACATCTACTATTACAACGAAGACATCGACACCGTAGTGGAACTGGCGAAGAGCAAGGAATACGTCAAGTCAGTGCACCTGAAGGACACCCCTGGCGGGTTCCATGACGCGAACTTCCCCGTCTTCGGCGAGGGAGTGGTCGATTTCAAGTCGGTGTTCGAGATCACGAACTCCATCGGGTTCCACGGTCCCTTCACCATGGAACTGGAAGGACCGAAGATGCACGCGGACCGCCCCGAGGAGATGGAGAAGCACGTCGTGGGGTGTCTGGAGCACCTGAGAGGACTGGGGCTGATGTCGTAGCGCAGCCCCCCGGAGCTACCGGTGGAAGAAGGCGAACAGAATGCCGATGAGCACGGCGAATTGACCGACCCAGAAAAGGAGCATCCATTTCATGTTCTCTGTTCGGTCCCGTCCCAGCTTCTCCATGAAGTCGATCCTGTCCCGTCCCAGCTTTTCCATGAGACCGCTCATGTCTCGTCCCAATTTCTCCATGAGGTCGCCCCGATCCCGTTCCATCTTCTCGATGAGCTCTGTTCGGTGGCGTTCCATCTTCTCGAATAGCTCAATTCGGTTTCTCTCGATTTTCTCGATAAGCTCAATGTGTCCCTGGTCCATTCGTTCCAGGAGTTCCATTCGGAGGTCCGATATTTCCTTGCGGACGCTGGAAATCTCCCGGACGAGGTGGGATTCGAACCGCTCCTCGCATATCTCAATGACATCGACTTTGAAGTCAATTTGCGAGGCGTTAATGAGATCCACCAACGCCTGCGCGCCGTCTGTTCCCAAGCGATCCTCTAATACCGGCGGTACGGTGATGACGCTCATAAGACACTCCCTGCCAGAGACGTTGGAACTGGTCGAAGTATATCAGGAAGGTTGCTGGATAGCAAATCAATCGTGGAGGTAGCACATGGTCCCGAACTCCAAACCCCTTGCGTTCGTGGTTGTTGCGGCATTGCTGGCCGGATGGGGACATCTTGCCGACGCTGCCCGCGTCCCTGCTGCCGAGTCTCCCGATCCCTTTCTCGTGATCCCATCCGCTCGCACAGCCCCGAAGATCGACGGCAAGCTGGACGCTGAAGAGTGGCAGTTCGCCGCGGCGGTGACCGGGTTCGAGGCGTACAACGCTGGGATCGGGATGCGGGCCGAGCAGGTCATCGTGTACGCTTCTCGCGACGAGAAGAACCTGTACGTGGCGATGGACACGGTAGAGTCCAACACCAACCGCGTTGTTGCCGCCTGCGTGCGGAACGATTACCTCCGAATCATCGGCGACGACTGCCTCGAATTGATGGTCGCTCCCGGCACCCAAGAAGACGCCAATCGCTTCGATTTCCCTACGTTCTACATCGCTGCCAACTCCATCGGCACACTGTGGGACGCGCGGTTCGTTCCCCTCTGCGCCGAAACGCACAATTCCTGGTCGAGCAACGCGGAGATCGCCCATCAGGTGGACGGCACCCGCTGGACGACCGAGATGCGCGTGCCGTTTGCATCCATCAGCAAGGAGCCTCCGAAGGATGGCCAGGTGTGGAGAATGAACTTCGACCGAACCTACTACGGCTACTTCTGGTCGGCGTGGAAGAAAGGCGCTCTCAACGATGCTCGCACCGGCGGCGATGCGATGTTCGACAGCCGCGCGCCCGCTGTGCGGCTGTTGTCCGTCAACTCGCTCATCAACGGCGCTTTTCAGATGGAGATGGAAATCGCCAACGGCACGACCTCGCCGCAGACCGTGAAGCTTGCTGCCCGGGTCGAAGGGGAAGACGACCTCGGTACCGGTCGTCTTCCGGTGGGAAAGGACGAGAAGGAAGTCACCGTGCCACCCGGAAAGGTGGAGTTGGTGATGCTCGGGAAGAAGGAGCGCCTTCGAGCATTCAATCAACTCTCCATCTCGGCAACCCAGGGTGAGAAGAGACTGCTAGCGATGGAGAGAACACTCTACCTCCCCGCGCCCCGGTTCGAGAAGAAACCCGCGCCGGAAGTGCAACTCGTGTACATCTTCCCGCGCTTTCTCGCTTCACAGGATCGCATAGCCGTTCTCGTCGACTACAGCGCGTGGGCCAAGAAGCTCGGCTACTTTGGGGATCCGCCCGTCGCTCACATTTGCGTGTGGCCGAAAGGGAAGGAATCGGAGAAGCCCGTTCTCGAAGGGACTCTTTCCGAATACGCGAACAACAAGGGAACCTGGCGCGCCTCCACCGAGAAACTCGCCGAAGGTGAGTACGTGGTCAATGTTTGCGTCACCGCCGGGAAGAGCGAGATCGCCAACTGGGACGACTGGTTCGAGAAGCGAGTCTTCGACTGGATGACAAGAAAGGCGGGGGTAGGGGAGGATGTTCCAAAGCCGTACACTCCGGTGGAAGTCGGCAACAATGAATTACGTGTGTGGGGACGTGCCTACCAATTCGCCCCATCGGGACTGCCAATTCAGCTAACCACACAGAAGCGCCCGTGGCTGTCCGCGCCCGTGGATTTGGTGGTTGAGGTAGGTGGGAAGAGCGCCAAAGTCGATGTGAAGAATCCTGTTTCCTTCAAACGCGTAGACCCGCGACAAACAAAAGGGCGGTCGCGCCTGCAGGCGGGGAACCTGCAGGTCGATCTCGAATCGACAACGGAATTCGACGGATTCACACTTTACCGACTGACTTACCAACCCGTAGAGGGAAGCGTCGATCTGTCACGCATGAGGATACGCGTGCCACTTCGGGCAGACCGCACGAAGTTCTACTCCGCCTCTGGCGACCCTCAAGGGGTTGAAATCCTCGGCGAGGTGTTCCCTGACAAGCAGGGAAAGATCCTCGACAGCCTCGAAAATCTCCGGTCGGTCTGCTGCTCTCCCACCTTCGCCACGTTGTTCTGGGTTGCCGACTACGAGACCAGCTTCTGCTACGCAGCCGACAATGACAAAGGATGGATTCTGCGTGACGACGCTCCCGCACTGGAAGTCATCCGTGAAGGCGACACGGTGAACCTGTGGCTGAATCTCGTTCACCGGAAGGTTGACCTGAAGGAGCCGCGAACACTGGAGTTTGCTCTCATGACCGGCCCAACGCGTCCGTTGCCGGAAGGATGGCGAGGGGTGCAGCAGGACGGCATCTTCAGCGATTGCCCAACCCCGTTGGTGCAGATTGGGGGCAGCGGCAACACGCTCGCCGGTGGGACCAACTTCATCCATCCCGGTCACACGCCGGAACAGATTCAGAAGTCCAAAGAGCTTATCCAGACTCAATTGGATCGCGGCTACAAGGCGGTGGTTGGCTACCATTACTGGGGGACCGTACCCAAGGGGTTTCCCGAAGCACGCGTGTTCCGCAGTGAGTGGGGGATCGACAAGGTGACATGGGAGTCCGCGAGGCACTTTGCCGACTGGGCGTGGAAGAGCAAGTTCTTTGGGGACAACAAGGAAAATTACACCATTGTGTACGTCCAGCCGGTTCCGAGCTACGTGGATTTCATCTCCCACGCTTACGACCTCGCGTTGCAGCACACCGCGCTGACCGGATTTTACGACGATACTGGATACCCGAAACCTGTTTTTGATCCGGAGTTGAATATTGGTTTCGTTCGGGAGGATGGAAGAGAGGTCTACTCCTCGGGCTTGTGGGTTTACCGCGACCGGTGGATGCGCGCGGCCTACCTCAACTACAAGCACAATCGCCCCAACTTCCTCGGTGACTCGCAGCACGTCGGCGCACACCACATGCCGGCATACCATTTCATCGGTCGCTGGGCGCCCTGCGAGAGAGGGTTCTATAACCCGTTTCCCGATCGGGACAACTTGGGATTCTACCAGTCGATGGGACGTTACGTCGCCGTCAACGCTGCGCGGCAGTTTGGGCAGGCGCCCAGCATGATCGGGATGTCGACCACTCAGTGGGAAGTCCCTCGCTCTAACCACGACACCCGCAGCATGATGATGCTTGCCTTGCTCAACGACCAGGATGTTGGCTCCTTTGGACACCGCGACATGCGCACGACGGTTCAGGTGCGCCACGCCCGGAACCTGTTCCGACCGTGGGAAAAGGATGTTGAGTTTACCGGCTACTGGGAAAGCGCGGAGTTCCTGAAGTGTGACACGCCCGGTGTTCTGGTCAGCCTGTACCGCTCACCACGCGGCGTCCTCTTCATGCTGGGAAATGTGGGCGAGACGGAGACCGAGGCGCAGGTGCAGCCTCAGTGGAAGAAGCTTGGTCTTGTCCCCTCTTCAGTGAAGATATGCGACGCTGAGACCGGGGGGGAGCCTGGGTTGCTCGAGGAGAAAGGATTTGCTGTCCTTGTCCCTCCGCATGATTTACGCATTGTGGTGGCAGGCGTGCTGGGCGCTTACGAAGTGAAAGCTGTGCCACTCGGGACGGACCTGCCAAAGCCGAAGGAAGTACTCACGCGACACTCCGAGTCGTTCGACACATCCGAACTGTGCTCGACCTGGCAGAAGGACCTGCACGAAGGCAACGCTGCAGCGGGAGCTTTCGAGGGCAGGCTATACGTGCAGGGCGCGTCTTACGGGTATTCGCACGTCCGGCGTGAGTTTGGTGAGGACAATGTGTCTGTTCAGTGCATGATCGCCCGCGCTCCCTCGGGAACCAATGACGAGTGGGGGGGCAGTCTCTTCCTGATATGGCCCAACGGCGAGTTTGTGCAGGCGACCCCCGGCACCAGTCAGGGGAAGTTCCTCTACATGGTCTCCGGTAGGCGGCGAGCCTGGGGGCAACCTATCGGACGTGAAGAGATTCCCGGACTGTACCCCAACCTCCCGAACTGGGTCAAAGTGACACTCAGGGCTGACAGGATTGATTGCTTTTCATCCAGGGATGGTAATACGTGGATCAAGGACGTAGAACTGCCTCGCGACGACAAGCTTGCAGGCGCCCCTCAGTTCCTCTTTCTCGGCAACGGCGGCCGCGGCGAAGCGCCCCACCTCGACAATGTCATGTCCCAGCACTTCAATCCCAATAACCCAGTGACGACGTTCTTCGATGATTTGGTGGTGGGGAGGGAGTAGACACATCGGGGTGCTGCTGCCTTGACGCCGTACGACTACCGTCCCAGACCGAAAAGAACGGGCGGAGGGACCGCCCGTCGCGTGACCTTGGCAGAGCAGTATTAAGGTGGCTTCCTGCACTTGGGTACAATCGTCACGTCAGCAATGACCGACAGTTCACGAGCCGATGATACAGGCCTCGTTCAGAAGGCAATAAATGGAGACCTCACAGCCCAGCCTTCGAGGCGCTGGTCGATCGTTACGAGAGGCGTGTCTACAACGTAGCGCTGCGAATGTTTCGCGCAACCCAGATGACGCCGAGGATGTTACCCAAGAGACCTTTCTGAGCGCTTTGGAGAACCGGAATGGATTCAGCGGGGAGTTCCGCTTTCACACCTGGCTGATGACCATCACCCTCTACAAAGGCGACGAGCCTTACGAACTCCCGCTGGAGTTTCGATCCCGTCTGCACGGCGATCTGCGGACGCGGTGGAAAGAAATTCACGCCGGGAAGAAGCTACTTACAATCGCAATCACCACTAAGAGTTCGATGAGGGTGAAACCTTTGCGAGTTGCCTGATCAGATTTCTTCTTAAACATGTAAACCTTCCCTCCTGATCGGGATTGTGCGGACATTATACCCATTACTCAGGGTTTCTAAACATCGGGATAGGGGTCGCCTCTGAACGGCGCGATGCCTTGAGCCCCGTGGCGACGATGTCTGCGGAAGGGAGTTCCTCCGGCATCCCGATTTTTCCCCCCCCCCCCAAAAAATCCCTTGCGATTGCAGCGTTGCTTGATATTCGTCCCCCACTTCCTGTATAATCTACGCTATCTACGCAGTCGTCTTTGCAGCACCGTCGGCTATCTCATGTTCGTGAGGTGATGTCGGATGTTCTGTTGGAGTCGTTTCGTTGGGAAGCCCCGCCCCGCTTCCTGCCTGCTGCCGTGCGTTGCTCCACGCCTTCACCCACTCACCCGTTCACCCCTTCACCCATACACCCACACATCCATACTCATCCTCCTCTCCTGCTCCCTCGCCTTCGCCGCCACCGT
>Ga0100394_1003520_pt1 | contig 12861 bp, 6 predicted proteins | sample CryGeymeta201518_FD_81549 | JGI IMG/M metagenome (GOLD analysis project Ga0100394, IMG submission 81549) | Groundwater microbial communities from Crystal Geyser aquifers in Utah, USA - Crystal Geyser metaG 2015-18 | ecosystem: Environmental > Aquatic > Deep subsurface > Groundwater | place: USA... | reverse complement strand
GTTAATGTTGCCAAGGCCAGGAACCTGCACTTGCGCGTGTTTTATCGCTAAATACGACGCCACATTACGAATGGTGACGGCGGTGACTTTGTCGCCTTGTTGTTGGTAGCTCACCTGAACTTGTCCGGCAGGCACATCCAGTAACAACTGGCCCGGGATCCGCGGTTTTAACAACCCCTGCTCTAATGCCGCGGTTACAGTGCCAATAGTACCGTGACCACACATCGGCAAACAGCCACTGGTTTCAATAAACAGTACCGCAGCATCTGCGCCTTCGGTACACGGCGGATATAAAAAAGCGCCTGACATCATGGCGTGGCCACGGGGTTCAAACATTAACGCCTGGCGTATCCAGTCATAACGGGCAATAAAATCCTGCCTTTTTTCGCTCATGGTGTTGCCACGCAAAAGTGGATGTCCGCTGGTGACCAGCCGCACCGGGTTGCCACAGGTATGGGCATCGACACAAAAAAAGGTTCCGCTTAACATCATGCGTGTTGCTCCGGCACCTTTACAGTGATATCTATGCCATATTTGGCAAGATCAGGCCGCTGTGCCAGTGCCTGTTGTACGGTGCGTTCAACGTATTGCCGCTCCGAGCCTTGCAGTGCCAGCCTGGGCAAACGCACGTTTTCACTGCCCCGTTCCAGTAGTTGTTCAGCCAGTTTAATGCACTGTACTAAGGTGGGAATGGTATCCAGGCGCAGTAACGGCATAAACCAGCGATAGATTTCACGTGCCTCGCTAATACGGCCTTGCAGCGCCAGCTGGAATAAGGTGACAGACTCACGCGGAAACACATTGGTTAAGCCTGAGATCCAGCCAGTAGCTCCCAGCAATACTGATTCCAGTGCAATGTCGTCAACGCCGCAAAAAATCTGAAAACGGTTGCCGAACCGGCTTTGTAATTCAGTAATACGCCGGGTATCTGTCGTCGACTCTTTTATGGCGACGATATTCGGCTCTTCTGCCAATATTGCTGTCATTTCAAGCGTAATGTCCACGCCATAACTTACCGGATTGTTGTAAATCATAATCGGCAAGCGTGTTGCGCGCGCAACCGTTTGATAATGCACCAAGACTTCACGTTCTGTACCGCGGTACACCACTGCAGGTAACAGCATCACACCGTCAGCCCCGATTTGCTCAGCGGCTTTAATATAGTCGATGGCGGCAGCCGCGCTGTTTTCCGTGCAACCGGTGATCACCGGTATACGCCCGGCCACGGTTTTAACGGTCTGTTGCAAAAACTCACGTTTTTCGGTCGCCGTTAAAGACGCATTTTCACCCACAGTACCCAGCGCAATAATGCCATCAATGCCATCGTCGATAAGCTGATTCAGCATTCGGGCATTGGCTTCAAAGTTAATACTGCCATCGTTATGAAATTGCGTTGAGATTGCCGGATAGACACCTTGCCAGTTTACTTGCATTTTTTTTAACCTCTATCATTGATGTTGGATAAAGAATATTGTATACAATCTACATTATCAAGTGATTTTGGAGTTTTCCTGTGCAGCAAGTGTGTATTATCGGTGGCGGCGTTATTGGTTTAACCAATGCGCTGTTTTTGCAGCAAGCCGGTTTTGATGTGCTTTTGCTCGACGCCAAAGGCATTGCGCAAGGTTGCTCAGCAGGCAATGCCGGCCACTTTGCCACTGAGCAGGTTTTTCCGCTGGCGCACCCTGCGCTACTGCTTAAATTGCCAGCAATGTTACTCGACCCGCTTGGGCCACTGCGTATTCGTGCCAACTATTTACTGCAAGCCCTGCCCTGGTTTGCCCGTTTTGTTGCCAATATGCCCAAAGCCAGGCGTGACGCCCATCAACGCGCGTTAAGCGGTTTAAACCATGCCAGCCTGGCCAGTTGGCAAAACCTATTGCAGCGCTGCCAGCTAAGCCAGCAAATCCAGCATCAAGGCGCTCTGCTGGTTAGCGAGAGCAAAAACTTAACCCCATTAAAGCAACAATATAATGCCTACCGTGCCGCTGGTATTGATGTGCGCTGGTGCAACAGCGGCCAACTGCATCAGCTTGAACCCTTGTTGTCGCCATCACTCAGTGGCGCCATAGATTTTACCGAAGTGGCGCATAGCACCGACCCGCTGGCTCTTTGCCAACAGCTGTATCAGCATTTTTGCCACGCTGGTGGTCGCTATCACAGAACTGATGTTCATCAAGTCATACCCGGTAAACAGCAACAGCGGCTTATTTGCTCGGATAAGGATATATACAGCGAGCAAATTATTATTGCCGCCGGGGCGCATTCAGCGACGCTAACACGCCAATTGGGTTGGCAGGTGCCGCTTGAAGCTGAGTGTGGTTACCATTTGATGCTACAGCAGGTTGCACTTAGCCGTCCGGTTAGCTCACTAGAGCGAAAATGTATTATGACCCCGATGCAACACGGCCTGCGATTGGCAGGTACAGCTGAATTTGCCGGCTTAAAGGCTAAGCCAGATTACCGCCGCGCCCGGGCATTGCAGCAACACGCCAATAAATTACTGCGCCGGCTTACTGCTCCGGTTAACACCGACAGTGTCTGGGCTGGAAACAGACCCTCGTTACCCGACTCCTTGCCCGTAATGGGCCAATGTCCGAAGCACCAGGGGATTTTTTATAACTTTGGTCATCAACATCTTGGGCTTACGCAGGCCGCTTTTAGCGCTGAGCTACTAACCAGTTGCGTTTTAAAACAAACTCCCGTGCTTAATTTGACACCGTTTCGAATTAATCGCTTCTAATTTTTTTCCGCCCTGTTACGGCGGAATTTTTGCAGCTGTAGGCAAAAACTTAAAATATACAATATATCTTATAACAATCCAGAGAGATGATTATGAACATCAGCACTACTTCAAACCGCTTAAAACTGTCGCTAATAGCCAGTTCGTTGGCGCTGGCACTATGCTCAGCCCCCGTGCTAGCCCAAGACAATACCACCGGTTTATTACGCGGCGTTGTTACCTCCGATGCCGGACAGAACATGGCAAATGTGACCATTAGCGTGCGCCATTTAAGCCAGGGTTTTAGCCGTACGGTTAGCACAAACGATCGCGGCGAATACCTTTTGCGCGCTTTGCCGGTGGGTGAATACCACGTTACGGTAAGTCGTGATGGCACCACAGTAATAGATGACTACAAACTCAATATTTCGTTGGGCCAAAGCGCTGTGTTTGCGCCGGTATTAAGCAGTGGCGAAAAGATTGAACGTATTGCCGTGATGGGCAGCATGATTCGCCAAGTTGACACCAGCGACTCTACCGCTGGCTTAACCTTTGACGCCGACATTTTGGATGCAATGCCGGTAAATACTGGTTTTGAAAACGTGGCATTGCTTACTCCCGGTGTGGCACGTAGCTCAGCGTTTGGTGCGTCCAGTTTTGGTGGTGCCTCGTCAGCCGAAAACGGCTATTTTTTAAATGGCATGAATATTAGCGCCCTGCGCACCGGTATTGGCTCAATTGATTTACCCTGGGAAGCTATTGCACAAACGCAAGTAAAAACCGGCGGCATTTCTGCTGAATATGACCGCTTTATTGGTGGTGTGGTGAATGCCGTTGCCAAAACCGGGGGTAACGAGCTGCAATTTGGCGCTGAGGTACGTTACGACCCAGCAGCACTGCACTCGGCACATGACACGGTCTATCTGCCAAGTGGTGGCATTGCCATTAACAATAAAGATTTTGACGCCAGCTTTAGCGAAGTAAATGTATGGGCCAGTGGCGCACTGGTGCAAGACAAACTGTTTTTCTATGCCCTGTTTAACCCCAGACGTTTTGAATCACAATATGCCAACTCGGCCGCCACCGTATTTACCGAGTATGAAAAAGAAGATAAACGCTGGTTTGTTAATTTAGATTGGTTTATTACCGATGACCACGTGGTCACTTTCACCGCACTGGATAACAGTGCCGATTATCGCTATGACAACTACCAATGGGACCAGGAACAAGGCAAGGGCTCAGCCAGCGGCGTTACCACCAGCGAATCGGGTGGCAAAATGTACTCGGCCCGCTATCAAGGCTTTATTAGTGACGACTTTTCCGTATCGGCCACTATTGGCCGGTTAGAAGACAACGCCAATACGTTGCCAACTAACCGCCTGCCAGGTATTTGGGACTACGTTAACCTCAATGGCCAGCGCTTCGGTGACTGGACCACCAGTAATTTAATCACCCAGTCGTATCAGCGCGACCAGCTACGGCTTGATTTTACCTACCTGTTGGATAACCACACGCTGCAATTTGGTATCGATACGGAAAAGCTGACCGTTAACTATCTGGAGTATCAAAATGGCGCCGACGATGCCCGGGGCTGGTGGGAGTATCGCACTTACACCGCAATTCCACGGATTGATTTAGACGCTGGCACTTACGTGCGTCAACGTCAACGCGATACCGGCGGCGAAACTGACGTCACCTCAAAAGCCTTGTACCTGCAAGACAGCTGGCAGATAAACGACAACTTGGTGCTTAATGCGGGCCTGCGCTACAGCAACTTCACTAATACCGCCACGACTGGTGAAGACTATGCCAAACTGGAAAATCAATTAGCCCCGCGGCTACAGCTGATTTGGGACCCAACAGGCACGGGGGACAGCAAGTGGTATACCACCTGGGGTCGCTACTTCCAGCCCATCTCCGCCAATATGAACATTAAGCAAGCCAGTGGTCAGCGCGATGTACATTTTTACTATCAGCCCGGTGCATTAAATGCAGACGGTACTTTGGTACTTAACGCCGATGGCTCGCCCAGCCGAGGTGATTTAGTCGCTACCAATGTAATTCAAAGTGGCGAAGTTGATGTGCAGCGCATTGCCGCACAAGATTTAGGGCCAATGTATTCAGACGAATTTACCCTGGGTTATGAGCAGCAGCTAACCGACAGGGTAAAAGGCGGGGTGCGTTTTGTTTATCGTGATTTAAAGCAATCTATTGAAGACAGCGATTTAGGCCCGGTTGTTGCGCAGTGGTTGGAGCAAAATGGTGTCGAGAATAACGCTAATGAATATTACTTCTATACCCTACTTAACCCTGGTCGCAATGTTAGCTTTTTGTATGATTTTGATTTAGATGGTGAAAAAGAGCATGTGTCGTTAAGTGCCGCAGATTTGCAATTACCAAAACCTGAACGGCAATATCTGGCGTGGGAATTTACCCTTGAAGGTCAACCGACCGATGATCTGCAGCTGTGGTTTTCGTACGTTTGGTCACACAGCTGGGGCATGACCGAAGGTTTAGTGCGCACTGACAATGGTCAGGCCGATCCGGGCTGGACCACCTCGTATGATTATGCTGATTTAATGGACCATGGTGCAGGTAACCTGCCAAACGATCATCGTCATGCGTTTAAACTCAGTGGGGTTTATGATCTTACCGAGCAATGGAGATTGGGCTTTGTAGCGCGGGCCACATCTGGCTCGCCATTGAATAAATTTAGCCTGCATCCTACTGGTGTAGACAGCTGTGCCGAGCCAAGCCTATGGGCCGATTGGTGCGCCAGCCAATGGTATGACGAAAGTTCGTTTTATGACTGGGACGGCACACCCGCCCCGCGTGGCTCTGCAGGGCGCTTAGATTGGTTGTACGAGTTTGATTTAAGCTTAAGCTACCACACCACTGTTGCTGACGGTGACTTGTCAGTGAAGGCCACTGTGTACAACCTGTTTAATTTCGACACGCCCATTAATGTCAACGAAGTGGCGCAAATTACCCAAACAGACGGCAGTTTTGCACCAAACCCAGACTGGAATACCGCCAGCGCACTGCAAAGTAACCGCACGGTATCATTGGTGGTGCGCTATCAGTTTTAATTTACTGCTATAGCACCGTTCAAACCCTATTGGGGCTTTTGCCATAAAAGCCCCTTTTTCCTCGCGCTTTTGCTGTGATGCTTTACCTTCACGGCGACGCTGTCGGACATCCTATTTATGTATAACAATAAAACGACTGATTGGTTAGGCCACCCTAAAGGGCTGTTTTTATTATTTAGCACGGAAATGTGGGAGCGCTTTTCTTACTATGCTATGCGCGCTTTGTTGGTGCTGTATTTGGTAGATCAAAGCCACAGCCGCGGTGGTGGCCTGGGCTGGGATCAAGCCAGTGCGTTACAACTGTATGGCACCTTCACCATGCTTATTTACGTTACCCCGCTGTTTGGTGGCTGGTTGGCCGATAACATTCTTGGCCAGCGCCGCGCGATTATGCTGGGCAGTTTGCTGATGGCACTGGGGCAATTTAGCCTGGCGTTGCCGCACCATTGGATAGCCGGTTCTGAGCTATACAGCTTTTATGCCGGGCTTGGCTTATTGGTATTTGGTAATGGCTTATTTAAACCGAATATTTGTACTATGGTTGGCGAGTTGTACCAAAGTGACGACCCCCGCCGCGATGGCGCCTTCACCATTTTTTATCTGGGTATCAATAGTGGCATGTTCTTAGCTGGTATTGCCGTGGGCACAGTGATAGAGCAATTTGGTTTTAGCCAAACCGACGCCGGCACAACGCAACTGATCCGCAATTATCAAGCCGGTTTCTTGCTAGCAGGCATTGGTATGTTACTCGCACTGTTGTTGCAAATAACTCTGGCGCAGCGCCTGCTGGGGGATATTGGCGTAGAGCCAACCGCGAAACGCGAGCGACGCCGCAGTAAATGCGAAAACAAAACGCCGTTAACACAACAAGAAATCGACCGCTTTAAAGTGGTACTGATCATGGGGCTGTTTACCGTGATTTTTTGGGCAGGTTTTGAGCAAGCTGGCGGCTTACTTAATATCTACGCTGAGCGCTTTACTGACCGCACGCTGGGCAGTGTAGAGCTTAACCCCGCTTATTTTCAGTCGCTTAATCCGTTTTTTATTATGGTGTTTGCGCCGCTTATTGCCTTATTGTGGCTACGTCTGGGTGATAAAGAGCCCAACACACCGGTGAAATTTGCCTTAGGCCTGTTACTGCTCAGTATCGGCTTCTTACTGATGGTCGCCGCCACATTACAACAACAAGATGGCAGCAAAGCCAATATGTTGTGGTTAGTTGCGGCGTACTTATTTTTTACGTTGGGTGAGCTGTGTGTATCCCCTATCGGGCTGGCAATGGTCACCCGGCTATCGCCGGTTCGCATGGTGTCGCTGTTAATGGGCGCCTGGTATCTGTTTATGGCGCTGGCGAATAAAGTCGCGGGTATTATTGGCGCCATAGTGGGCAGCACCGACACCGACAGTGAACAAGCCATGTTAGCAAACACTCTGGCTATTTTTGGGGGGTTAGCACTTACGGCGATGTGCTGCGCGCTATTGCTGTTTTTATTGGCCGATAAACTAGTGCTTTGGATGCACGATAGCAAGCCGCGCTAACCGCGCGAGCTTGCTCTCTTTAACCAGGCTTACTTAACCGCTATCTGATAATACGCCGGAGGGGTTTGCTGCATCAGATGGCGTATAAAATAGTCCCAGCGCCGCCGGGTAAAATAAGCATCCTCGCGTAAGTCATGATCTTTATTTGCCAGCAGCAATAAATCCACGTCCTTGCCTGCGGCCTGAATGGCTGCAGCCAACCTAAAGCTGTTCGCTGGGTTCACATTATTATCCAAGTCCCCGGTTGCCAATAACAAATGGCCTGTAAGCGAGCCTGCCAGTTGCATATTGCTTTGGGCTGCATAATGCTCACCTTCTTGCGGCAAGCCCATCCACATTTCCGGCCACCAGGCTTTAGACATACGATGATCGTGGTTACCTGCCGAGGACACGGCCACTTTATAGTTATCACCGTATTTTAATAGCGCTCTTGCCGCGTCATAGCCCCCTGCCGAATGGCCATAGGCGCCAACACGGCTGATGTCCAGATAAGACCGCGTTTGCGCCAATTGCTGCAAAGCGCCGATATAGTCTGGGCCACCAATATCGCCCAGATTTTTATAGCTATGTAGCTGAAATGCTCTGGAACGATGTGCTGTGCCCAGCGGATCTAAATTCATCACGATAAAGCCCAGTTGCGCTATCGGTGTTTCAGTGTTAGCAAACGCCCGGGAAAACCGTTTGGCGCTAACGATAGTATGTGGGCCGGCGTACATATGTTGCACCAGCGGATAGCGTAGCGAGGCATCAAAATTAGCCGGTTTATACAACAGCCCATGCAAGGTGGTTTTACCATCTCGGGCAAGTACCGAAAACGGCTCTGGTGGCTGCCAGCCCGTGGCGCGCAATGCGCTATCGTCAGCAACCGCCAGTTTATGCACTACCTGGCTATCCTGGCTTCGGCGTATGGTGCTGACAGTAGGTAAATCCACCCTTGAGTAGCTGTCATAAAAATGCTGCCAGTCAGCGGAAAAGCTAATGTCATGGTCGGCATACTCTGGCGTTAACAAGGTAAGGTTGCTGCCATCAAGGTCTATCCGGTACAAATAACGAAAATAGGGGTCGCCCTGTTCCCGACCAGAGGCAGAAAAATACAGCTGTTGGTTTTTACTATCAAAGCCATGTAGCTCGCGCACAACAAACTGCCCTTGGGTAATTTGGCGTGTTGTGCCATCACGTTGTTGCAGATATAAATGGTTCCAACCGTCCTGCTCAGAACTCCACACAAAGGCATCGCGGCTTACCCATGCCAAACCATGTTTCGCGTAGTCTAAAAACGTGTTACTGCGCTCTTGATAAATCTGCTCGGTGCTGCCATCGACGTTAATCTGCCATAGCGTCAAGGCCCGCATCGCCCTGTCTCGCGCCACCAGGTAATAAAAACCATCAGGGTGCCAGCTAATGTCGGCCCAATTTTGCGTAGCCTCCAGTGAGGGTAGCTGTGCCATGATTACCTTGCCCGCTGCGGCATCGACAATAGCCAAATGATATAGCGGCCGCTGGTTAGCTCCCGGTAAGGCACGCTTATAAGAATGTAAAACAGCGCGGTGGCCCTGCGCTGGCATATTTTGCAGCATATGCAGGGTTGGCATATTGCGCCGGTCTAACAAAAAGGTCGCCGCGTAACGGCTATCAGCTGACCAGACAAACTGTGTTTTGCGCTTAGGTGTAACGGCTGCGCCATCCAGCGCATCCAGTTGATACCAGTCATTGAACTCACCCCAGGCATAATCGGCACTACCATCAGTAGTCAGTTGTTGTGTGTTGCCACTGCTAACATCGGTTAACTGCATGTTGTAGTTCACGCTATCCAGCTGCCAACGTTTATCTTCAGATACTACCTCACTGGCCTTTTCTGTTTGCGGCTGACATGTATAGCGTTCAATGTCGCATTGCCACTGCTGTTGCAGATACTGCAATGTCAGCTGCCAGCGACCTGTGGTGTGTTGCATGCGTGGCTGCAGCGTTGCCAATGACAGCAAACTGTCTGCTGCTAATGCTTTTGCCAGTGCCGCTACATTAACCTGAGTAGGTGACTGCTGAATATTGTCGGCAAAATACAACTGGGTGCCTGTTACTTCCTGGCGGCTAAACCAATAACCGTCCCCCTGCCAACTAAAAGGCAATTCAGCATTTAGTACCAGTGGCCGCACATTTGGATAAAAGTATTGACTGGCCTGCTGATACGCAGCTTGCATCTCAGCTTGCTCAGTCCCTACAGCAGGCACGGCATTTAGCGCCAGCAGCACGGTAAAATAATGGCTTAACATAACATCTCCGCTTTATGAATAAGGTCTCCAGCATAGCAATCAGCATTATTGTATACAATATATTTGATACTAATATCAACTAGTACCCAAATTTCCATATAGCTAAAGGCTATTTCTGAATAGTTTTTAGACTAAAATCAACTGATAAATATATTGTATACATTATTTAATATGCTAATTTATCGAAGCCTTAAGGCATATAACAACAAGATAACTACCAGAAGGAACAGCCCAACATGAAAAAGCACACCTTGCTGCTTAGCCTCTTACTAAGCAGTACCCCAATGTGGAGCGGTCAATTGCTCGCTGCTGCGACCCCCGAACAACCCGACGGCCAACGGTTAGCCGATCATGTGCATAACGACATGCTGCACGCACCTAAGCCACCGCGCCAAATGTCACCGCATGAGTTTGAAAAGCAGCAAGCCAATATTTATGCCAAGCGGCATCAGCTTCCGCAAATTTCAGCGCTGTTAACCGACGCTGAAAAAGCCAATAGTACTTTGCAACATGTTACTACCCTGCAAAGTGCTGCCGAACTCAGCACGCTGCGCAATAGCGACCAGCAGCAATTGCAAAATACCTGCAGCAGCCCACAAAGCCTATTGCCACTGTACGGCTCAGAACTGGTTGACGCAGTAGTAAGCGCGGATCTGACATCCTGCCTGTATGGCCTATATAACAATGCGCTACTTGGTAGTGCGCATTTTAGTGACGCTAAAATCAACACCATCGTGCAAGCGATTGACAGCAGAATGGCCAGCTTTGATGGCAGCAATGCCACTGGTGCCGCTGAACTGGAAAAACTGGTTAGTTACCTGCGCGCTATGCACTGGGTTGAGGCCGGGTCAAACCGACAGTTCCCCAGCAGCTACACGACCACGTTACAGCAGGCTTTTGATCAGTATTTTGCCGGTGCACATTTTGTACAGTTTAATGGTGCCGTTTCACGCAACTTTATGCTGCGCTATGAAATGTTGATTTTGGTCAACAGTTCCAACACCGACTCGCTGCGTTACCTAAAACGTTTTAGCCAGGCCATAAAAGGCTATTCTGCCACGGTATCTCGTGCCGATACCTGGGGTGTTGCCTATGAAGAAAACGGCATGACACAATTACTGACGCATTATTTTAATGCGGTAAATGCGGGTGGCACTGAATTACAGCAACTATTACAAAACGAGCCCGAGATCATCAGTAATCTTCGAGATTTTGTATTAACAGATGGCTTGTGGCTGGTAAATCACACCCGGCAGTATCAATGGGCCGATGCCGTAACCGAGCTGGGCAGGATGTTGAAATTTGGTGGTAGCATTGCTCAGTCTGTCCGCCCTGCAATGCAAAGCATATTAGCAAACTACCAGTTTGGTGGTGTTGGCTCTAATGGCTGGGTAAATGCACAAGGGATGGTAAAGCTTTACGACAGTGCCAACTGCAGCCTTTACGGCGATGCCTGTGACTTTGATTTAGAAAGCACCGTTCTGGCCGGCCGGCATACCTGTAGTGACACCTTAAAAGTCCGGTTTCAACTGCCGGTTTCAAATGTAAACCTGCAACAAATTTGTAGTAATTTAACCCAGCAGGAGCAAGCGTTTCATCAGGAGTTTGCCACCAATGCCGCTAATCCGGTAGCGAATGACAACAATACCGATTTAGAAATTGTGATATTTAGCTCTTCTACCGACTATCAAAATTTCGCCGGTACCTTTTTTAATATCAATACCGACAACGGCGGAATGTACCTGGAGGGCACCCCGTCAGATCCTGAAAATCAAGCCCGCTTTATTGCCTATCAGGCAACCTGGTTACAACCAGAATTTGTGGTGTGGAATTTAGAGCATGAGTATGTTCATTATCTTGATGCCCGCTTTAACCAATGGGGTAATTTTAGCGACCAACCGGAAAATCTGGTGTGGTGGGGTGAAGGGTTAGCGGAATATTTATCGCAAGGCGATAGCAACGCGAATGCACTGGGCGTTGCTGGCGATAAAACGTACCAACTGAGTGAATTGTTTCAAACCACGTATTCCAATGCAGATACTGCCAGAATTTATTACTGGGGCTACTTAGCCACCCGTTTTATGTTTGAACGTCAACGTCAGCAAATTGATACGGTGTTGTTACCCAACATGCGTGCAGCGAAATATGTTATTTCAGATGCGCCGTGCAGTTTTGATTGGGGCTGGCAAAGCAAAAACGACGCTATTGCCAATAACTGGAGTTGGTTATACGACGACAGCGCCTGGAGCAGTGGTGATTGGGTGTGGACCTGTGGTCAGGTAAACGATGGCAATACACCCGAGTTACCTGATTTCACCCCGTATGCCGACATTATTGCCAGCTGGGGCACGCAATATGACACAGAGTTTCATGATTGGTTGGATTGCATAATCAGCAACGACGATTGCAGTAATGAAACCGGTCCGGGCGCGACGCTGCAAAACGGCGTACCAGTGCTGGTCAATGGTGACAAAGATTCACAGCAGCACTTTAGTTTTAGTTTACCGGCCAATGCTTATGATCTGAACATCACCACCAGTGGCGGCACCGGAGACGTTGACCTTTATGTTAATCAGCAAGCTCCAGCCAGCTTAACAGATTGGGATTTTAGGCCTTATAAAATTGGCAACAATGAACGTGTCGCAGTACTGCAACCACAGCAACCAGACTGGTTTGTTATGTTGCACGGTTATAGCCCGTTTAATGACGTGCGTCTGACCGCCAACTGGCAAGAAGGCACCCTTACCTCTTTACAGCAATGGCCTGGACTAAGCAGCAACCATGCTGTGTATAAGTGGGTATTTGTGCCTGCACAGGCAAAAGCGTTGTATGTTACCCTGGGGAACGGCAGCGGCGATGCGCAATTATACCTTAAACGTCAAGGCTGGCCTGCGCCAAACAACTATGATGCGGCTTCCAGCATTACCCGCGGCACCAGCCAGAAAATACAACTGCAAAATATTACTGCCGGCAGCTACTACCATATTATGGTGAACACGCTAGAAGGCTTTAATAACGTAGATTTAAACGTATTTATGGTGGAATAAGTTACATTAAGCGGGCGTACTTAACTAACCGGCATTAGCTTAAGCCTAATGCCGGTTTAATCATTAAGGTTACTGCGCATCCAGTTTAGTTACTAAGGCTTTTATTTCTGCCGCAGCACCCAGGATATGCTGTTTTAATAACTTACAGGCGTCGTCAGCTTTTTTCTGCCGTACCAGTTTTAATAAATTGGCAT
>Ga0100394_1003511_pt1 | contig 12873 bp, 8 predicted proteins | sample CryGeymeta201518_FD_81549 | JGI IMG/M metagenome (GOLD analysis project Ga0100394, IMG submission 81549) | Groundwater microbial communities from Crystal Geyser aquifers in Utah, USA - Crystal Geyser metaG 2015-18 | ecosystem: Environmental > Aquatic > Deep subsurface > Groundwater | place: USA... | reverse complement strand
TTGTACTCGTTTAAAGCAAATCAAGCTAGTTTTTAACTTTGTAAATTGAATTTACTCTGATAATTAAAGTCTGTTTAAACACACTGAAAGCAGTATAAAAAGTTTCGTGCGTTTACCCTAGAAAGAGTTTGAGAAAACAGTTCAATAGCTTGATAGATAAAAAAGTAGCGTTCAAGCATACAAAAGATGGAAATACCATAGAAGGTTACAAAGCCTATGAAGATAAAGTAAGTAAAGGAGAAATTTCTGGAAATATAGATGTAAAGATATTAGAACAACTTTCTAAAAAATATGGATTTACTCTACCTACAATTAATATCACAAATGAATTATCTACTATTAAAAAGAGAAGAAATCAATTAGCACATGGAGAGATAACATTTTCAGAAGCAGGAAAAGATAAATCTATTGAAGAAATGATTGTTATCAAGAATGCCGTTACTCAATATTTCAATAGCTTAATGAATAATATCAAGAATTACATAGAAAACGAAGAATTTAAAATGTAAACCTCAATTCAAAATTTCTCATCTTTATTTAGAATAATTCTAAAAAATGACTTCTGTCATTTTTTTTTATGCCCTCTCTGCCTTATTTTTGCATAAAATAAGATTGTCTATAATTAGTCTAAATAAATGAAACCTTTTTTTCAAGATTCGTTGTGTTGTGTTGGTAGAAGTATTTTTACTTTCTGCTGTTGTTGTTGCTGTTGTATGGTTTTGAATTTTGGTCTTGCACAAAATGCTCAAAACTTTGAAAATATCGTACAAAAGAAACTGGAAACTCAAATCCGAATCAAGGGAAATGTTTCGACTTCTTCGTATTCTAAAAATGAACCTCTCTTTGGCGCAACTATCGTAGTCCAAGAATTAAATAAATACGCTCAAAGTGATGAGAATGGCAATTTTTTATTGGAGTTTTTTACTCCTGTTTCCACTCAATCTACTTATACTTTAGTTGCTTATTTATACGGTTTCAAAACGGTTTCAAAAGAAATAAACATAAAAAATAATACTACATTAACCATAGATTTTAATTTAGAAGAATTACAAGACTCTTTAAAAACAATCGTCGTAGAAGGAAAATCAGAGCTTACAAATTCCAACTTAATGGCTCGTCTGAATACGGTTGATGGAATGGGAATTTATGAATCTAAAAAGAGCGAAGTCATCGTTTTAAGCAACACCACGGCAAATTTAGCGGCCAATAATTCAAGACAAATTTATGCGAAAGTTGCAGGTCTGAATGTGTGGGAAAGCGACGGAGCAGGTATTCAGTTGGGAATTGGAGCAAGAGGATTATCGCCAAACAGAACGGCAAATTTTAATACTCGTCAGAATGGTTATGATATTTCGGCTGATGCGTTGGGTTATCCTGAAAGCTATTATACGCCACCTGTTGAGGCAGTTGAACGAATCGAACTCGTGCGTGGTGCAGCTTCTTTGCAGTATGGAACACAGTTTGGGGGAATGCTCAATTTTGTGATGAAAGATGCGCCAAAAGACAAAAACTTTGCTGTTAATTTACGTCAAACTGTTGGTTCTTTTGGCTTTACAAGTAGTTTTGTTGATGTTGGTGGAAACTTAGGAAAAAATAAAGGCAAAACAGACCAAAACGGAAACTCAAAAGTAAGTTATTACGCATTTTATCAATACAAAAGAGGTGACGGCTGGAGAGAAAACGCTGGTTTTGATGTCTATACAGGGTTTGCAAAACTTACTTTTCGTCCCACTTCAAAACTCAAAATTTCGGTAGAATATACTGGAATGAATTATTTAGCGCAGCAAGCTGGAGGACTTACAGACGTTTTATTTGAGCAAAACCCACGTCAATCGATACGAGGTAGAAACTGGTTTGCCGTAAATTGGAATTTAGGAGCAGTAGTTTTAGATTATAAAATTTCTAGCAAAACACAAATCAATAGCCGTACTTTTGGGCTTTTAGCAGGACGAAAAACAGTTGGAAACTTGGATAAAATATCTACCATTGATTTTGGAAAAAATAGAACCATGATTGATGGAGATTTCAAGAATTTTGGCAATGAAACTCGCCTTTTGCACCGTTATTCTATCCACTTTTTAGGAGAGAAATTAAAAAAACAAACTCACGCTTTCATAACAGGTTTTAGGTATTACAACGGTTTTACAACGCAGCGACAAGGCGATGCAGATGCAACTAACAAACCTAATTTTACTTTCTTAAATTCTGAAAACTTAGAAAACTCTTCGTATCAATTTCCGAATCAAAACGCTTCTTTTTTTATAGAAAATGTATTTAATCTTTCTGAAAAATGGAGCATTACCCCAGGGATTAGAGCCGAATATATCAAGACACAAGCCAACGGATTTTATAAAGAACGAGTTTTTGATTTTGCAGGGAATCTTATTTCTGAAACCAAAAATGAAGAGAGTTTAGAGCGTCCTAGAAGTTTTATTTTGGGTGGAATTGGAGTTAGTTATAAACCAATATTCACAGAAAAATACAGCAAAAACGAATTAGAAATTTATGCTAATTTCTCACAAAATTACCGTTCGGTTACTTTTAGTGATTTGCGTATTCAGAATCCAAACTTGGTAATTAGTCCAGATATAAAAGATGAAAGTGGTTATAATGCAGATTTGGGTTTTAGAGGAAAAATAAATACGCTTTTACAGTTTGATGTAAGTCTTTTTTACTTGAATTATAATGATAGAATCAGTCAAGTAGAACGCACAGGAGTTGCACCAACCTATAATCCATACCGTTTTAGAGGAAATATTGCTCAAGCTAGAATCTATGGTTTGGAGTCGCTTTTAGAATTTAATATTGGAAAATTAGGTAATAATTGGATTTCAACTATTTTGCCAAAATCGTATTTAGGCATTTATTTGAATACGGCAGTTTTGAAAAGTCGTTATGTAGCATCGGAAGAAACGGCTGTTTTGGGAAGACAAGTTGAGCTTGTTCCACCTGTTACGTTGCGTACAGGTTTGCAGTTTGGTTATAAAGATTTCAAACTTTCGTACCAATATTCTTATACAAAAGAACATTTTACAGATGCTACCAATGTTATCCGAAGTGCGACGGCTGTTAGTGGAATTATTCCTTCGTATTATGTAATGGATTTGTCCATGAGTTATTCTTACAAATGGCTAAAAGTAGAAGGAAGTATAAATAATTTGACTAACAATTCTTATTTTACAAGACGTGCAGACGGTTACCCTGGACCTGGAATTATTCCTGCTGATGGAAGCGCCTTTTTCTTGACTTTGGGGGTTAGTTTTTAGATGCTTTTTTGTTGGTGTCGCTACGCTAAAACACCAACAAAGGTAAAAAAGGTAAAAAGTTTAAAAAAATAGATTTTGAAAATCTGTGAAAGTAGGACACATTTGAAGGATAGAATGTTTGAATAGTTAAATTTTTAAATTAAATTTCCTTATCCAAAATTATAACGACCTAATTCAATTTATTTACAATTATTTATAAAAAAATTAAGCATTCAGAGAAGCACAAGAAAAACTCAAAACAAAATATCCAGAACCTTATTTTTGGGGTGCTTTTATGCTCATTCAGACAGAAAATAATCTTCCTTAGTTTGTCGTTAATCATATCACTTAAAGAGCCTATTTAGGGTATAGAAAACAGTTTGTATTTTAAAAATCAAACTAAGACATAATTAACTCTTTATTATACTTTCTGCTTTTGATAGAATTGCATACCTTTGATGAAATAATGAAATATAATATATCTCTTGAGAATGGTGAATTATGAATGGTAAATAAATACAAATACTTATAAATTTTAGAAGCAGCAATTTGTTAGTTCTTATTCCTTGTCTTCTTATCTAATTAAAAATATAGCAAAATCTTATCTGACAAACGGACTAACTATATTGATTGTTAATCTTATTTTAAAGAATAGAAGAGTAGGTACTGCCCTTTCTTTAAGAGTATTGAAAAGTTATTATTCATTTTGTAGAAAGTATGGCATCTATGATAAAATTACTGAGAATAAAACCAAAAATGAGACATAATTTTACTTTTTGTTTAGCTCGTATATCTCGTATATATAGAAGAATTGAGTCCTAAATTTGAAAGTACCTAAACATATAAAATTCTATTTATACAATCTATGGATAACCCAGTACAGATAAATATTGTAATACCTCTTTATAACGAAGAAAAGGTTTTTGCAGCTCTTCAGCAACGTCTTACTGAGCTAATGCGCAATTCAAAGCTAAATATAACTGTCATTATGATAGATGATGGGAGTAGTGATAATACTGCACAATTAATGGAAAATTTATCATTACAGGATAAGCGTTTCACATCTGTTTTCCTTTCAAGAAATTTTGGTCATCAGTTAGCTCTATCTGCTGGTCTTTCAGTAGTTGATGCAACAGAAGCAATATTTGTTATAGATGGAGATTTACAAGATCCACCCGAACTATTAGAGGATTTTTATCCGTATATAAAGGATGGTTACGACGTTGTGTATGCAGTAAGAGAAAAAAGAAAAGAATCCTTTTTTAAGAAATTAGCTTACAGTACTTTTTATAAGATTTTAAAAAGAGTATCTAATATAGATATTCCATTAGACTCAGGAGATTTCTCTCTTATTAGTCGCAGGGTGGTCGATGAAATTGTCAAAATGAAAGAAGAAAGCAGGTTTATAAGGGGAATGAGAACGTGGGTAGGATATAAACAAATTGGTGTGGCTTATGAGCGTCAATCTAGGCACTCAGGTGATTCTAAGTATCCACTTAGCAAACTTTTAAAACTTGCATTTGATGGTATATTCAATTTTAGTGAATTACCTATTAGATTCATTTCTTATGTAGGATTACTTACCATTCTAATAAGCATATCCTATCTTATTTTTGCATTATTAAAAATGGGATTTACAGGAGATGTTCCTGAAGGATTTATTGCAACAATTTTTATGGTTACACTTTTTGGAGGCATACAATTATTATCTCTAGGCATCATCGGAGAATATATATTGAGAATATTCTTTCAAGTTAAAGAACGTCCTTTATTTATAATCAAAAAACGTATTTACAATGAACAAGTTATATTATAAAGAGTACTACAAACTTGAACGTGAACATTGGTGGTTTAAGGCAAGATTAAATATTCTTGATTCACTTATGCAAACAGATATATCTAAAAATGGTATATCAAAAATCTTAAATGCAGGCGCAGCAACAGGAGCTACGTCAGTTATGCTTAAAAAATATGGTCAAGTTGTGTCTTTAGAGTACGATAAAGACTGCTCTGAATTTTTATCTGAAGTTTTAGGTGAAGATATATTGAATGACTCTTTGACCGATCTACCCATGGATGATAAGTCCTTAGATTTGGTATGTGCCTTTGATGTCATTGAACACATAAAAGATCACCAGCAAGCAGTAAAAGAAGGATATAGAGTTTTGAAAGACAATGGTTATATTTTCTTAACCGTTCCTGCTTTCCAAATTCTTTGGAGCAAACATGATGAAATAAATCATCATTACAGGAGATACAGACTTAAAGAGCTACGAAAAATTTTATTAGATAATGGTTTTGAGATTGAATATTCCTCTTATTTCAATTTTTTACTTTTTCTTCCAATATCTTTTATTCGCTTACTTTCAAAGCTTTTGTTACCTAAAGAGAGTGGAGAAAGTACAGGTTCAGATTTTGAAAAGTTTAATTCTAGTAATTTTTTGAATCGAATATTGTATAAAGTTTTTATGAGTGAAAGAGCGCTTCTAAAACGAAAAATAAAATTGCCTTTCGGAGTATCTGCAATTATAATAGGAAAAAAAGTGGTGTAAAACCTAATACAATAAAGTTCTTTTTACAATAATTCTGTATTACTTCAATTAATTTTTTAGAACAAAGAGGTAGAAATAATTTTTTGATTGCTTAAAACTTTGACAATAGTCTGTAATCAGACTTTGACAGTAGTTTGGTTATGGCTTTTAACTATTGTCAGAGTTTGTTTAGGCAAACTACTGACAAAGTTTTTTTACTAGAAAATTTATGGCTCTTACCTAATACTGGACTGATAGTAAATATTGCGTAATACCACCAAATTTTATTCGGTTTAAATGTCTTTTTCCATAGAATTGGGTTTGCAAACCCAATTCTATGGAAAAAACAAAACTATATAGTGTTGAAAGATTAGGTAATCAAAATTATATTAGCATCCGACCAAAATCCACTAAGAGCCAAATTTATTATCTAAAATAAAGCGATTCGTTTCTCAACTTCTTTTCTAATGAATTCAAATAATTTTCTTGGGTCTGTTGTACGCCAGTTGTCTAGCTCGTCCAAAATTCCTCCCCAAATAAGATAAGAATCTAAATTGTAGGCATTCATTTCTCTAAGCACAAATTCTCTAAAATTCAATAAAACAATCCATCCATTTTCTACATCTTCAAACCATTCTTCATAATATTCATCATCAGAACCGTGAAAATTTAGTATATTTTCGCCTATCAAAATAAAATGAGTAATTCCTTCGCCAGTAAAATAATCAATTACATTTCTTTTAAGGTGCATAATATCGTTATGTAGCGCATCATTCCATTCTCCCAAAAACTCTATAATGACAAAATTTCTGTGATAATCTGCCATCAAAACCTTTACATAAAGCGTTTCAGAGCCTATAAAATCCCAATAAGGGTGAATATAATAGCCGTAAATGGCGTTTGTATACTGGTTGGTGTCGTATTCGGCTTGATAAAAAGGTGAACGTTCATCGGCATTTGAATCATAATTAAACTCCCAACCAAAAAAAGGTTCTATATCGTGCATAATATTCTGTTTGAGTAGGCTTCTGATAGGATTTTGATTATAAAAACGTAAAATAGTCATTTCTTGTTTAGATAAAATTAGATTTTAGACTAGATTTGAACTGTTTTTTTAGCCGAAAAGTAAAATTTACGGTACTTTATTTCTCACTCTAAAGAGCAAGCTACATGCAATTTCATTTTATTTATTTTATCTTCTTAACTTTTCTATTTTCAAATTGTCAGAATAAAGAAAAAAACACTTTTTATACCACACTAAAAGACGGACAAGAAATAGGTGTTTGTTTGATAGAATTAGATACTAAAAAAGAAGAGAAAAAACACAAATACAACTTTGTAATTCAAACTTTTTTGAAAAATGATTTAAAAGAAAAAAATAAAATTTTAGACGAATGGAAATTGCCTTATCCAGTTTATAATTTTGAAATCGCTGATGCAGATAATGATGGACAAGATGATATTTGGGTAGGTGTAATCAAAGAAACTCGTTTTGATGCAACGGTGAGAAAACGTCTTTTTTTGTTTAAAATTATTGAAGGAAAAATACGTCCATTGTGGTTAGGTTCAAGAATGAGTAAACCTTTGATAGATTTTTCGTCTGCTTATTTGATAGATTCTTTAGATGAAAAAGAAAATAATAATAAAAAATGTATTATCAAAACCATTGAACAAGAGCAAGACGGAAAGTTTTTAGTAGCTAATTATCAATGGCGAAAATTTGGGATAGAATTTATCAATTATGAAATTAGAGAAGTAGATAGCTTGACAGCAAGGAGTTGGCTAGAAAAATAAAAAATCCTTATTCTTTACTTCATCAGAGTAAAAAATAAGGATTTATATAAAAAGAATGCAGCAAATTACTTTACTTCATTTCATTTTCTTCATCTTGATTATCTTTATTTCTAAAATCATAGACTTTTTTAGCCCCATAAGCTGCCCCTGCTGCCAAAAGAAGGGAAAGACCTCCGTCTATGGGTGCGCCTACGGCACTTGGGGCGACAGGAAAACCTCCTCCTTGTGCAAGAGCAAAGTCTATAATAAAGAAACCAACAACTATAAACACAATTTTTTTAAACATAATTTTTATTTTTAGAAATACGACTATTTTTTATTAGAATAAATTTGAAATTGTATTGAAATGATAATGACAAAAAAACATCAAAATCATTTCAATACGTTTATTCATTGCTATAAAGTTTACTTATTCTTTTACAACACGTACCGCAGTTGTTTTTTCAGAATCTGAAACTTGAAGTAAATAAAGTCCAGCAGCATGTTTTTCGAGGTCGATTGTTCCCTCTAAAAATGCGCCTTCTTTTGTTTTATTCTCTTCCAAAATTATTCTTCCTGTTGCATCAAACAAACGAACAGTATAATTTCCTTCTCTATCTGTTTTCAAACTATATGAAAACTGATTTGGAGTTGGATTTGGATAAACTCTTACACGTTCATTTTCAAAAAAGGCTGCATTGGCTTCTGTTTTGAACAACAACATAAAGCGTTTTATCTCATTTCCTTTCTTTGCAGTAAATTTATAATCGCCTTCTACACGCAAATTATGAAGTGAATCTGTCAAAGAATCATACAGATAAAGTTCGTGCTTAGAGTGGAAATATTTCATTGTACGAAGTGTAATTTCGTATTCTCCGTCGGTTACAATATTCATTGCTAAAGGTAATTGTTGTTCTGCATCAAAACTACCTAAGCCATTGATAGAAAAATATTCATTATTACCTAATTCTGCATTTTCATTGTATGAATAAAGTGTCGAATATTTACTGTTAATTTTGTGAAGTTTTCCTGCATCAAAACCTGCATCATACGCTGGTGTAGCTCCTTTTTGGAAGTAAATGGTTGTTTCGTCCATGATTCCATCTTTTTGTAAAGCTACTCTGACTAATCCTTCTTTTGCACCTTTTGTTTCTGTTGTTTTGAGGAAACGTGTATCAGTTCCTAGTCTTGCAGAATTATGTAACTTAAAAATTCCTGTGGGTTGAGTTGCTCTCACAAAAAATCCTTGCATAACTGCAATCTCATTTTTACCTCCATTATTTGAAACACCTGTACCAGCCGTATAACTAGCAAAACTACCTTCATACTGACCAATCGGAATATCAAATTGTACTTCAGCAGAAATACCAACAGGAAGCACATCTGCATTTGCAGTATATACACTTTCCCAAGAAATAGGCGAAGGATACGGATTTCCTACTAAATTATATCCATCACCACCACTATTTGTAAGACCAATCGTTAGACTTCCATTATTTAAAGTACCATTCAAATCTACAGTTACACCACTTGCAATATTGGCTTGATAGCCTCTTGCAGGAGTTAAATTTGGCGTAGTAGGAACTTTATAATTAGCTATAAATGGATTGTAGTAAGCACTTGTAGTCGCCCCATTATTGGTTTCTTCATACTGGAAAAAAGTAGGAAAAGGACGTACAAAAGCAGGTTCAGGAGCTGTATTATAAGCTGTATTTAAGACTAATCCACTCGCCATATCGTCGCCAAACTGTGAAATAGTAGCGTCAGAAAAAGGAGAAGAGAACAAACGATATCCTAAACCATCTTGCCCTGCACCACCAAATCCTGGAATAGTAGAAGAAGCAGAAATAAAACGCTCCATAATGACATTTCCTTGAACGGTATTACTAGGAGAATCATTGATTACCAAAGCCGTTCCTGCTGCTGTCGAACGAAGAGCAAAATTACTTCCTCCTGTTACGACAACATCTCCATTTTGCATTCTTAACACTTCTGAAATTCCCATGTGAGTAGAAATAGTCAGTGTTTTTCCTGTACCATTAAAGATGATTTGTTTGACCGTAATTTGAGTATAATCTGTTGCATCAGAAGTAATAGTCAAACTCTTATTTGTAATCGTTACATCTTCATTATATGTATTATTTACAAGAATTTTGAGCGTTTCTCCATCGTTTGCAGCATCAACGGCAGCTTGAATAGTCGTATAAAAAGTGCTTTGCTGAATATTGGTAATATTTCCTGTGGCTGCCGTTACCGTAACCGTTACCGTATTAAAATCTGCAGGACATAGAGAAGTGGCATGTTCTGCCATTACACTAAAATTTGTATTTGCTGTAAGCGTTCCTGTATTGAGTAACAAATCTGCACCTGTCCCTGCTACTGGACTTCCCTCAGGACCACCGTCTTTTAATAACTGATAATTTACACCTGTTTGAGAGTTTGGAACGTTTATCGTTGTGCTTGTTCCTGTTGTGATACTTGCATTGGTAGCTACGATAGTTCTTTGTTCAGGTGTTGGAGTTATATCAAAAGCAGCCGACTCATTACTTGTTGTGGTTGGGTCTGATGCTACTACTCTTACCTTGTAATTACTAGATGGTGTTGCTGCTATTGGACTAGTCAAAGAAATCGGACTTGCGCCTGTTTGAGTGGCTATTGGTGCTGCAAAACTACCTGTATTGTCAGAAAGCTGTGCCGTAAACGTATTTCCACCTGCAAATGTTCCTGTTGTATTAAAGGCAATTTCTATTACATTTCCTGCACAATATCCACTTGGCGTAAAATTCAGTGTAATTGTCGGAGCTGCTGCATTTACCGTAACCGTTACAGTATTCAAAGTACGACTACACGTAGTGGTTGTATTGGTAGCTACTACTCTAAAATTAGTAGTTGCTGTCAAATTTCCAGTTGGAAGATTTATTGTTCCTCCATCTCCTGCAACGGCCGTTCCTACATTTGCATTTCCATTACTGGCATCTTGTAATTGATAACTTACGCCATTTTCAGAATTTGGAACATCAATATTTGTAGTGTTTCCTGTTGTGATACTTGCAGGATTTGCTACAATGGTTCTATCCAAAGGAAGTGCATTTATCGTAATGTTTGCTGATTCATTGCTTGTTGTAGTTGGGTCTGAAGCAATCACACGAACTTTATAATTCGTAGAAGTAGTTGCAGTAGTAGGAACGGTCAAAGAAATTGGACTTGTTCCTGTTTGAGTGGCTGTTGGTGTGCCAAAATTACCTGTTGCATCTGAAAGTTGGGCTGCAAAAATATTACCACCTGCAAATGTTCCACTTGTTGTGAAAGGAATTTCTACTACACTTCCTGCACAATAGGTAGTTGGTGTGATTGTGCCTAAAGTGATAGTATTAGTTACTGCACTTTGAATAGTAATAGAAAAATCTTCTGCTTGTCCTTCACTAACTGAACAAGAAGTAAGAGTAGCTGGAGCTCTTCCAGTCCAATCCGTAACCACACGCATTCTCAAGGGTTGATTAAACAAAATTCCAGTAGCAGGAAAGGTATAGTTTGTGCTGAATTCATGATAAAATAGTGTACCTGAACTATTTGCAGAACGAGTGGTCGCACTACTTACTCCTGTAATAATTAGCTCATCTGCATCTGTAAAATCACCATCATTATTATAATCAATATATACTTTAACATTATGAGTATTTACAGATGTTTCAATAGTGAATGATTCATTTGCTCCTGCCAATACAGTTGTACCTTGTCCACAAACTCTATTTACATAATTTCCTTCTGGGTCAGAACCCCTAGAAGATATATTTAGTGTCTTGAAATTAAAATTGGTAACACCAAAACCACTAAAAGTCCCTGTTGCAGCAGGCGTACAGGCTGCTACTGGCAAAGTTCCACTAGGAGCAGTTGCACCTAAAGACGAAATAAGTCCTCCTCGTTGCGTTTCTAAAGCAGTACGCATACGAGTTACTTGGTTTGGGGTAAATCTACTTGTACCACTACAGTACGACATATAATTATCAAGGGTAGCAGCATTCACTCCTCCACAATTCCCACCATCACATGCTCCTAACATATAGCCATGAGGATCAGTATCACAAATCAAATCTCCTTGTGTTGTACAGTCTGTATTCAATGGGCAGTCTGTTGCATTTGCACTATCATCTCCTGTTTCAGCTTTATGAAAAGTATGTTGCAGTGCAAAGGCATGACCAAATTCGTGGGTCATGGTAGTGCTTGTTCCATCTACTTGCGTAGCCAAAACTACTGCCCCATCTACGTCAGAACCCGCTCCAGGAAAATAAGCATAACCTGCTGTAAAAGAACCTGATGTTCCATCATTTCCATTAATTTTATTGACTATCCAAATATTATAATAATCTGTATTTGACCAAATACTCAATGCTTTTACGTCTGCATCAGCAGCTCCACCTGTACCAACTCCACCTGCTACATAATTGGCAAGTCCAGAACCATCTACCCTATTGATTCCCGTAGTAGCATTACAGTCAGGGGCTCTTTGAGCAAGAGTAAAGTTTATTTCTACATCTGCACCAAAAGTTGTATTTCTAAAGTCTGTGTTGATTTTTCCTAGCATAGCATTAATATTTGCTACACTTGGATTGTAAATTGTTCCAATTGCATCTCCTGTATGGATAACATGGACAACAACTGGAATGTTATAAACAGTAGCTTCTGTTCGATGTGTTGCAGCATTCGCCATTTTTTCGGCTATGTGTCTTTGCAAGTCGGCTTGCATTTTTTCAAAAGTGGCTCTGTAATTTTCGTCAGCAGCCAACATCTCTTGATGCTTTGTATTAGTAGCACAAGGTTCTACTTGTGCAAAGGCATTCTGATTTATCAAAAACAGACATGATAAAAGAACACCAATTATGTAATTTTTGTACATAAGGAAAATAAGATTTAAGTATAATAGTAAATATAGAAATTATTAAGTCAAAAATAACTTGATAATCTTTGGATTAGTGGTAATCGCTTAAATTGAGAGTAATATTTTTTTTTAAACAATTTTAGAAAATAAAATAATTATTATTTTTATGATAATAAAAAGTCAAATATCTTATTTTTTAGCAATAAATTTAGCAATAAATTGTAAATAAAGAAGTAATAAAAATAAATTTGAAAGCGAGCAATTAGTAGCAGCGTATAATGTAAATATACTGAATTTATTTAAAAAAGTTATGCGATTTTAATATTTTTTAGGGTAAACGCACGAAAAAAAAATGTACTCGTTTAAAGCAAATCAAGCTAGTTTTTAACTTTGCAAATTGAATTTACTCTGATAGTTAAAGTGTGTTTAAACATACTGAAAGCAGTAT
>Ga0100394_1003510_pt1 | contig 12874 bp, 17 predicted proteins | sample CryGeymeta201518_FD_81549 | JGI IMG/M metagenome (GOLD analysis project Ga0100394, IMG submission 81549) | Groundwater microbial communities from Crystal Geyser aquifers in Utah, USA - Crystal Geyser metaG 2015-18 | ecosystem: Environmental > Aquatic > Deep subsurface > Groundwater | place: USA... | reverse complement strand
TTTACTTCTGGCTTGCGGCGGCAATTGCCTTGCCGATTTCCTCAACTATAACAGTAATACTTTTGACGTTGTCATCGTTGGCCGGAATCGCCACATCCACCTTCCCGGGATCTCCGTCAGTATCCACCATTGCTACCACTTTTATCCCCTTTTCCATACATTCCTTAACCGCCGTCCGCTCAAACCCGGCATCAACCACCATTGCCACCTCAAATAATTTTTCCAAAGATGTTAAGCCTCCTACCATTTTATTCAGGCGCCCAGTTTCTTTGTGTAATATCGACAAATCCTTTTTAGAATAGGTAACAAATTTCCCTGCCTCTGTTCCGCTTTTAATATCATTTAACCGCCTAATATTTTTCTTAATTTCCGGCCAATTACTGACAGTCCCACCCAGCCATCTATCGGTTACAAATGGCACTCCGGTTTCCTGAGCCACTCGCCTGACCACTTCCCGAGCCTGCCGCTTGGTACCAATTAAAACTACTGTCTGGCCGCTTTTTTTAGCTCTATAAATAAAATTAGCCGCTTCATCCAATTTAGCTAAAGTTTTTATCAAATCAATTATTTGAATCCCATCCTTGGCTACATATATATTTTCCCGAGCCTTAGGATTAGTTTTCGAGACCTTGTGTCCCAAGTGACTTCCGGCTGCTAATAAATCTTTTAGGCCTACGCTTAAGGTATATTTCCTCTCTGCCTTAACTTCAACAACTTTCTTTTCTTCAGCTATTTTTTTTACCATTCTTTTCTCCTTATTTGTTCGCACACGGCTTTGGCTCGCCACGGGCGGCCCGGCCAGGAGCTTAAGTGACTAAAATAAATCTTTAACTTAGGGATTATATCAGCTTTCCTCCGGTTCTGCTACCCGGCTATCCACTACCCCAAAAACCCTTTGTTGTATTCCCCTTATTTCCCTTATCACATACCCCAACCTTCCTTCCATATCATCGCCCTTGTTTAATTTATCACACCGGCCATTACATTTCCAAACATAACCGCTCCCGTCTTTAACTCTTTCCATCGGCACATTCTCCAATACCCCTCCCGAAGTAATACCGCAATCAACCACCATCTTTTTAACTTCATTTCCCGGCATTAGCAATTTTTTAGGCCGTTTTTGTCCTCTGGCACCAGATCTCACCCCGCTTCTCAAAACGTCAACAGTGTAACCAACATAATTGCCCTCTCCATATCCATCATAATCCACCAAAATCTTTCCCATAAGCGTGATCCTACCACAGTTTTATCCCTCTGGCATCTCCAAAACATCATTTACCTATTTTACCTGAAACTATGTTAAACTATCCCTTGTAGGGAAAATTCTGTCAAGTTAATTGAAGGGAAGTCGCTACGTATTATAAATTTTTTGTCCAAAAATGAACAAAAAGCTCTATGTCGGCGGCTTGTCCTATCAAACTACCGATGACACTCTGAGTGCGTCTTTCGCTCAGGCAGGAACAGTTGTTTCTGCCACCGTTATTAAAGACAAATTCTCCGGTCAATCCAAAGGCTTCGGCTTTGTGGAAATGAGTACCGAAGAGGAAGCTACCGCTGCCATTGCCATGTGGGATGGTAAAGAACTGGACGGACGTACCGTCAAAGTTAATGAAGCTCGCCCTCTCGAAGATCGTCCCCCCCGTCGGGACAACTACTCCCAATCTCGCGGCCCATCTCGCAGCGGATTCGGTGGTGGTGGATCCAGATACTAAATCTATTTGAATCTCTAAACCCCTCGCTTTAGTGGGGGGTTTTTGGTGCTTGACACTTTTGTTAGATATAGCTAACATTATCTAGTTAGATTTATCTAACTCTATGAAAACCAAAATCCGGGAATACCGCTCCATTAGAAATCTAACTCAATCAAAATTAGCCGAATCAGTCGGTGTTCGACGGGAAACCATCATTTATCTTGAAAAAGGCAAATATATGCCGTCATTGAAATTAGCCCATAATGTGGCCAAAACTCTTAAAACAAAAGTCGACAAACTTTTCACTTTCTAATAACCCCACCACAGCCCCTAAAACCAACGATTTTTTAATTCTCGACTACTACTAACTTGATTCTTCCCGAATTAAACACCGTCGTATCCGCCGTTAGGCTCTTGACCTGAACCCTATACAGATGATAACCGCTTCGCAGTGTTAGTTTTCCCGACACCACTGACACGAAAGCCTGACTTGAAGTTGTCACCTCGCTTCCCCACACTTCAATTCCGGCTGTGGCATCAAACAGCCGGCTAAATGCCGTCCCATTACCGTTCAATAACTTCATATTAGCTTCAAAATAGGCTTCTTTTAATCCCGGATAGTCATCGGGGTTAAAATAAAATTCCGTTCCCGCTACATCCGTCCATTTAGTCGAAAGCACACTGCCACTACCGTTAACCGGCACATATACCGTTGATTTTTTCTTGGAAATACTGCCCTTTATCAAAATCGGACTGGGAACAACACAATTACAATTGGGTGTCGGTATGGCCGCAATTTTTTGATCAATAACTGCCTGACATTCCACTAAACAACCATCCTTGGTTGTGACCGCCACCTCTGTAGGTCCTTGTTTACCAAACAACCACCACCCCACCGCTACATTTAATAAAATTAAATCGACTACCAATACCATCCAACCAATCCTTCTCATATCAAAATTATGCCACTAAATTCTTAATCCGACAATTATTTATTTCGGTTTTATACTTAATACGTAATACTTAATACTGATTTGTGATTACCAAATATTATCCCTATATTTTAATTTCCGCCCTCCTTTTGGTTGCCATCACTGTTTTCCTTAACCGTCAACAGATTCTTCAACCCTCAATTTTGGGCAACCTTCACACCCACACCATCTGTTCCGACGGGGACAACGATTATGAAACCATGATTACTGCCGCTCTTAAACTTAATTTTAAATTCATTGCTATCACTGATCACCAAATCTGTCCCGAAGTCATCAACAAATGTCTTTTCGAGACCAGAATTTTTTGTATCCCCGGAGAAGAAGTTACTGGGAACCGCACTCACCTTTTAGCCTTAAATATCACTAAACCAGTTAATCCCTACCAACCAATGATTAAACAAGTTGCCGACATCCATGCTCTGGGAGGTTTGGCCATTGCCGCCCACCCCTACCTCAAAAAATTCCAATATACTTCCGCCGAACTTACCGACTCCGGCCTTGACGCCATGGAATGCACTACCAATCCCGACGAACTCCATCCCCTGCCCTGCATCTATACCAGTGATGCTCATCGGGCTTCAGCCTTAGGATTTCAATTTTTATCCTGTCCTGCCCCGATTAAAACTTTTTCTGATCTGAAAAAAGCCATTTTTTCTCGTCTCTGTTCCCGTTCCTTTTTGTCCACCCCCAACACTCTCCGCCCTACTTCCTTCCAAATCAACTAATATCATCTCTAAATTAAGACTTAATCATTGTCAGCATCATCTTAAACGGTTCAATCGCTTTTAAGGCATGAGGTTCCCCTGCCGGCATCGGTAACATTTCCCCGGTTTTAACCTCATATTTTACTCCTGAAACCGTTATTTCAGCCCTACCCCCCATAACAGTCGCAAAAGCTTTATACGGAGCACTATGTTCGCTTAATCCCTGACCTTTATCAAAGGCAAAAAGAGTCACTGTCCCCATGGGTTTACTTACAATTTCCTTGCTCACTACCGAACCGTTTTGGTATTGTATTGCTTGAACAATATCTTGAGATTGAGTCATATCTTTTACTATACCACCCCTAAAAAGATAAACCGATTATGCTAGTATTTTTAAATGGATAACTATTACCCCATAAAAATTTGTGGATTGAAGCGGCTATTACATTTAAAAAGGTGGGTAAAGGACTATTCAATAGCACCACCAAAGAAAACCCCTTTATGTTTAAAACGGGGTTAATATTACCAGTCGGTTTTTTATTGGACAGTGGCAACAGGAATCATTGCCGTCAGGGGAATTGTCAATAAATTAAAGATATAACGGGGTTATTGATTTATAATAGGCCGTGAGAAAAGCTGTCGATGTCATAAGAAAAGATGCGTTCAGGTTGACTGTAATACCCGGTTGCTTAAGGGTTATTGGCTATGGGTCATATTTCAGGATTCCGGATAGATTCGACGAAGACAGATCAGACATTGATCTTTGTGTAGAAGTTGAAAGAGATGTGCTGGAGGCAATGCCGGTATTAAGGAAATTAGAAAATGCCGGATTGAAAATGGGACAAGGATCTGGAGAGTACCACGTTTGGATACTTAATGAAGATAGTCTCCGGCCATCAAGAATTACCGGCCAGATGCACGAACATTCCAAGGCAATTGTCCGAGACGGAGTGATATTGTGGTCAAGAAGGTAATTGTTTACCACAGTTTTAGCCCGTATTTATGTATAATCAATTCAATTTCAAAATGAAAATATTACTCGTAGTTCAAGACTGGATTAGTTTTTATAATCAAGCAGAAACACTGGCTTTAGGGTTAAAACAGATTGGGGAGGATTATAAAATAGTGCTGATTTCAGAAGTCGAAAAATCAGGTGAGGTTTACAAAAAGTATCAACCGGATGTTGTTGTCGGAGTTGGTTCTTGGCATAAGTATCGGGAGTTTGTGGAACAACCTAAATCTTTAGGTGTAAAAGTCCTACCTTGGATAGTATCTGATGACATTGTCGAGAACTTTATTGATGGTTACAACCAATTGGCAGTAATTGCGACTACCAGTAACTATTGTCAAAGTGTGTTTGTCCGCGATGGGATAGAACCAGAAAAATTGAAAGTATTATCAGCAGCAGTTGACTCCGACTTTTGGCAGCCAATTACTCCAGCCCAAGAAAAGGATTTTCTAAAAATGCTGTCAGTTGAATCAAGTTTTAGAATTCAGGAAAAGTATGATCTGATTAAGGCCAAGAAGGAAGGTGTGCCAATTATTTTGACCATGGGTGGAGATGTCACCAGCAAAGGCGCCCAGGAAGTATTAAAAGCTCTGGCAAAATTAAATCGGGATTTAAAATGGTTTTACCTTTTGAAAGCCTGGCCACAGGAACATACGTTTAAGAGAGGTCAGGAAGAATTTCAGTTAATTAAAAACCTTGGATTGGAAGATCGGGTTAGATATATGGTGACGGATTTTTCCCAGGAATTTGTCCGAAATTTGATTAATATCTGCGATATCTATGTTGCCCCATCGAGAGGCGAGGGTTTTGGGCTACCACTGGTTCAGGCCGAGCTCTGCGGTAAGCCGGTAGTGTCGGTTAAGGCACTATCAATTATCGATGTGGTCGATGACGGCAAAACCGCATTTTTAGCCGGTCCAGTGACAGAAGAAGGACTTTTGAAGGCAAATGTCGATGATTTAACTAAATATTTAGACAAATTAATCAGGGATAAAGATTTGAGGGAAAAAATGGGTAAAAACGGTAGATTATTTGCCAAGAAAAAATTTAATCCTCAAACAATTGCCCGGAAATTAGTTGACTTAATCAACCAAATTTAATCTCTTAACCGCTTGATAAGCCATTAAAAAACAGATGTTCGATTCTGCCCCTTGGTTCAGATTTACCTTGTCATCCCCAGCGGTTAAACCGTCATAACAGGCAAAATTATTATCAATTAATTTGGCCTGATTGATATTATTTCCCCAAAACCATTTCCACCAATTACTAGCTTGATCCCAATAATATCTATCATTAGTTGTCAAATAAGCCTGCTCCAAGCAACAAACCATATAAGCCACCTCAATTGGTTGTTGATCGAAATAAATTCTTTCCCGATCGTCTTTATTAAGCCCAAAATTGGCCACCGGCATCGGCACGTTATCTTTTAGATTCATTTTCAACAAAAAGTCTGTTGCCTTTGGGGCAATCTCTAAACTTATTCTATCCTGCCTGATTCTGCCTCTCTTCCACAGGGCCCAAGGTATCAGGGCATTGCCGTAAGTTAGCTTATCTTCAGACCACCGCCAATCCCCGTCCTCTTTATAAGCATCCAAAATTTTCTTGGTTAAACTGTCTTCCAAATCACTTCTATTCCCATTAACCAAACCTAAGACTAAATAGACCATTGGTCTCAAATAATTCCAACCTTCGGCCTGATTTAAAATAATCTTTAATATCTTATCTTTTTTTTGCCCTTCTTTTTTGGTGGTCATCAAAGCCCAAGTCACCATTCCCAATCCGTCTTCGGAACATTCTTTCGACCTATCCGGTACGATACTGTCGTCTGAATCATAAAAATACTGATATATCTTCCCGTTATTGTCCAAAGCGTTAATAATAAACTCAAAATAAATATTGGCTAATTTTTCTTCCCCGAAAGCTTCAGTTACTATCAGCGCCCGGGCTTGATCCTCAAGCGCGTATCCAAATTCGGGATTAGGTTTATCCAGCTTGCCGTGTTGATAAATTCCCCAGTTAGTGGTTAGTTGTTCTAATTTGTCCAGTTGATTCCTGCTGCCTGTTTTAATCACTTTAGTTTATTTCTTTTTATAACCATTTCAAACATATCCAAATGTTGTAAAGCCACTGCCGACCAGGTCATATGTCGTCCGTATTCATAAACTCTTTTCTGGGCCAACATTTTTCTATTCTTATTTTCATATAAATCAATTACTGCCTTAGCAATGGCTTGACTGTCTCTGAAAGGAACCAAAACACCCCTTCCTTTTGCCAACACTTCCTCGGCATAACTATAAGGTGTCGATATACATGATTTTCCGGCACCTAGAGCATATGCCAACGCTCCGGAAGATGACTGCTGGGGATCAAGATAGGGAGTAATATATACATCCATTGTCTGAAGCCAAACTACCAAGTTTTCCAGAGACACATATTCATTTACAAATCTGACATTTTTCTGAATTCCCAATTCCTTCACTCTTTGCTTTAGAAAATTCCGATATTTTTCACCGACATCTGCCAATATGCCCGGATGGGTTTGGCCAATGGCCAGATACAACACTTCCGGAATAACCTCTGCTACCTTGGCCACCGCCTCAATCGTATACTCCAGCCCCTTATTTTCGGACACCAGGTTAATATTACCCAAAACAAATCTACCCCCCAAACCTTTATTTTTTTTAAAACGATCAGTAGTTGTAAATGGTAAATCCGGTGTTCCGTGAGGAATAACCACAATTTTTTTCCTTTCTACCCCATAATCGGCAACTAACTTTTTTTCACTCTGTTCCATCATTACGACCACTCCCGAAACCAGTAGACATAATTTTCTTAATACATTCCCATAAGTACTTCCCGGATCTTCGGGAATAGTATGACAGGTAATTATTACCGGTTTTTTAATCGCTTTTACAAAAGCAATAACATACTCGCCACAATTTCCACCAAAAATCCCAAACTCAAATTCCATCATGACCGCATTAGCACCGGAATTATTAATATATTTAGCTGCCTCTAAATAACTATTTAAATTTTCTTTTTCAATTTTATATTTAACCTCCCAAGGAAAGTCTGGATTTTCCCCTTGCTTAATCACCGCCATAATTTCCGCCAACGCATAAGGGTTCAACATATTAATCGCATTGGTGACATCTTTGGTAAATGTGGCGATACCGCATTTTTGAGGGATATATGTCGAAACATATATAACCCGGATCGGTTTTCTTTTTTTACCCAATTTTCTTAAAACGGCGTTCATTCTAAGTTACTTTTTAAAACACTGATTAATTCCTTCATTCCAATTTTCTTATAGGCAATTCTTCTATCCCCCGCCCCGTAATATATATATAAAACATCTTGCTTAATTATGGCTCCGGTCGGAAACACCACCACCACGTTCCCCATCGGTCCTTTTTCCCAACTTTCTTTAGACAAAAACAATGGCTGTTTTGTTTTACCGATAATTTTTAGTGGATTATTTTTATCCAACAGCATTGCCCCTGCCTGATAAATTCTTTGGTTTCCTTCAATGTCAACTCCATGATAAATTAACAACCAACCCTCGCTGGTCTCAATCGGAACGCACCCGCCACCAACATAACCACTTTCAAATTTTGCTTGCGGATCAAGAATTATATAATTACCCAAATCTGCTAAATATTTTTCCCAATATTTATTGTCCAAATCTTCAAATTTATCAAAAAAACAAATTTGGATTCCCGGCAACACCCGATGGATCATGGCTATTTTTCCGTTTATTCTTTTGGGAAATAAGGCAGCATCTTTTTCCCATAACTTAACATCATCTCCAAGAGCAAATCGATACCAGCGTTCAAATAAGCTGTATCGCCTATCTAATTTATTATTTCTAAAAATATCCTCCGCCCGATCGTAACTCATTTGCGGCGATATTACCCCTTTTTTCTCCCAGGTCTTTAAATCTAAACTGGTAGCATAGGCCACCAAGGCATTTTTTCCATCATAGGCGGTGTAAAGCATATAGTATCTTCCCTCAAAAAAGGTAATTCTGGGGTCTTCCATCCCCTTACTTTCGTAATCGTACTCCGGCACCAGTAATGGTTTATCCGCCCGATAAATTAACTTATCGTCTTTTATTTGACAATACCCGATTGTAGAAAAATTCTCCTTTTTTACAGCTCTATAAAACATATGCACTATTCCGTCCTTTTCCACACAGGCCGAATTAAGTACACCCCCGCTTTCAAATTCCACCCCCTCCCGGCCTTCTAAAATAATTCCGCCATCTTCCACTTTAATCATACAATTATGCCTTATTATACATATTTTTTAAAAAAATACAACATCTGCTATTCTTAATAGGTGTTGTATTTACTCTACCTTCTATTGTTTTTTCTCTTGGGACTTGCCATTGTTCTTATCGCCTATCAAATTTATATCAACGTTTTGCAACTCGGCGCTATTTACTACCCCACTCCTGATTCGGCCGTCACCCAAATGTTAAAACTTTCCCGAACCGGCCCCCAAGATACTCTAATTGATCTTGGTTCCGGAGACGGACGAATTCTTCTGGCTGCCGCCCGCCTTGGGGCTGTAACCATCGGCTACGAAATCAATCCCTTCTTAATCTGGCTCTCCCGTCACCGTATTCATCAAGCTAAACTCGATAAAATGGCAACTGTCTACTGGAAAAGTTTCTGGCAAGCAGACTTTCGCCAAGCGACCGTCGTCACTGTCTACCTTTTACCTCATTTAATGAACCGCCTCCAGCGACTACTTGAAAAAGAAATTAACCACCCTATCCGCCTGGTCACCAATGATTATCCCTTTCGAAAACTTTCCCCTGCCAAACATTATCACCAAATTTATCTGTATTATTTTAAAGCTAGTTTACATTAAACAAAATCGAAGTACTCACTAAATAAAACGATTTTAGAACTTTTTAAATGAATATTAGTTTCGGTTATATCTTCGAATACCTGGCCACAATTTCAGCTTTGGCAATAATGTGATCCTGCATCACCGTTAATAGTTAGTCAACAACGGACAAAGGATGTAAATCATCAAGCACAGTATCAAGAGCAAATATTTTAAAAAAGTAGCGGTGAACGCCGGTTGGAGGACAAGGACCATTATAGCCCGGTTTACCCCAACTGGTAATACCCTCAAACGCATCTTTGGGGACAGAATTTTCCGGTATTTCTTGCGTATCCGGCCTTATATTCCAAACCAACCAATAGAGCGAAAGACTTAGTCTCTGGAGGAGTGTCGCTGATGAATATTGGTGGATTAACATTCTGACCATCACAAGTATACTTATCTGAAAGATATTCATTGTTTTGAAAAACAGGACTGGTAAGTTGCATAACTAATTTATGAGTACAGGCAGATAACACTGCCGATAAAACAATTATAACCACCAGGACAACTGGGTATTTCATATAAAGTTTTATATTTTCTCGACTCCATATACCTCAATTTCACCCACTCTTTTCCACTCATCAAAAGGCAAGCCGGCCTTCAAACATAAATTACCCATAAACTCTTCAGGGGTTCTTAGTTCTTCCCATACTTGTGGTAAATAGGTCGCTTGATTAAAACCCTTTTTTAATATCACTCCGGGTCTATTTTTAGCCAAATAATTAATCAATTTCCCCGGATTCACGTAGTTATATTTTTGAGGCTGATCCAAAATAGAAATCTCAATTTCAATTTCCGGTAGTTCCGCCCTGTCCACCGGCTCAAACCGGTAATCCATTAATGCCGCTCTCCTGGCATTCTCAATTACATCCCGATACAGTTCCTGAACCGAAACTAAATGGCCGATACAACCCCTCAATTCCCCATTTTTGGTTAAAGTGACAAAACAAGCTTTTTTCTGTCTAAATTCTGCCGGTATTGAAAAAACCTTCAACTTTTTTCCACCAAATTCACTCTCAATTGCTCTCCTGGCTAAACCCAATAACCATTTTTTGTTAACAATCTTCATAAATATCGTTCAAAATAACCAATACACCCATAACCGACCACGCCGCTTTTGTCGCCGGTTACCTCCGCACTGGTTCGATAATCAACCAACTTCGGCTGCCAATCATACTTTTTGGCCAATCTATTTATAGTTAATATCGGCCAAATTCCACAGGCATCGGCTTCCTGATGTATTTTTTCTTCATCCCGACTCAAAATTGCTTCAATTGTTCGTTTGTCTAATTTTTCCGCTACCTCTAATGGCTGATAATGGGACAAATCTGAACTGGCCACTACCATTGTCCGATCATCAACCTCAAAATCTACTGTTTTATCCACATATTTCTCTTCAATCTCTATTTCCTCTCCCAAAATATACTTTATCAGAGGTATTTGGACCTTGACGGAATGTTCTTCTGTTCCCCCATGATAAAAACCAATTACCACCACTCGGTCGTAATCACCTTTTTTCATTAATCGATATCCGGCTGCGGCCACACTACCGCTATATATATATCCGGCATGCGGTACTATCAGTCCCTTTAATTTCCCAGCAAATTTTTTCGCCACTGCCCCCCGAAAACAATCCTCAACCCTCTTCGATGCCATAAATTCTTCAACTATTCCCATATACCGCTTAACTTATAACCACACTTTGGACAAACCCCCCGTTTAAGCCTATTCTCCACCTGGTACCCGTGCCTAATTATCACTTCTGCGCCACATTTAGGGCAATTAGTGGTATTGACTTTATCAATATTCCCGGCATACACATATCTTAACCCTGCCTTTTTTCCTATCTCCACTGCCTCCTCTAATTTTTCATAACTAGTACTTTCAATATCTTGCATCCGATAATTCGGATAAAAAGCACTAACATGCCAAACGATATCTTTTGAAACACTAACCAAAAATTTAGCCATTTGCCCTAATTCCTTTTTACTGTCGTTCTTCCCGGGAATTATTAAGGTAGTTACCTCAATCCACTTTTTTCTTTTATATATTTCCTCGATATTTTTTAGTACCGGTTTCAAGCTTGCTCCACAGATTTCCTGATAAAACCTTTGGGAAAAACTCTTTAAATCAACATTATAAGCATCGATATAATTATCTAAATAATCCAAAGTCTCTCGACTCATATACCCGTTAGTGACAAATACTCCCCTAATCCCCTTTTTCTTGGCTACTTTCATTACCTCCACTACCCATTCACTAAATATTGTCGGTTCATTATAAGTAAAAGCTATTGCTGGAATTTTATTTCTGACACCATACTCCATCAGCTCTTTTGGTCTAACCCTCTTCCCTAACTTCTCCACCCTTATTCCCACCTCTTTTGATTTTTGTGATTCTAAATAATTTTGGCAAAACTTACAACCGAAATTACAGCCCACCGTCCCCATCGATAAAATTGAACTTCCTGGTAAAAAATGATAAAGCGGTTTTTTCTCCATCGGATCTACTGCCATTCCTGTCACCCTTCCCCAAACTAAAAGCGTCAACTTTCCGGCTACATTTTTTCTCACCCCACACACCCCCGCCATTCCCGGCTTCATTTTGCATTTCCGTTCACAAGCCAAACATCCAACATCTCCCCCGCCCAATTTCTTAGACAGTACTGCCTCATGCATCATTTATTCCATTATATTCCTAAGCCTTCTGATAAGACTCGAAATTGGCGGCTGTACTTGGGTTAACAGTCCTTAGTTCTTCAATAATCTTATTTCTCAAATCCGAAGTTTTAACTACGTTGTTGATGGCAATCGTAGGCAACCAGGTCTCAACATCAGCGGCTATTTTTTGGGCATTTTCTTGAGTTCCTCCTGCTTTCAGAACACCGGTTACGATTTTGTTTTGATCAAAATCAACTAAACTCCCGTCTTTTTTCTGAACTTGATACATTATCTTCACCTCCTTAGTAAAATTTATTTCTAACTAAATTCATTGTATACCAAATTCTATATAAAATGACCGTAAAAGTTAAATTTGATTAACCTGTTCTGTGCCAGCCTGTGGCGGGGAACGATTATCAAACTATCCCCCAATCAGAATAGTGCTCGGATAAAAAAGGGGGAAGAGAAGGTATATTACTACCGAAATTTTGGGGTGCTTGTATAATGGGGCAATGAACGTTAATGTCAGAGAGACACACGACGTAAATTTCTTTCCCAAATTTGAAGCTAGTGATGAAGTAATTGCAGCAATGAGTATGGCGGTAATTAAAACTGAGGGATATTACGATGCTTTACTTCGGCAGGTACAAAGGCAAGGTGAACAGTCAATATCATTTGTCAGTGTTGGCATTTTGCCAGAGCCAAAATGGAGTTGATTTTGAACGAAGTGGTACAATCGCTTTAAAACCGCAACAGTTCGAAGGAAGCGAAGATAAATTAGCAGTGGAAGATCCAACTATTGTAGAACTGGATGGGGTAAAATACGTTTTTCACACCGCTGTTAAACTAAAAGAAGGAGGTGGGGGGGTAATTGCGGCTACACGAGTGATAAGTGGAAAAGAATTGACAGGTTTAAATA